>Ga0209604_1000604_pt1 | contig 32916 bp, 18 predicted proteins | sample AD_UKC097_MetaG_FD_184405 | JGI IMG/M metagenome (GOLD analysis project Ga0209604, IMG submission 184405) | Active sludge microbial communities of municipal wastewater-treating anaerobic digesters from USA - AD_UKC097_MetaG (SPAdes) (version 2) | ecosystem: Engineered > Bioreactor > Anaerobic >... | reverse complement strand
CGATATCAAGTGTGTGCAGACCGACAACGAAGTACGCGCACATCAACGATATCGCCAGGATCAACCAGATGTGCGCGCGCGCCCACAACACCGGGCCGCATCGGGAAATCGATTGTCGATCCAATGGTTCATCCCTTCCGCTGACGTCGGAAAGTATAACTGGAGGAGTGCCCGTTTGCACCGCCCGAGGTTCCTTTGCGCCAGGGTCCGCGTACTGGTAGAATAATGCGGACTAGCACTGGCAGACTCCGGGAGTGCCCGATGCGCAACAGAATCGTGTTTTTGACCTTGACTTCCATGTTCGTCACCCTGGCCGGCTGCTCTCAGTTCGGCACCTCCGACGACACTCTCGATGATGTCCATGTGGTCGACGACGGCACATTGGACATCATCGCGCCGGACACCCCCGACGATTCCGCCCAGGACGTGATGGATGCCGACGTGGGGAGAGACATCCCGATATCGGATGTCAGTGACATCGAGGAACCCTTCCCCGATATTCCGTCAATCGAGTGCAGTTCCAACCTCGCTTGCGAGAGGGCCTTTGACGACCTGCCGACCTGCTGGCACGCGTTCTGCGACGAATGGCTGAATATCTGCCTGGTGGCGCCCGAGGTCGATGGCACGACGTGCCTGATCGGCGACAAGTGCATCAAGGACACCACATGCCTGGCCGGTGCCTGCATCGGCTCGACCGTGTCATGCGACGACGGCAATCCTTGTACAAACGACTCGTGCAATCCGCAGCTCGGATGCTCACACCAGAACAATACCGCCTCGTGTTCCGACGGCAACCCGTGCACCGATGGCGACACTTGCAACAACGGCGTATGCAGGGCAGGACTGAACTCCTGTTCGTGCTCGGGCGACGGCGACTGCGGACAGTACGATGACAACGACCTCTGCAACGGACAGATACGCTGCATCGGGAACAAATGCGTCATCGATCAGACCACTGTCAGGAAGTGCTCGGCATCCCAGGATTCCTGCATTGCGAACACATGCGACCCTGCCACGGGCACCTGTCGCGAGACGCCGGCCAACCAGGGTTCCCTCTGTGACGACGAAGACCCGTGCACGATCAACGACGTCTGCCGGGATGGCGTGTGCGCCGGTGATCCGACCGAGTGTGATGACGACAATCCCTGTACAACCGATCTCTGCGACCAGGTTTCCGGCTGCTCTCACGAATACAACACCGAGTCCTGCGACGACGGCAACGCGTGCACGACAGACGATGTCTGCGTGTTCGGAACCTGCGTGGGAACCAGACAGGTCGAGTGCGGCTGCATCCTGGATGCGGACTGCGCGCCGCTTGAGGATGGAAATCCCTGCAACGGCCGCCTGACTTGTGTCGGCCACATCTGCGTGGTGGATCCCGCGACCGTGGTGCGCTGTACGGACCCGTTCGGCAAACCGTGCCAGAGATCCGCCTGCAACCCGGCGACCGGCAGGTGCGCGGTTGTGAACCTTCCTGACAATCGGCCATGCGTGGACGACAATTCGTGTACGTTTGACGAGTACTGCAACCAGGGCGAGTGCGTTGGAACCGAGATCCCCTGCAACGACGGCAACCTCTGCACCGAGGATTACTGCGACCAGTACGGCGGTTGCTTCCATTCATACAACACCGCTCCATGTGAGGATGGAGACCCCTGCTCGGTCGAGGACCATTGCCTGAACGGCTCCTGCATGCCCGGAACGGCCAGGGAATGCGACGACGGGAAGCCCTGCACGATCGACCTCTGTTCTCCGACAATCGGCTGTTACACCATGCCGATAACCGAACCGGACGTTCCATGCACCACCACGGATCCGTGCATCATCGGCGCGACCTGCCAGAACGGCTTGTGCGTCGGCGAAAGGCGGGACTGCGAGGACGGCGACCCCTGCACCGACAACTACTGCGATTCAAACGACGGCCTTTGCAAGAAACGAAACAATTCGGCACCTTGTGAAGACGGCAACCCCTGCACCCTAAACGACTACTGCAAGACAGGAGTCTGCACCGGCGGTTCAATGCGCGACTGCAGCGACACGGATCCGTGCACCGCCGACATCTGCGTTCCGGGAACGGGCTGCGTCAACGGTCAGATAACCGGATGTCAGCACTGCCCGTCCGGGCTCGACTCCGAGTGCCACTCACCATACGAGTGCAAGGTCGGCATCTGCGACATGTCTTCGGACCCGCTCGGCAGGTGCGTCTGGATCGACGATCCCTGCGATGATGGAAATACCTGCACATCAGGTGTCTGCAACGAATTCACGGGCGTATGTTCATACACCGCCCTGTCCGGCCCGTGCGACGACGGCAACCCGTGCACGCTCGACGATCAGTGCAACGTTTCGACAAGGAAGTGTGTCGGCGTTGCCGTGACCTGCAACGACAACAACATCTGCACGGACGACTACTGCGACACTGCGGACGGGATCTGCAAAACGGCTCCGAACTCCGCTCCGTGCGACGACGGCGACCCGTGCACCGTCGAGGACACCTGCTCGGGCGGAACCTGTTCGATTTCGACCCCCAGGAACTGCGAGGACGGCGATCCGTGTACCGACAACTTCTGCGACCCATTCTCGGGCTTGTGCCACCAGACGGTGAACTCCGCGGATTGCGAGGACAGTGACCCCTGCACGGTCGGTGACTACTGCGAACTGGGACAATGCCTCAGCGGATCTCCGAAGTTCTGCGGCGACGGAAACGAGTGCACGACCGACTCATGCCGCGCCGAAGACGGCGAGTGTCTGCATGAGGCCAACATCGGGGCGGCCTGCGGGGCGTCCAACAAATGCATCGTCAGCGGTGTCTGCAACCAGGAAGGCTTGTGCGATGCTGTCTTCAAGACATGCGACGACAACAACGTGTGCACCACCGATTCATGCGCGCCGTCCACCGGAAACTGCCTGTTCTCGCCGAACACGCTCGGATGCGACGACTCGAACGCCTGCACCATCGATGACAAATGCTTCAGCAACGTCTGCTCCGGAACCGAGGTGACCTGCGACGACGACATCGTCTGCACGCTCGACTCTTGCGACACCGCGACCGGTTGCGTCTTCGAGCCGCGCCACGCTCAGTGCGACGACGGCAACGAATGCACAACCGATGTGTGCGACCCGCTGCTCGGCTGCGTCAACACGCCGGTGGACAACGCTGGCACATGGGAATGCAACGATGACAACCCATGCACACTCGTGGACACCTGTGTTGACGGCCAATGCGTCGGTACGCAGAAGAATTGCGCGGACACGCTCATCTGTACGAAGGACACATGCAACGCTGTCACTGGAGCCTGTGAGAACACCTACTTCACGGGCCCGTGCGACGACGGGAATCCATGCACCACCGGCGAAACATGCAATACCGGGGGCGTGTGCGGAAACGGAACAGCGGTCACGTGCAACGATGGAATTGCCTGCACCACGGATTACTGCCAGCAAGGAGTCGGATGCGTGTTCACGCCTATCGACAGCGCCTGTAACGACCAGAAACCATGTACTCAGGATCTATGCTTGCCAGGTTCAGGCTGTCAGCACCCACCGGTCGCGATCCCGACCTCGTGTGACGACGGCAACGCGTGCACGACTGGGGATAACTGTGACCTGAACCTGGGCACATGCGTGGGAACGATGAAAGACTGTAACGACAACAACGTGTGCACGACCGACTCGTGTAACACGACGACAGGCGCCTGCGTTCGCAGTCCCACGACTTCGGTCTGCGACGATAATCTCGGCTGCACTACGGGCGATTACTGCATCTCGGGACAGTGTCTGGGATTCGCCACGATCGACTGTGGCCAGAGCGCCTGCGCCAACGATCCCCGCTGCCTCTGATAAAACAAAGCTGCCGGACGTACTGCATTGAAATGGTCAGTGAGGGTCAATTGCAGCACTGCGGCGGCGGGGGTTCGCCGTAGTCACATTCGCAACAGACGTCAGTGCAGGCTTTGACGCAGCACTCCTGGTAGACTTCTTCCGGAATAATCCCGTACTCGCAGTTGCAGCAGATCTCGGAACATTTCAACCCGGCATCGGTTCCCGCGGCATCCACTGGCTCGACCACGTCGGGAACGGGCTCGACAGGGGACTCCACGCAACATCTATCCCAGACCTCCTCTGGAATGAACCCATAATCGCACATGCAACAGACTGAATCGCAATCGACGACGTCCGTTTCCACGGCATCGGCCTGGGCCACGTCCAGTGTGACGGCATCCGGAGCCGGGTCGGGTTGGACCACCTCGCAGCATTGCCGGAAGATCTCTTCTGGAATCACGCCATACTCGCAGTCGCAGCAGACATTCACGCAGTTGACGGCGTCCTGGCCCGCATCGGCGACCAACGGCAGATCAGGCGTAGCTCCGTGGTCATCGGCAAGGTCGTCACGCACCGCATCCAAGCTGGTCTCCGTGTCGTCGCCAATCGCGTCAAGCACGACCACCTCGGCACCGTTGTCGGTCTTGTCGTCTTCATCATCGTCGCAGGCGGCTCCACCGACCAGCAATGCCAGACTGGCGACAGCGGCCGCACGCGCGGCGTAGTCGCGAATACCGCGATTGTCCGCCGTCGTGGAGACACGCAGCCAGCAATATGGATCCTCGCCCGTGGTTCCGGTCAGTGCGGTCGAAACGCAGCGAGCCCCACCACGACATCTGGACGCCTTTCCGCAGGTTCTGCAGGCGCCCTTCAGCTGATCGTCGGTGAAATCGCGGTTGTAGCCAAAGGCGCCCGTCCTGAACCAGATCTCGGCGAGCGAATGCTCTCGTATGGAACCTTCACGCCAGGGATCACTTCCATCCGGCGCCTTGGCTTGAATCGACAGACACCCCTTGACACCGCCATCCGCCTCGATGCCAATCGCGTCCATGCCAGCGCGGCACCCCTGCCAGCACTCGGCGCGACCACGCCAGCCACGCCCGCGCAGGATCTGATCGTGGGGCCCGTAGTAACCGATCGAGTCACCCACGGCGAGATGGATCCCACCCTGCCGCTTCATTGCGGCCAGCTGTGGAATCACCTGAAGCAGATCCCGCGGCCTGATTATGAAATCCGTGTCCCCGCAGATCTCGCCCATGGGCTTGGCCAGTTGAAGACGCCACATCGAGGCGCCGGCTTCCATGGCAATCTGCCTGATCCTCGCCAGATGGTCGATGTTCAACCTGTTGATGGTCGTCATAACCCCGACGCTGACTCCGCTCGCGACCAGCGTCCGGATGCCCTCGACCGACTTCACGAACGAGCCGGGAGCCCGGATGCGATCGTGAATCTCCTGGGGTCCGTCGATGCTGATCCCGACGTTACACATCCCCGAAGTCTTGATGCGCGCGGCGGATTCGTCGGTTATCAGTAGACCGTTCGTAACCATGTTCACGCGGATGCCGCGGTCGGCGATCGCCCGGGCGACATCATAAAGATCCGGTCGCAGCATCGGTTCGCCGCCGGAAAGCGTGATCAGCTCGCATCCGAGATCGGCCAGTTGATCCACCAGATCCAGACACTCATCGGTGGTCAGTTCATCGCGTCTGGCACGGCCCGCCGAGGAACCACAATGCAGGCAGCTCAAGTTGCACCCGAGCGTAAGCTCCCACACGCAGTTGCGCGGCCGGTAACGGGACCGCAGGCTGTTCTTCCAGGCGTCATCGGAAAAAGAACGCGGCAGTGTATGTTCCATGACGGTCACCACGGTGTTGACGGGTCATAATTATATCGAACGATTCGGCGCGGTTCCATAACCGAATGCGTGCAGTGGGAAGCCGAATCTACATGTCGGCGTCGATGAAACCGAAGTAACGCCCCATCCAGTATGGGGCCAGGAAGCCGGCCGGGTTGTCGGCACGGTTTGGATCAGCGACGCAGGACTCTATCTCTGCCGGATCGCCCCACCACTCGAAAGTGGCCGGACACCTGTCGGAGACCGGAATGATCCCCTCGACAAGGTTGCCGTGTCTATCCGAAATGCAGCCAACGGCAAGACCGGAGTTGTCCTGATCCCGTTCAATCTGGGTCTGGTTGAATGCCTTGAGCGAACATATGCCGTCATACACCAGCGACTCGATCAACGCACGACGTTCGACCGACATCTCGACGTCGCCTTCGGCCGCCGCGATCATGAAGTTATAGAACGGCGATTTCATCGACCAGATGTCGCGTTCATCGCTGTCGGGCCCACGGCTGGTGTTCTCGAAAAGCTGACGGTATCTGACGCGTTCCGCCTTTGACGGTTCGTACCAGATCTCGTTGAGGTAAGCCAGCAGCATCATGGAAACATTGTCGAAATTGGTCTGACAACCAAGCTTCAAACCGAGTTCCTCGATGTAAGTCGTGTAGTCCGCCGGGCTCTCGGTGGGACGGTCGATGCAAGTTTGCATGCCTTCGGATTGAAGAAGACAATTATAGTACTCGTCGATCAGTTCCTGCTCGCCGGACGTCATTGCCGCGGACTTCATCCAGACCAGGGCCAGCTTGGCGTTGAATCCCGGGAAATGATCGAAGGACATCGCGTGAATCGAACCGTACCGCGTCGGAAGGCCGTCAAGGTCGGTCAGCCAGTACGCGTTGTCAATCAGGTGATGCGCGATGTCCGACAGGATGGTCGTGGCAAGCGTCCGAACCTCGGGGTCGTCCACCACCCTCGCGCACACCCCAGCGGCGTAAGCGTGCCCGGAATATTCGTCCTTGGACACATTGCGCTTCCAGCAACGTCCAGCGAACTTCACGTCCGTGCACACGTCGGAATACTTGTTCCACGACGACTTGGCAGGATCGTACTCCAGCATGCACCCGTCGGTGTCGACCTTCACCCACCGATTACCAACCCGCCCGTCGGCCGTCGGAGCCACATACTCCATGGGGTCTTCCGGACAAGTCTGTGCCGGGGCTATCGCCGGATCTGACGCCTCACGGGCATAGAGTCCGGGACGACCGGTGATCTGCATCAATTCGTGCGTGCCGGCAAGAGTGCGCTTCACATTGGCGAGAGCTTCCGGGTCACGGGTCGCGCCATACCGGAAACACTGGGAAGCCACATACATACTTGTCCACAACCCATTGTTTTCGCTGGCTTTTAGCGTGCAGATCGGCAGCTCCGAATCGGGCACAATCGTTGTTGGCACGGGACCATCACAGCCGATGTTGTACATCCTTGCAACGAATTCGTGGTCGCCGGCGCGAGGTTCCTGATGAAGCTTTGGACCAATCCAGTCGTAATAGGCAGCTTTCTGCGCAAGAGTCCTTTCAGTGCCGGCATATCCTTCGCATTTCGGCCACGGCCCGGCCGGCGGAACCCACGGCACCGTGAAATCGAACTCCTCCACCGAGTCGCCATCGGCATCCCCGTCCGACGTGTCATTCGCGTCGCCAGTCAAATCCTGGGGGACGTCGACAACGGCATCGTCAACCGAATCAAGTACCTCCTCAACCGAATCAAGGACGTCCAGGGTGTCGACCGCAACGTCGTCGGGGGTCTCACCACCGGAGCACGCAGCCACTAAAAAAAGCGCAACCGAGAGAGCTGTCAGGAACCGGCGTGTCATCGATACCCCCGAAATGTTGAAGAACAGGCTGACAAAGGTTATTGGCAGAGCATCCGGACGTCAACGCCGCTTGGACAATTTCACGGCTTTGCGGACATGACACCCTGATCCGGGCTGGGCGAGGGTTCCTTGACAAAGCCCCCCGCTGGCGGTGACAATCTGCCCCGGACGAAGGCGTGGTGCCTCCAGGGACCATTGGCAGCTTTTTCCGACTAACCGACCGGAAATTTTATAGAAAACAGGGTTCGCAAAATGTTTGAAAGATTCTCTAAGGCCTTTGAACGATTCTTCTCCCGGGTTGCCACGGCTTCGGCAAGGAAGCCTTTCGTGTTTCTTGGCGCCGCGGTGATTCTGTGCGCGCTGGCTTTATGGGCGCTCAACTCCATGAGTTTCTCGACTTCCAGGACCGCGTTGCTGTCCAAGGACAGTCCCGAGGTCATGCGCTTCGAGCACTACATGGAGACCTTCGGCGCCGCGTCCGACCTGATCGTCGCGATCGAGGGTGTTCCCCGCAAGGATCTCGAGGAATACGCTCTCGAGCTCGAGAGACGACTCGAGGCCAAAGACGACGAAGGGAGGCCCTTGTACCCCGAGATCGCGGACGCTGACGCCAGGATGGATCTCGAGTTTTTCGTATCCCACGGTTTCACGATGCTGCCCCGCGAGCAGTTCGATCAGGCCGCATCGTTCATGAACGGCCTGCTGAACCTGAACGGCAAGCTGCCCCAGGATATCGACGGCGCGCTGAAGCTGGGTGAGGACTACTTCGCGAATCCGCCATCGATCCCGACATCCGACATCGATATGAACGCCGCGAAAAATGCCCTAAACGGAATGCAATTCTTCCTGGACGAATGGCTGCGCTGGCTGAATGCCGACCAGACGCCGGAAGAGATCGACTGGGGCACCCTGTTGGCGGACCAGCCCGAGGCGCAGAAGATGGTCACGGGCGGCGGATTCTACGATTCGCACGACGGCAGCATGCTGTTTGTGTTCGTCCGGAAAGCCTCCGGTTCGGAAGAATTCACGTTCATCAAGCCGTTCTATGAAAACATCCGCAAGGTCAATGACGGACTGAAGGCCGAGTGGGCGGCCGCCGGACGGGCGATCCCGACGACTGGACTCGCGGGCATGCCTTCGACCCTTTACGAGGAGTACTCGTATATCCAGGAAGGCGTCAAATGGACCATCGTGGGCGCCGCGATCCTTATCTGCCTGATCATCATTTTCGTCATGAAATCGTTCCGGCGCGGAATCGTCGTGTTCGCCGCGATGGGCATCGGGTCGATCTGGAGCTTCGGACTGATCTGGGCCGGGGTCGGACACATGACGATGGTGACGACCGCCTTCACGGCCGTGCTTTTCGGACTTGGCGTAGATTATGGAGTCTTCATCTCGTCCCGCATCATCGAGGAGATGAAACGCGGTGTCCCGATGATGGACGCGATCAGCATCGGGACAGGCGCCTCGGCCAAACCGGTAATCACTTCCGGCCTGGCTTCGATGCTGGTCTTCGGATCGCTGGCCACCGTGAAGTTCACCGGTTTCTCCGAACTGGGAATGGTCGCGATGTTCGGTGTGTTCGCTGTTCAACTCTCGACCTTCACGATGCTTCCCGCACTGTTTGCGCTGCTCAAGCCGCGTCCGGCGGAGGCACTCGGCCAGAACACCGCCGAGGTGAAGCCGGAATCGAAGGGTTCCAGATTCCCGAGACCCGTCGCGACCGCGCTGATCCTTGTGGCGGTTGCGGTCGCGGCCCTGGGCGCCTTCAAAGGCGTCAACCTGCCTTTCGACTATGACGTCCTGAACATGCTTCCGAAGGACTCCGAAACGGCGATCTACTCTAAGCGCATGGTCACCGAGAGCGACTACCAGTCCGAGGTCGTGATCATGATCGCGAAGGACTTCGACGAGGCACGGAGCATCGAGGTCAGGCTGAACGAGCACATCAAGCGCTGGAAGGACAAGGAAAACGAAGGAAAGGCGTCCATCTCGCGCGCCGACGAACTGACTGCCCAGGCCAGACAGCTCGATAACGATGCCAGGGCGGAAGGCCTGACCGAAATCGCCAGGACCGAACTGACCACGAAGGCGGCGGCCAGCCGCGAGGAGGCGACGGCGCTGCGCGTGTCCGGCGAAAAGGCGCTGACAGAGGCGGACGGTCTGAAGCGGATCGTGAAATTCCAGTCTCCGATGCAGTTCTTCCCGAACGACGCCGAAGACCGAGTCGTTCCCGCCCAGGCGGTCGGTCGCAATCTAATCGGAGCCGTCGGATCAGACGACTCGGACGACTCGGACGTGGCCCGGTTCATAAACGATTCCGAACACTTCAAACTGCCCGAGAACGGAGCTCCCTTGCGCATCGCCGGGATTCTCGAAAACGCGGCTCAGATGATCGACGACTACAACGAGGCGGCATTCAGCGCTGGCCACGGTGAACTCTCCGCGTCGCTCGACAGGATTGCCACCACGCTCGGCAAGATCATCGAAACGCTCAAGACCAACTCCGACAAGGCGGGGCCGGCGAACCAGGCGTTCCTCTCGAGCATGGCCGACGACGCCAGGTACATGATCCGCAACCTCGGAAAATGGAACAACGCGAAGGTGATGAAGCCCGGCGATCTGCCCTCGAACCTCCAGTCGAGGTTCTTCGGCAAGGACGGCACGATCGCCATCTATGTCTACCCGGCAAAGTCGGTCTATGACATCGACTTCCTGAAGGGCATGATGGCCGAGGTCTACGAGATCAACCCGGCAGCGACCGGTTTCCCGACCACCCACAACGTCCAGGCCGAGCTGGCCCGTTCCAGCTTCTTCCAGGGCACCGCCATCGCCCTGGTCGTTTCGATGCTTTTCCTTTTCCTGATGCTCCGCAGCGTGCCACGCTTCCTGGTGGCGGCGCTGCCGCTGCTTGTCGGCGAGGGCCTGATGCTTGGAATTCTATGGATTCTCAGCGAGTTCGCCGGCTACCGGTACAACTACGCCAACATCATCGCCCTGCCTCTTCTGATGGCGCTCGCGCTCGACTACGGGATCTGGTTCGCGCATCGTTATGACGAAATGACGCAATTGAGCCCGTGGCAGATCGTCAGGGTCGCCGGCATTCCAATCCTGGTGGCGGCGGTGACCACGATGGCGGGAATCGGAGCTCTCTCCGTTGCAAAATACCGTGGCATCTCTACACTTGGACTGGCAGTAATCATTGGACTGGTCTGCTGCCTGGGCTGCGCCCTCATTCTCTCGCCGGCGGTTGCCCAGCTGTTTGGACGGAGGAAGACCGTATGAAGACTCTGAAACTCGCTGCCCTGTTCACCGTTGCGGTGCTGATGGTCGGGGCCTCGGCCGATGCAAAGACGCTCGTCCTGTGCTACCCGGGTGGAACGGTCAAGGAGCGCGATGCGAAACCGGCGACCGAACAGATGCTCCGCGTGATGGAAAAGATGGCCGGCTGGCCTTCCGGCGAATTCAAGGCCGAGTTCACTTCCGACATGTCGAAATGTGACCAGTTGATGGCCTCGAATCCGGAATTCGCGATCGTCTCGCTCGGCTACATGCTGAACCACGAGGATTCGCTGATGGCCGTGGTTCAACCGAAGATGGCAGGCAAGACGACCGAGACCTTCAGGGTTCTGGTCAGGAAGGGAGCCTTCGCGTCAATGGATGCCCTGAAAGGCAGGAAGCTCACCGGGACTCCGCTGGCCGAGCCTGCCTTCATTGAAAAGATCGTGTTTGCCGGCAAGTACCCGCTCGCCACATTCGCGGTCGCTCCATGCAAGGGCGCCTTGAAGTCCCTGCGCGAACTGTCGGATGGCAAGGTCGACGCGGTGGTCGTGACTGACCAGCAGTGGTCCAGCCTGAAGTCCAGCCCCATGGCCCGGGACTTCGACGTCGTGTTCACGTCGAACCCCCAGCCGATCATGCCGCTGGTCGCGAGCCGCACGGGCACAACGGCCGACGAGCGCAAGACCTTCACGTCGACGATGCAGAAGTTCTGCTCGAACCGCGAGGGCAAGCAGTTCTGCGAGCTCTTCGGCATCGACAGCTTCACGAAGGCCAACGACAAGGACTACAACGAGGCCAGGACACTGTGGAAGTAAAGCCAGCGCAGGCACCCCTCCTGCTGGTCACCATGCTGACGGCATCCATGACGGCAGGATGTGGACCAGCCTTCAACACCAGGCTTACGGCCCTGAATCTGCCTGAGACGTGTCCGACCGCGATCGAGGACGCGCTGGCACCGGTCAATACCGACCCGATCAGGGCCAGCGAGACGCAGCTTTCCTGCGCTCTTGACGCAGTCAGACACATGCAGCCGACACGCGCGCCGGAATCGCTCGAAGCGTCCAAGATCTGCGCGATTCTGGCCGAGGCGTGCCCCGACACCGAGGAAGGCGTCAAGCGTCGTCACGCGCTCGCCTGGGAAGGAGTCAAGTGGGCTGAGCACGCTATGGCGACCGGCGCGTACATCGATCCGGCGTCCTCATACTACTACTCCACGAACCTCGGCCTGGCCGTGAACGACAACATCGCTGCCGCGGTCAAGAATCTGGGTAAGCTGCACCGCCATATCGAGCGGGCGCTTTCGATGGACCCCGACGTGGACGAGGGCGGCCCCCTGCGGACTCTGGGTTACCTTCTGGTCAGGGCGCCGGCGTGGCCGATCGGTATCGGGGACGAGGAACGCGGACTCACCCTGGTCGAGCAGGCAGTCACGATCTACCCCAATTACCCGCCAAACCAGTTCATCATGGCAAGGGCGGTGTGGGAGTCGACCGAGGACGAGGAACTGGCGCTGTTCCATATCCGCGAGGGCATCGATCTGATGAGGACAAAGAACTTCGGCGTGCGCCATGAGTCGTGGAAACGCGCCCTTCGCAAACTGATCGACGATGTTGTCGAGGACGAGTCCCTGCACGATGAACTGATCAACCAGGTCGACGAACCGTCGAATCCCAACACCTGAGGTTCCTGACTTGGACTCTGGCCGACGTTACAGGAATGCGGCCGCGCTGGTGTCGGTCATCTTTCTGCTCTGTCAGGCCTGGCTTTACGTGGGGCCACTGCTGCGTGAAAACGGCCCGGATCGCGTGCATCTTGGTTTTCCACATATCCCGACCGATCACTACGCCTACATGATGTACGCGTCACAGACGGTACGGGACGGATCCCTTCTGACCGACAACATGTTCACCACCGCTCCCCAGGACGGTCGATTCCTGATGCTCGGCCTCGCGGCAGCGGGCGCCGTGGAAAGTATCGTCAACCTGCCCTCCCACGTGGTCTGGCATTCGCTGCGAATCCTCGTTCTGGCGGTCTTCTGCGTGCTTCTTTTCCGACTCTGCCTTGCCGTTTTCCACGAGGGACACAAGGCGCTCGCGGCTCACGCGTTCGTATTGTTTTCAGGAGGACTCGACTGGATTCTGCGGCCGCTGGCGGGAGAATGGTTCGCCGCCACCGGCGCGCCATGGTCGAACATCCTCCACAATCCCTGGAATTTCAGCGTATTCTGGGCCGCAACCAATCTGGTGTGGGCGATCCCTCTGACCATCGTGACCGCTGCCATACTGGTCGAGATTCGTGGGCCGGGACGACCGCTTCTCCGGGGATTGGCCAGGGGACTCGTTTTCGCGGTGCTCTGGTTCATACATCCCTACACCGCGCTCGTGTGGGGCCTGATCGTCGCAGGCGCGGTCCTCCTGCCAGGTCGCGGAACGGGACTGTGGCGCTCGATCGTCGACAACCTGCCGGCGGCGCTCGGTCCGGCGCTGGTCGGAATCTTCCTTCAATGGTCTCAGCAGGATCCGGTGGTCGCGGCCTCCAACGCCCAGACCGCATTATGGAAACTGAGTTACCCGGTCTATCTGTGGCCCCTGGTCTACGGACCCTGGCTCTTCCTTCCACTGGCCCTGTTTTTTGCGCGATACCGGCAAGGACTGTCCGGGCTGAGATGGCTTCTGCTCTGGCTGGGCGCGGGTTGTCTGATGACCGCCAACCCTCTCGTCACCGGCGCCAAGTTCCAGGTTGCCTTCGCGATCCCGCTGGCGCTGCTGGAAGCCGCCGCTTTACTGGCTCTGGCCGGTCGTCTTTCCGAAGCTGGGAGGTCGAGGACGCTTTACCGGCTGCTGGTCGCGGTCGCCATCCTGATCGTTTCGCAAAACTCCCTGTCCGGCCTGATACTCGACGTAAACACTCCCGAGTCGCGGGCGGCGGCGACTACGACGAACGGTCACATCGAACAACTGGAAGCGCTGGCAGGGCTGCCGGACGGAGGCGTTCTATGCGACCCGTTTGAAGGGATGCTGGTCCCATGGAAGGCTGGCAAGGCGGTCTTCGTTGGACAGTGGTTCCTTTCAACCAGGTATATGGAAAAGGCCGAATTGGTGCGATGGTTCTTTTCGGAAGGCGTGCCCCGGGATCGCCTTGCGGGTTTTCTGAACACCGCACGCATTCGCTGGATTCTTTACGGGCCTGCGGAACGACGTCTCGGATCGATGCCAACCATTCCCGGCCTGGTTCCCGTCGCCACTCTCGGGGACAGGCAGATCTGGGAGTGGAAGGATGGCCCCGATTCTTGAACGGCGCCGTCGAAACGTTGCTCACCTGCTCCCGCGGTCCGACGGTATCAATCCGAAAGTCATCCTTACTCCGGCCAGCCCGGTGTCGCCACCGACGTATCTGCCTGTATCGATTCCAGTCATGGATACGTACAGATCCCGCGTGTATGAAAAGAAGACTCCAATGAAGTTCCAGACCGTTATGTCCGCGGCCACCGAACCGCCGACGCGATCCGCGACGAGGCTGTCGTTCGCGGGCCCGAAACCTCGAGCCACCATATTGCCGGAAAGCACCAGGCGTTCCTTCACCGAGACCGACGCCCCGGCACGAAAACGCGAGAACAGTCCGTTTTCATCGATGTCGGCCCTGAACCACAGCGACATCCAGGGATCGAAGAAGACGCCCAGGCCGACAGAACCACCGTGACGTGTCACACCAGTCGATTCCAGAAGAGCCTGCTTCGACACCGCACCGGGAAAGGCGTCGCGCAACACGCCGAAATCGTACCTGTCGACCATGTAGAGACCGTCGAAGTAACCCGTCGCGAAACCGGACTCCATGTAATCGTACCCGCCCGAGAGGGCCAGACTCCAGCGGGGCGCGAGCCTGACGCTGAGATCGACTCCCATGTTGAAGGCGTCGGCGGTGCCGATCCTTGACCACGCGACCCAGGGAACCAGGCCGGCGGCATCGCCAAAGACGACAGGCCACCGCAGGTCGACCGACCATGCGGCGACGGTGTCGGTTCCGGAAACGGCGAGCCCGTACCTGTCGGGCAGAACCTGACCTGGACGTTCCGGCGTGCCGCTTCCCATGGTTTCGGGAGCAAAGATATCGACCGCGAATGATGCGCCAATCTCAAGCCGACCCAGGTTGCCCGAATTGTCCACGAACCACAGAGGTCGAAGATAGGCGCGGGCGCCAAGCACCGAGGGGCCCAGAAACGAATCCACGAAAAGGTCGGCCCCGGCGACAGGCCAGTGAAGACGCGCGGTAAGGCCGGTGCGCCAATGATCCTGATCCACGGTCGAGTTGTACATCGAGACGAGATTGCCCGCACCCAGGGTGAATCCCCTGATGGATCTAAGCTCCACGTCGATATCGCCGCTCTGGTTGCAATATGCGAGCCGCCCCACAAGTCGCCCGAAATCGTTCACCTCGTCCCAGTCGCGGGCGCGAATGCCATCCGGATCCCACCTTACGGGCGCGACGAAGGCCGAGTGAAAGCCGTGGGAGCCGCCAGCCAGTATGAATTCGAAGCCAGCGGACCAGTCGCGGTGGATCTCGCCCGCGACTCCCGAGATCTGTATCTCGGCGTACGGACTCTTCCAGTCGCGGGTTTCCGGGTCGTCCACCCGTTTTTCCGCGTCGGCGGCCATCGCGCCAGCCCCGAAACCGGCGCTCACCGGCGCCAGAAGCAGGACCAGAACCCTGAAAATCCATGGCAATCGCATCGTCCCTGCCGAACATGGCTCCACCATCGATTTTGGACGCACATCTGGAATCTGACAAAGTTAACGCCATATCCAGTCACTTTTTTCCCAACGAACGACAGACGCTGAGATAATATGAGGCGGCGGCGCCGGGGGCGTCGTGCGAAACCGGGATGATCCATGAACCGACGTCACAAGATTGCACTTCTGGTCTTTTTCGCCGTCTGCGGCCTTCTGGGATACGGCGTCTACTGGTGGCACGAAGCCAGTCTCGATCGAATCGCACAGGCTCACATCAGGTACTCTGGACCGGAACTGACCGAGGTCAGACAACTGCTCGCGGAGGATAAGCCAGCCGAGGCGCGCGCCGCCATGGATCTGTACGACGAGTCCGTGAAGATCGGCGTCCTGAGAGTGCTCTGCACCGACACCGCGTCATCGGTCAGGATGTTCGCGGTAAGGTACATGCGCGAAATGCGGGACATCCCGGTGATCCGAACTGAACTGGCCAGGATCGCCGTTCAGGACGGGGACGCTTCGGTGTCCAGGGTCGCCGAACGGGCACTCCAGGGCAGGCGCTGACCGGAATCAAGCAGTCATATCGACGCTTATGGCCACATTTGGATTGTCCGGGAAACGCGAACGGGTTAAAATCCTTCGGTATTCTCTAGGTTCAATCTCCAGGGGGACTTCATGATGAAATTCAAACCGCTGTTCCTGATGTCGGCACTGCTGCTTGCCCTTTCCTGCGGGGGCGGGGGGGGAAACGACCTGCCCGGCGACGTTGAAGGCGATATTCCCGCCGATGTCCTGGATGTCATTCAGGACTTGCCCGCTGGCGACGTGGACGCGGTCCACCCCGACCTTCCGGTCGAGCTTGACACGACATCCGATGTCGAAACGATCGATGACATCACGACCGACGACGGCACCGAAGACGTCAGAACCGACATCGAGGAACTCCCGGACACCTGCGAATGCGCCGAAGACGGGGACTGCCAGGAAACCTTTGCGGATCTCGGCGCGTGTGAGGCGGCAACCTGTGATGGTTGCACCTGCCAGCGCGTTTTCGTCGAGGACGGCACCACTTGTGACGATAACAACCAGTGCACCAGCGGCGAGACCTGTACCAGCCACGTCTGCGGCGGCGGCAACAACACATGCCTCTGCTCGGCCGACACGGACTGCGACCGCTACAACGACGAAGACCTCTGCAACGGCAGCTTCAAGTGCAACCTGACGCTTGCCACACCGGCCTGTGAGATCCCGGCGGACACGATTCCGGTCTGCGAGGACACTCTGGGCCTGTTCTGCAGGACCGTGGGATGCGAACCGACCACAGGCAACTGTGTCGACATCCCCCTGCACGAAGGTGAAGGCTGCGACGACGGCATCCCGTGCACGACCGGCGACACCTGCCTGGCGGGCGTCTGCGGCGGCACCGTCGACGACGCGGCGTGCAACGACAACGAAGTCTGCACCGACGAGTATTGCGACCCGTTGCAGGGTTGCGTTTATGTGAACAACGACGAGTCCTGCAGCGACTCGAACGCCTGCACGGAAAACGATTACTGCAGCCAGGGCGCCTGCACCCCGGGCACGGCAGTCAACTGTGATGACGGAAACGTCTGCACCTTCGAGGAATGCGATTCCTCGCTTGGCTGCGTCGTGACCAACGCAATCGATCTGGCCTGCGACGATCTCGATCCCTGCACCGCCGGTTCGACGTGCGAGGCCGGCGCCTGCGTGGCGACGGCGGAAGGTTGCTGTGGCGACACCGTCGACAACGATGGCGATGATCTGCCCGACTGCCTTGACCCGGACTGCGTCGGGGCCTGTCCGGTTGAGATGTTCGAATGCGCGCTGGTGGAACCGGCGACGTTCACTGGTGCCCAGGGCGAGACGTTCGAACTGCTGGCCATGGTCAAAAAGGCCGGCGTCACCGACAAGACAACCGGTTTCGACGGTCATCCCTATCTTCGTGTCCAGTATGGCGTTGCCCCGAAGGACACCGTCATGAACGACCTTGCGGAAATCGCGTGGCTCGATGCCACCGCCGACTCACGCACCAACGATCCGGAAACGGACTTCTGGACCGGCACGGTTACGGTCCCGGAGTTGATGGACATGTCGCTGGAACGCGACTACATGGTGCGGGTCAGCGGCGATCAGGGCACGACATGGTCGTACTGTGACATTGACGGCACGTTGAACGGCTACGATTACAACCAGGCCGGCAAGATGACGATCAAGGCGCCGTACAACCTCATGTTCTCCGAATACATGGAGGGCAGCAGCTACTACAAGGCCCTGGAAATTTTCAATGCAGGCGAGTACCCGGCGAATCTGGGCAACTGCGTGGTCAATCTCTACACCAACGGCGCTTCGGCTCCATCGAAGACCGAACAGCTCGGCGCGGTCGTTCTGGCGCCCGGTGGGGTTTTCACACTGTGCAACAACCAGATCGCGGCAGCGGCGCAGGCGAACTGCGACGTTTTGACTGCCAACATCAACCACAACGGCGACGATGCATACGATATCGTGTGCGACGGCGTGGTTCAGGACGTTTTCGGCGTGATCGGTGTCGACCCGGGCACGGGCTGGGGTGAAGGCGAAACCGCGACGATTGACCGGACCCTGCGCAGGAAGTGTGCATTGGTTTCCGGAACCGGCCCGGCGCCTGCTGCCTTTGATCAGACACAATGGATCGGTTTCTCCCGTGACACATGGCTCGGTCTCGGCGTGCGGCTTTGTTCCGGCGATTGCTACTATGACGAGGCGGAAACCTGCTGCGGCGACACGATTGACAACGACCTCGACGGGGTCGCCGACTGCAACGACGTCAGTTGCAAAAAGACCGAAGCGTGCTTCATCCCGGTGGACTGGTGCCAGTACGTCGAGCCGGCTGCCGCCCGCGGATCCGCGGGGATGGCCGGGATGGCTCTCGCATGGGTACGCGTGGCGGGAAAGACCGATGTCACGGCGGAAAACGATAATCCTGCCGGCGTCATAGTTGAATTCGGCTACGGACCCACCAACACGATTCCCGATGGGAACTGGCAGTGGAACCCGGCGGAACCCAACTTCGAGAACACTTCCCCGGACGTGGCAGCGGACACCTACCGCAGCAATTTCGTGGTTCCCGACGTGCCGGTCGGTTTCTATGACATGGCCTTCCGGGCGTCCGCCGACGGCGGCTACTCGTGGAAGCTGTGTGATCTGAACGGCAGTGACGACGACTACTCCGTCGATCAGGCTGGCAAGGCCGAGGTTGTCACGCCTCCGGTCGCCTTCTTCTCGGAATACGTGGACGGTACCGGCAATAACAAGGCCGTTGAGATCTTCAACAACAGCGGTCGCTCGATCGACCTGGACCTCTGCATGATCGCCATATTCTCCAACGGCTCCACGACCCCGTCGATGTCATTCCGGCTCGAAAACGGGATCCTGGCCGATGGTGATGTTTATGTAGTCTGCCGCGATGGCGTCACTCCTGAACTTTACTCATTCTGCGACGAGTCCAGGTCGCTGCTTCAGTTCGACGGAAACGATACCGTGGCACTGACTTGCGAGGACAAGCCGCAGGACGTGATCGGTCAGCGCGGCGTGAATCCGGGCGACACCGGCTGGAACACAGCCGGCGTTTCCACCTATCAGATGACTCTGCGTAGAAACTGCATGGTGGCGTTCGGCGACATCAGCCCCGACGATCCGTTCAACGTGGCGGCGCAGTGGCTGGCCTTCCCACTCGATATCTACGCGGGGCTTGGTTCGATGCAGTGCGGCGACCCGTGCGCCGATGGCGGCATGGAATTCTGCTGCGAAGACGATATGGACAACGACATCGACGGCCTTTCCGACTGCATGGATCCGGACTGCGTCGATACACTCGAGTGCCAGCCCCTGCTGGTTGAACTCGCCATGCTGAACACGCCTCTTGCGCTCACCTATGAGTACGGCACCGTGTCCCCGAACGTTTACGCCCAGGGATTCCTGACCGGCGTGACGACTTCCGTGGGACAGGGCGCGGGCATCAGGGCGCAGGCGGGCTGGGGCCCCGACGGTTCGGATCCGACCGGCGCCGGCTGGACCTGGACCGAGGCGACCTACTTCCAGGACAAGGATGTGTCCGACGACCAGTACACGGCCACCTTTGCTGGCGTGCCGGTCGGAACCTGGGATTTCGCGTTCCGCTTCACCGCGGATGACGGCGGCCACTGGCTGTATGCCGACGCGGAACCGGACGGATCGCTGGATGGATACAACGCGGCCAACGCGGGCTCGATTACCGTCGAACCGGGCACGGAACTGCTGTGCGGCGACGACATTGACAACGACGGAGACACCAACGTCGACTGTCTCGACACCGACTGCTTCGCCGCACCGAACTGCAGCGAGGGCAGCAACTGCGCCGACGGGCAGGACAACGACATCGACGGTATGACCGACTGCGACGATCTCGACTGCTTTGTCAATCCGATCTGCCATGTGCCTGTCGACTGGTGCCAGATGCAACCGACTGAAATGGTCATCTCAGCGCCGGGACCGTATTTCCAGGTTTTCGGCTGGGTCCAGAAGGCGGGGATCACCGATGTGACCGTCGACAACGACGACCCGACCGGACTCAGTGTTCAGTTCGCCTGGGGCGCGGCAGGTTCCGATCCGGCCACATGGTCGTGGTACGACGGCGCTGTCTCCGCGGGCGGCAACACCTCGCCAAACCCGAGCGCTGACACCTGGGTGTACAACATGTTCGTCCCCGATGTGGTGCCGGGGCTGTACGAATTTGCGGTCAGGACCAGCGCGGACGATGGAAAGTCCTGGACCTACTGCGATCAGGACGGTTCGGCAAACGGCTTCGATCAGCCCGGTCAGGCCGGCAAAATGATGGTCTCTCTTCCCGCGAACGTAATGATCACCGAGTATGTTGAAGGCACTGTCGAGAACAAGGCGCTCGAGATCACGAACCTTTCCGACCGTCCCGTCATGATGAGCATGTGCACGGTCACCGGGTACGCAAACGGCGCATCCACATTGACCTTCTCGTCCGCGCTGGACTCGAGCGGATACATCCCCGCACACAGCTCGTTCGTGGTCTGTGACGATGGCGCCGACGCGGTTCTCGCACCTTACTGCGACAGCCTCTCAACGCTTCTGGCATTCAATGGCGACGATGCGCTGGTGCTTGCCTGCGAAGAGAGAATCCAGGACGTCGTCGGCCAGGTTGGTTTCGATCCCGGAACCGCCTGGGGTGTCGACCCGATCATCACGACCAACAAGACACTTCGCCGCGCATGCGGCGTTGCTTCCGGCGATGGCATCGCCAACGACACGTTCGAACCCGCGATGGAATGGTTCTCGTTCCCGGTGGACACTTTCCTGGATCTGGGCAACTGGGTCTGCGGCGACCCGTGCTACGTCAGCGGTGGCGAGGACTGCTGCGGCGACTCGTTCGACAATGACTTTGACGGACAGGCGGACTGCCTGGACGATGACTGCGTGCTCACTCCCGAATGCATCCCGGAAAACGAAACAGTGTGCGACGACACGATCGACGAAGACATGGACGGCACGACCGACTGTGACGACGCCGACTGTGCCTCCGACATCAACTGCGCCGACCCTGTGGACTGGTGTCAGACCATGGAGAATCAGGTCGTCATCGGTCAGGAAGGTGCCATTTTCCGTCTGTACGCATTCGTCCGCGAGGTCGGAATGACCGACGTGACGACGGGCAACGACAACCCGGCCGGTCTGGCGGCGGAATTCGGCTGGGGCCCGACCGGCAGCGATCCGGCGACGTGGACGTGGGCGCCCGCGCAGGTGGCCGCCGGCAACTTCGGTCCCGACATCCAGACCGACACCTACATGTACGATCTGACCGTTCCGACCACCTCCGTGGGTGACTACGATTTCGCGTTCAGGTTCACCATCAGCGGCGGCACGCTGTGGTTGAACTGCGATCAGGACGGCTCGGATAACGGATTTACCCTGCCGGGCCTGATGACGGTCACATCGGCTCCGAACCTGTTCTTCACCGAATACGTTGAAGGTTCCAGCAACAACAAGGCGCTCGAAATCATCAACATGTCCGGCCGCGACGTGCTCCTGTCCCAGTGCAGGGTGAACGGCTTCAACAACGGTGGAACCGATCCGACCTACTCGATTCTCCTGGACGGAGGCATTCTGGCCGACGGGGGCAAATTCGTCGTCTGCAACAGCAGCGGCGGCGATCCCCTGAAGGCACAATGCAACCAGACCACCAGCGCGCTCGGATTCAACGGTGACGACGCGGTCGTCCTGGAATGCGAATCGTCGGTCCAGGACGTATTCGGCCAGGTCGGTTTCGACCCTGGATCGGCCTGGGTTTCCGGTGATGCATCCACCGTCAACATGACACTTCGACGCATGTGTGGCACGACTGCGGGGGACTTAATCAGAAACGACACGTTCGACCCCGCCGCCCAGTGGCACGCCTTCCCGAACGACTCTTTCCTGGATCTCGGGTTCTGGGACTGCGACGACCCGTGCTATGTCGACGCGGCCGAGACCTGCTGCACCGACGTCGGCGACAACGACCGCGACGGTCTGGCGGACTGCCTCGATCCCGACTGCGCCGCTGAGCCCGCCTGCATCCCGACCAGCGAGACCAACTGCGCGGACACGATCGACGAGGATGTTGACGGCTTCACGGACTGCGACGACATGGATTGCGCCGGCGACGTCGCCTGCGCGCCGGCCAGCGAGACCGTCTGTGACGATACCATCGACGAGGACATGGACGGTTCCACCGACTGCGACGACCCCGACTGCGCCGCCGACCCGGTCTGCATCCCGACGACCGAGACCGCCTGCAACGACACGATCGACGAGGATGTGGACGGCTTCACCGACTGCGACGACACTGATTGCGCCGCCGACCCGGTCTGCACGGGTTCCGCCGAAGCGAACTGTGGCGACACGATTGACGATGACGGCGACACGCTGATCGACTGCGACGACCCGGATTGCGATGACGACACGATATGTCCGGTCAAGGTCATGTTCAGCGAATACGGCGAGGGCAGCAGCAACAACAAGTGGATCGAGGTGTGGAACTACGGCACGGCGACACGCGACCTGAGCGGCTGCATCATCCAGGTTTACGCCGGCGGCGCCACGACGAGCCCCTCCCAGACCACGCTGTCCCAGACCGCCGCGGCAGCGGGCGACATCTGGACCGTCTGCAACACTTCGATCACCGCGACCGGGACGACGTGTGACCAGAAGTCCGGTTCGATATCGTTCACCGGCGACGACGCGGTCATCCTGAACTGCGGCGGCGTCGTTCGGGACTCCATCGGAATGCTCGGCAACGACCCGGGAACTTTCTGGGGAACGGAACCGAACACCACGACCAATCACACCTTGTGCCGTTCCGACAGGACGCCGGACGTAACGCCGGCAGATGCGTTCGACCCGGCGACCCAGTGGGCCGCCTACGCCGTCGACACGTTCTCAGGCATGGATGTCCTGGCCTGCCCGTAAACTCTGACTCCAGTTCGCATCAGTTCCTTGGAACGATCGATTCAACCCTCCGTGGGAGACGAAAATGGCTGTAGACATCCTTGCGGTGGGCCTGGCGGTATTCATCGCCCACCTGTTCGTGGCCGTATTCAAAAGAACCGGGGTTCCCGATGTTCTGCTGCTGATGCTGTGCGGAATCGTCGCAGGACCGATCCTGAAGATCGTGACCCCGGCAGATTTCGGGATCGTCGGCCCGGTCATCTCCAGCGTGGCTCTGATCGTCATTCTTTTCGAGGGTGGCCTCAGCCTGAAGCTGCGGGCACTGTTCGGCGCGGCCGCCCAGACGACCGTGATAGCCCTGCTGTCATGGATATTCACCGCCGCGCTTGCCGCGGCCGTGATGTACGCGTTGACGCCGGTCGGACCGGGTCTCGCGCTGATGACCGGAGCGATTGTCGGCGGCACTTCATCAGCGGTCGTCATTCCTCTGCTGGGAATACTCAAACTCTCCGAAAAGCCGACAACGGTCATGTTTCTGGAGTCGGCCATCACGGACGTGCTCTGTATCGTGGTTGCCATCGGAATCGCCCAGGGGATGAGTGAGGGCACCGCCGACCCCGGCCGAATCGTCGGGCGGATTGGACTGTCTTTCTCGATCGCGCTGGTACTCGGAGTGGCGGGCGCGCTGGCATGGTCGGTTATCCTTGGCTGGGTCAGACAATTCCCAAACACGATCTTCGCGTCCGTGGCCTGGATTCTTGTTCTCTACGGAGTGGCGGAGCTGGTCGGCGTCAGCGGGGCCATCGCATCCCTGGCGGCGGGCGTTACCATGGCAAACTCCGCTGGTCAGAAGATCAAACTGCCTTTCAGACGACAGAAGATCGCCCTCCAGGACGTCACCGAGACAGACAGGGCCTTTTTCGGCGAGGTCGTGTTCCTTCTCAAGACTTTCTTCTTCTTTTTCCTCGGCATCTCGATTCGGTTCGACAGCGTCATGAATATCCTTGTCGCCCTGGTGATCGTCGCGCTGGTCTTCATGATGCGGCTTCTTCTGATCAAGGGTCTGGCAAGCAGGACCTACACTCCCAGGGAATCGGCAATCATGTCGATCATGGTGCCCAAGGGACTCGCCGCCGCGGTTCTGGCGTCACTTCCCGTCCAGTACGGTCTGCCGGGCGCCGAGATAGTCCCTGCCATCGTGTATCCGGTCGTCCTTGTCAGCATCATCCTGACTTCCATCCTGACAGTCCTGATTGAAAAGACCGCAGTATGCCGACTCTACGACAAGGTTTTCGCGGGCCGCGGCCCACGAAACGAGCTGGCTGAAGCCTCTGGCGACATCGCGCCGATTGAAGACGGCCGGCAGCCGGAGTAAGATTTCCCGCAGGAGGAAATAACCATGAATACCAGCAAGACAATCCCGACATTACTATTCGTGTTGACCGCATGCCTCCTGCCGATCGCCTCCGGCTGCGATTGCGACGATCTGCACAGCGTGAAATCGGGCATCGCCGACAAGGCAGCCGGGGCGCTGGGCACCGTCCGGGAATCGGTTGGCGGCGCGCTCTCCGAGGCACAGGTGGCGATGGACAAGGAGATGGCCAGACAGGAGGAGGCGCTGCGACAGGTCGCGGCCGCCCAGGGAAGCAACGAGACTTCGAACAGGCGGACCATCGGTGGTCAGCCGCCCGCGATCAAGGGGATGGAGACCACTGATCTTGCTCAGTTGCTCGACAGGCCGGCATTCCGTTCAGCCTGGAACACTCTTTTCAGGGCCAGGATGCCCGACTGGGTCGCCGAGTTCACGCAAACCGGTAATGGAGTGGTCACGCCGGCGACCACGTTGACAATCAACGGTTCCAGATACATCAAGGCGTGGGTGTGCCAGCCTCACAACTGCGGGGGCAACGAGGTTCGCGTGCTGTTCTCGACGGACGGGTCGGCGGCGTGGGGACTGATGCTTGTCGAGGACGGGTATATCTGGCTGAACAACCCGCCACCGCCACTCAGAAATGAACTCGAGAACCCCTAGGTTCAGTTCCGGCCCGAAATAATCAGGGGCGACCAATTCCGTAATAGATGAATCCCATCGAACGCAGGCGCGCCGGGTCATAGATATTGCGGCCGTCGAAGATCACGGAATGACGCATCCTGGATTTCATCTCCTCGAAATCGGGATTCCGGAATTCACCCCACTCGGTGACCAGTACCAGCGCGTCGGCATCGTCAAGCGCCTGCTCCGCCGAATCGGTCACGACGATCACCCGGGGATTCGAACCTATCACTTCGACCGCGCGCGCCGTCGATGACGCGACAGGATCGTACGCCACGACGTTCGCGCCAAGTTCGGTCAGGCCGCGAATGACCTCGATCGACGGCGCTTCGCGCATATCGTCGGTGTTCGGTTTGAACGCAAGGCCCCAGATCGCGATCGTCAGCCCTGACAGATCGGCGCCGAAGTGAGCCTTCACCATTTCCACGAGAAGGCGCTTCTGGGCCGCGTTAACCCCCTCGACCGCCGACAGAATCCTCATCGGCAGCCCATTCTCGCGACCGGTCGCCACAAGTGCTTTCACATCCTTGGGAAAACATGAGCCGCCATAGCCGACGCCGGCAAAAAGAAACTTCGTTCCGATGCGATGATCCGCGCCCATGCCTCGACGGACGGAATCGATGTCCGCCCCGACGGCGGCGCACAGTGTGGCGATCTCGTTCATGAAGGAAATCCGCGTCGCGAGCATCGCGTTACTGGCGTACTTCGTCATCTCGCACGATTTGATGTCCAGGAAAAGGATTGGATTGCCGGTACGCATGAAGGTCTCATAGACCTCCTCGAGAAGCGCCTGGGCACGCGGCGAATCCACTCCGCACACGATGCGGTCCGGCTTCATCATGTCCGAGACGGCGTCGCCTTCCTTCAGGAATTCGGGATTGGAGGCAACATCGAAATCGTGCGAGGTGTTCGCGGCGACCACCTCACGAACCTTGTCGCACGTCCCCACCGGCACCGTGGACTTGACCACGATCAACCTGTAACCGTCCATCGTGGAGGCGATTGTTCCGGCACAGGAGAGCACGTGCTGAAGATCCGCGCTGCCATCCTCCTGCGGAGGCGTGCCGACCGCGATGAAGATGACGGTGGAACTCTTCACCAGCAGTTCGATGTCCGTGCTGAACCGAAGACGCCCTTTGTCTCGATTGCGCGCCACCATTGAATCGAGGCCAGGTTCCCAGATCGGAATGCGGCCGGAGTTGAGCAGATCAATCTTGGCCTTGTCGATATCTCCGCAGATGACTTGATTGCCAGTCTCGGCCAGTCCCGCCCCGAGGACGAGCCCTACATACCCGGTTCCGATTACCCCGACCTTCATGCTGCACCCCTGGTAGTGGAAATAACGACTAGTCGGAAACGCCTTCGTTGTCAGGCGAAGCGAGCCTGGAGACTGCAAGCGAGATAACACGGGTCCTGGTCCTTTCACGGACCTCAAAATCAAAACCGGCGTATTCGAAGTGTTCGCCGTTGGCCGGAACCTTTCCGGTGACCGCCATCACCAGCCCGCCAACCGTTTCGAAAATGTCCTGCTCGGGAAGCTCCATGCCGGTCGCCTCCTGCAGTTCCTCGACCGCGGCGCGCGCCTTGACCATCCAGACGCCGTCCCTGATCTGCTTGATCGATTCTTCGGCCTTCTCGTGTTCGTCCCAGATCTCGCCGACGATCTCCTCAACGATGTCCTCGATGCTGACAAGACCCGCGATGCCCCCGAACTCGTCCACGGCAAAAGCCATCTGGACGCGCTCGTGCTGCATCTCCTTGAGCACGGCGCCAATCTTGTTCGTCTCGGGAACGATGACCACCTTGTGCCGCCTTGCAAGCGCCCGCATGTCGAAGGCCGCGCGATCACCCGCCGCCATGAAGTCCAGCAGGTCCTTCGTGGTCAGAATACCGATGATCTCCTCGGATTCGTCCTCGTACACCGGGTAGCGGGAGTACTTTTTGATGCCAACCGTGCGCAGGACATCATCCAGCTTCTCGTCAACATCGAAAGCGACCATGTCGGGACGCGGAACGAGGATCTCCATGACCCTCGTCTCCGAGAACTCGACGATGCTGGACAGAAGGTCGCCCTTGCCGCCGGTCAACGTGCCCTGCTCTGCCCCGATCCTGATAAGCGAATCGATCTGGGCCTCGGTAACCGGATGCTGCGATTCCACGGTTCCACCGGCAGCGGTGATGATGCCGCCGCTGAGCCTCTGAAGCGCGGCCGCGGGAAGCGTGAAGAGCCTGCAGAACAGCCATATTATCGGGAACAACGGAACCACCGACTTCGGGTTGTTCCGGGCGTATGTCTTGGGCACAACCTCACCGAACATCACTATCAGAAGGGTCATCACGCCGACCGCGATCGCCACGGCGATGCTTGTCGCGTTATTGAGTCCCGTCTGCTCAAGCAGACTCTGAGTCACACTGGTAGCCAGCGACGACGCCAGGATATTAATCAGGTTGTTGGTGATCAGGATCGCCGTCAGCAGCCGATTCGGATCACGGTGCCACCAGGCGATCATCCTGGAAGGACGTCGTTCCTTGAGGTTTTCGTGGATATCGCCGGGACTGAGTGTCATCAGCGCGGTTTCCGTGGCGGACGCCAGCGCCGACAAGACAATCAGAAACAGAACAAAAAGAAGCTGTAAAGTTGTAGGGCCCACCTCTTGTGAGCATGCCCCCGCGTTCAGTCCAGACTAGGTTATCAAAGGCAGGCAAGATGGTCAAATGACGGCGGGCCGGGCGAAAACCAGGGCTCCATGATAACCTTGTGACAATCTCGCGCTGACATCCAGGTTGCGTCAAGGAGAGTCGGATGGCTGGCAGGTTCAAGGCGGCAATCAACAGGGCCATCCCCTGGCTCCTGTTCGGGTCGGTGATGATTCCGGCGGCCGGTTCCGCGGTAGTCGGCCTGCTCGTGCTGGTTCACTGGCGCCAGGGTGGCGACATAGCGCTTGGCGTGCTCGCGATCTCGCTGGGAGTGGCCGTGCTGACCGGAACGATAATCAGTCTGACGCTGCTGAGAAGGCAGAACACGATGGTCAGGGCCCAGGCGGAACTGGTGGCCCACGTCGGACACGAACTTAGAACTCCTCTCGCCTCGATCATAATGGGGATCGAGACACTGAAAGAGGACAGGTTCGATTCGGAGACCGAGAAAACCGAATTTCTCGACATGATGGAACGCGAAGCCGGCAGACTGGCGCGGCTTGTTGAACAGGCAATCGGTTATCAGGTGGCCGCGACGAAAGCACAGCGCTCCAGAAGGCGGGATGTCCCGGGTGGCAAGACCGCTCAAGCAGATCGCATTCAACGCCAGATGATTTCCGCTGGCGGGGCGGTGGCGGAGATCATGTCCACCTGGCTGACCAGAAGCGATACGAAGGATTTCGTCAGGCTTGAAAACCTGTCCTCGGACGACGATCTGCTGGCGGTCAATCCCGACGATCTGAACGGCGCGCTTGCCAATATGATCGACAACGCGATGACTCATGGCATGGGTTCGCCAGAACGACCGGTAACGGTGACCGTGCGGGCCCGGAAAACCGGCTCGGGCGCGCGAACAACAGGAAAGGACGCCGCGACGACCAGGGATGGCTGGATCGAAATCGACATCGCGGACAACGGCCCCGGGGTTGCCGCCGGTGACCGCAGACGCGTGTTCAGGAAGTTTCAACGCGGCAAATCCGTCTCGGGAAACGCGGTTCCCGGTCTGGGGCTCGGTCTGTCTATCGTCGAACGGTTCGCGACGACGGCAGGCGGGCGCGTGGAACTGCTCGACACGCCAGCCCCGGGCGCCACGTTCAGACTGACACTTCCGCGTCACACCGAAATGAAGGAAGGCCGCGATGCCTGATGCACGGGAAAGAATTCTGCTGGTTGAAGACGATCCGTCGCTTGCCATGGGGCTGCTGCACAACTTGAAGTTCGAAGGCTTCGATGTGAGTCTGGCTCGCGACGGGGAAACCGGACTGCGCATGGCGTGCGACGACAGACCGGATCTGGTGATTCTGGATGTGATGCTGCCTGGAATCGACGGTTTCGAAGTGCTTGCCGAGCTGCGCCGGGCCGGACTCGAGATGCAGATACTGATGCTGACCGCGCGTGGAACCGACGAGGACAAGGTCCAGGGTCTCGGACTGGGGGCGGACGATTACATCACAAAGCCTTTTTCGTTGCGGGAGCTGATCGCCCGCGTCAACGCCGCATTGCGCCGCGTACGGCGGGAAAGAGCCGAGGCCGCCGCCAGGCCCGTTGTGTTCGCCGACATCGTAATCGACCTGAAAACCAGAACGGTGCAGAAGGCCGGAGAACCGCGTCGACTCTCCCAGAAGGAATTCGAACTGCTGGTGTTCATGGCCCGCAACCCGGGCCGTGTGCTGACACGCGAGGAGATCCTGAAGGTCGTATGGGGCTGGGACTACGACGGAACCGACCGCACGGTCGACAATTTCATCCGCGCGCTCCGCGCCGCGCTCGAGGATGACCCGGCCAACCCCGTCTTCTTCCGCACCGCGTTCGGCGCAGGGTACATCTTCAATCTCGAAAAACCGGCCGCCACATGACAAATCCATGACATCCGCGTCAGACCATTGGCCTGTGGGCACCGCTTCGGCTGCCTGAAGACGGGCCGGAATGTCGGACGAGGTGAAATCATGGAGATGTCGAGGATAGCGATAATCAAGGTCAGAGGATCCCAGGACGTGGAATTTTCGGTTCCGGCGCCGATTCGCGCGGCGCTGCCGCTCCTCGGGGCGACCGGGCTGAGGGACAGGATCGAGGCAAGCCGCGGACAGGTTTTTCTACCGAACATGGTCCTGCCTTACCTGGCCGCACTGTGCCAGCGTCACGACGGCAGTCGCGGAAGAAAGCGGGATTACATGCTCATCGATGAACCAGGAAGAAACCTGATCGGCTGGGACTGGGACATCGATGTCGCGATGTTCACGGTCTCGACCACGAACTGCATCGCAACTTACGAAGTGGCGGACCAGGCCAGGAGCCACGGAGTCAAGGTGGTCATGGGTGGCATCCACGTTTCGATGGTTCCGCAGGAGGCAGCGGCGCACGCCGACGCCATCGTCATTGGCGAGGCTGAAGGTGTGATCGACAGGCTGCTTGACGACCTGGACGCTGGAAACGTAGCCACTACCTACGAAGGTGGTCGAACGGCCTCCCTTGCCGGGCTTCCCGTTCCGGCGTGGGATCTGGGCGTTACCCCGATTGGACGTATACCGGGCGGCGATGGACACAACGCCGTGGACTACGCGCCGTGGGTAATCCCCGTTCAGACCAGTCGCGGTTGCCGGAATGCATGCAGATTCTGCTCGACGACAAAGTATCAGGGTGCGGAGCGACGCCACCGGCCGGTCTCTGACATCGTCAACGAAATCAAAACATTGCAGGCCTCCGGGATTCTGACCCAGGCGCACACCGTGTTCTTCACCGACAACAACATCGTATCCGACAGCGATCACCGAAAGGGCATCCGTGACACGAACTATGCGAAGAGCCTGTTCGAGGGACTCCTGGGACTCGGAATCACATGGGTCGGCCAAGGCGAGATCACCGTGGGGGAAGACCCCGAACTGGTTGACCTGATGGCCAGATCGGGTTGCCACATGCTGCTGATCGGCATGGAGGCAATATCGCCGGAAGCGCTCCGGAGCGCTGGCAAACAGGTCACGACACCCGATCGTTACGCATCGAGTCTGGAAACGCTGCACGACCACGGGATCGCCAACATCGGCTGCTTCATCATGGGACTGGATGGTCAGGGCATCGAAGCCTTCAAACCTACCGAGGACTTCATCAACCGCCATGTTGACGTACCGCAGATCAGCGTACTGACGCCGTTTCCCGGAACAGCGCTCTACTCAAAGCTCGAGTCGGAACGAAGAATTCTCAGCAGGGACTGGTCACTGTACGACATCTCTCACGTGGTGATTCAGCCGGATCGGCTCACGCCCGCCGAGCTGGAGGACAACTACGCGTTGCTGCTGAGCAGGGTCTACTCGGTAAAGAACATGATTTCGCGCGCCACCGCCTACGCTTTTCGTCACACCATCAACGGTATGCCAGCGTTCGGCGCAGCAACGCGCTTCAGCTCGGTGCTGGCGCCGAATATCGTATACCGGACACTCTCAGGCGTGGCTCGAGGCCTGCCGACAGACATCTTCGCCGGCGCAGGTGCACCGACAAATGTCCGCCGCAGAATCATTCACGACAACGCCTTCCAGGAGGCGTCATAGACGGCTCGCCGCATCATCTTGATCTCGGCCTGCATTCCGGTCATGAACGGGTTGGTGCGATTCGTCAGAAGAACTATCGAAACCCCGGAATCACGATCAAACCAGAACGACGTGCCAGTGAATCCAAGATGACCAACAGTGCCTGCCGGACATAGATCACCGGCGTTGGATCCGGACGGCGCGGGCCTGTCGAAGGCAGGAGTCCTGCGCACGCCTGGCTCTCCAAAATCTTCGAAGGAGAACGCCCTGGCCGTCTTGCTGGAGAGCAGTTCGGAACGCCCCTCGATCGCCTCGATCCACACGTCAACCATCGTCGCTGTCTCGACCACGTTCGAGAACAGCCCGGCGTGCCCGGCGGCCCCGCCCAGAAGCCAAGCGTTGTCGTCGTGAACCTCCCCACACATCACTCGATCCCGCAGCGGGCAATAGGCGGTGGCGGCTATATCGCGGCACCCCTGATCCACGCTGCCCCGGACAGGCACCGCTGGCATGAAGCGCGTCACCGAAAGGCCAAGGGGACCAGCGACACGTTCGTCGAAGAGTTCCGGCAGTGTGCAACCGAACAACTGCTCAAGAATGATGCCGAGCAGGACATAACCCACGTCGCTGTATACCACGTCACGCCCTGCCCTGCCGCCCGGCGCGGAGTTCATCGCCATGAGCACGCATTCAGCGCGAGCGGTCTCGCTGCCACAGACTTCCATTCCGTGAGAAGGGACCAATTTCTGCGCGAAGGGGAGCCAGTCGACCAGACCGGACCGATGAAGCAACAGGTCCCGGATGGATACCCCAGCCCTTGCAGCAGGAACCCCTAGGAAATCGAAGGATCCCAGTGTCTCGTCCAGGGAAAGATCGCCATCGTCGCAAGCCATTGCCACAAGCAGTGCCGTTGACAAAGGTTTGGTCAGCGAGGCCAGGTCAAACGATGTGTGTTCACCAACGAGGGTGCCACGGTCCAAGTCCGGTCCGTCGAAGACCGGCTCGCCGAACTGGTTTCTTCCCGCCTCGGCGATGCCGGTCAGGCCGCCCGCGCGCCTGAACAGTACTTTTCCACGCGTTCGTATCTCGATGGCGGCCCCGGGGCTTGCAACCCCGACAAACGAATCGAAGACCTCGGCTACCTGAGTGAAATCCATCCGTCACCAGTCCTTCGCAAAGGTCGAGTGTCATGCCCATGGATCGTCCACGAACAGACGTCCACGATCAGCGTCGATCATCGCCCGAACATGCTGTGGGACGCAATCGTTGAAGGCTCCATGTCCGCATGGGAAGCCGGTTAGCACCGGCAAATCCCAGCGAGCCGAATACCACGAAACCACCTTGGCAAAGGCATCGACATCGTCACCATCCAGACAAAAATCACCGAAAACGATTGCCGCAGCCTTTTCAAACCCCCTCATGAAGGACAACTGAAGCAGCATCCTGTCTAGTCGGTAAGGTTTTTCATTCAGATCTTCGATGATCAGAATCCTGCCGGTCAGGTCGGGTTCGAACGGAGTTCCGGCCAGAGACACCAGGACAGTCAGGTTTGCGGCGAGAACAGGACCCGACGCAGTGCCTCCCCGCACGGTGGCAAGTCCGTCCCAGGTAAA
>Ga0209604_1000600_pt1 | contig 33059 bp, 23 predicted proteins | sample AD_UKC097_MetaG_FD_184405 | JGI IMG/M metagenome (GOLD analysis project Ga0209604, IMG submission 184405) | Active sludge microbial communities of municipal wastewater-treating anaerobic digesters from USA - AD_UKC097_MetaG (SPAdes) (version 2) | ecosystem: Engineered > Bioreactor > Anaerobic >... | reverse complement strand
GACCTCCTCCCGTTCGAGGAGGTCCGCGACCGCCTCAAGCTCCGCCGGGTCGTCGACCGCGGGACGTCCGACGTGCCGCTCGAGAAGATCGTCGGGACGTTCGGACGGCGCGGCGAGTTCAACCGGGTCTTCCTGCCGCGATCCGAGTCGCTCCGGGAGCGGTGGGAGGACGTGAAGGACCTCGCCGAAGGGGCCGCGGGGTTCCCTCCCGTCGAGCTCTACCTCGTCGGGGACGCCTACTTCGCCGTCGACGGCCACCACCGCGTCTCCGTGGCCCGCTCGCTCGGCGCGCGGACGATCGAGGCGCACGTCCTCGAGTTCCTCACTCCCGTCCCGCTCGGCCCCGACGCCTCGCTCGAGGACGTCCTCCGGAAGGAGGGGCTCGCCGACTTCCTCGAGGCGACCGGCCTCGTCCCGTCCTCTCCCGACGAGTTCCGGGTGACGCACCCGGGCGACTACGCGGAAATGCTCGAGCACGTCGCGGTCCATCGCTATTTCCTCGGCCTGGAGCTCTCCCGTTGCACGTCCTGGGAGGAGGCGGTCCGCTCCTGGTACGAGACGTTCTTCCGGCCGATGACCGAGACGATCCGCGCGAGCGGCGTCCTCGCGGACTTCCCCGGGAGGACCGAGGCGGACCTCTACCTCTTCGTCGCCCGCCACCTCCACGCGCTCCGGGAGCGCTGGGGGGACGGCATCGCGCCGGCCCGGGCCGTGAAGCACCTCCGCCTCCAGACGAAGCGGAACGGGTCGCGGAAGGCGAAGGGCTGAGGCGCCTCAGCCCCCGTTCCCGCCGTTCCCCGCCCCGCCCGGCCGGAACCGTCCCGTCAGCGTCGCGAGCTCGCGGAGCCAGGCGGCGCGCTCTCCGTTGAAGTCCCACTTCCGGGCGCGCCAGGCCCAGTTGTCGGCCCCCTTCCCCGGCGTGTTCATCCGCGCCTCGCTCCCGAGGCCGAAGACGTCCTGCACCGGAAGGACGGCGAGGCGCGCGACGGAGGCGTAGGCCGCCCTCACGAAGATCCCGATCGGGTCGGTCCCGTCGCCTCCGAGATAGGCGCGGACGCGGTGCCGCGTCGCGTCGTCCGCCTTCTCCCACCAGCCGCGGGTCGTGTCGTTGTCGTGCGTCCCGGTGTAGACGACGCCGTTCGGGACGTGGTTGTGCGGCTGGTAGTCCTCGTCGTCTCCGCCGAACGCGAATTGGAGGATCTTCATGCCGGGGAGGTCGAGCGCGGCCACGAGAGCCTTCACGTCGGGCGTGATCTCGCCGAGGTCCTCCGCCACGAGGTCGAGCTCGCCGAGCTCGGCGGCGAGCGCGTCGAAGAGCTTCCGGCCCGGTCCCTCCTGCCAGGAGCCCGCGATCGCCGTCTCGGCGCCCGCCGGAACCGCCCAGTAGCCGGCGAAGCCGCGGAAGTGATCGAGGCGGAGGAGCTCGGTGAGCCGGAGGTTCGCCCTCATCCGCTCGACCCACCAGCGGTAGCGGTCCTTCTCGAGGACATCCCACCGGTAGAGCGGGTTCCCCCAGAGCTGGCCGGTCTCGCTGAAGTAGTCGGGCGGGACGCCCGCGACGCGGACGGGCTCCCCCTCCGCGTCGAGCTCGAAGATCTCGGGGTGAGCCCAGACGTCGGCGCTGTCGCCGGAGACGTAGATCGGGACGTCGCCCAGGATCCGGATCCCGCGTCCGTGCGCCTCTCCCTTCACCCGCTCCCACTGCCGGAAGAAGAGGAACTGGAGGAAGGCGTGCCAGGAGGTCTCCTCGGCGAGCTCCCTCTCGGCGCGCGCGAGCGCCGCGGGCCTCCGGAGCCGGAGCTCCTCCGGCCATTCGCGAAAGGCGGCCCCGCCGTAGCGTCCCTTCAGCGCCATGAAGAGCGCCCAGTCGCGGAGCCAGAAGCCGTGGGCCGACGCCTCGGCGAATCCCTGGAGCCCGGCCCGCAGCGCGGACGGGGCGTCGGTCTTCCATCGCCGCCAGGCCTCGCGGAGGAGCCCTTCCTTCCAGGGGATCACGCGGTCGAAGTCGACGTGGTGCTCGGGGAAGCCGGGGGCTCCGTCGAGAGCCGAGGCAGGGAGGAGGCCGTCGGCGACGAGAAGCTCGGGAGAGAGGAGCATCGGGCTCCCGGCGAAGGCCGAGAGCGTCCCGTACGGCGAGTTCCCGAACCCGGTCGGACCAAGAGGCAGGACCTGCCAGACCGACTGGCCGGCGGAGGCCGCCCAGTCGAGGAAGGCGTCGCACTCCGGTCCGAGGTCGCCGATCCCGAACCGGCCCGGCAGGGACGTCGGGTGGAGGAGGAGGCCCGCGGCGCGCGTTCTCATCCGGACGATCCTATCCGGAGCCGGCAACGCTCCGGGGCCTGCCTCCGTAAAAGTGGGCGGGGAATGAAACGGGGACGACTCTCCCTCCTCGCGCCCGCGGCGGTTCTCCTGCTGGCTGCCGCGGGCGTTTTTTCGGGCTGCCGCGGCGCCCGGGCCGGCGATGGTCCCGGCACGGCGCCTCCGACCGCCGGCTCCGGGACCCTGCTCCTGACCGGCGAGCTCGCCGCGGTCCGGTCGGCCGACCTCTTCGTCCCCGAGACGCCGCTCTGGGAGCTCCAGCTCCGCTTCCTCGAGGAGGACGGCGCGCTCGTGAAGACGGGCGACCGGGTCGCCGAGTTCGACGCGGGGAACCTCGCCTCCGAGCTCGAGCAGAAGCGGATCGCCGCGATCGAGGCGGAGACCGAGCTCGTCCGTTTCGACGCGGACCGGGAGGTGGCGGAGCTCGGGCGCGAGCAGGCCGTCCGCGCCCGGACGACCGACCTCGAGAAGGCCCGCCTCGACGCCGACCTCCCCGCCGAGCTCCGCTCGCGGCGAGACCACGAGGAGAAGCAGCTCGCGCTCCGCCGCGCGCGGACGGAGCTCGCGAAGGCCGGGGAGGAGCTCGCCGGCTCAAGCGCGGCCGCGGATGCCGATCGCGCCACGAAGCTCATCGCGCTGGAGCGGGCCCGCGCCGAGCGCGAGAAGCTGGAGGCGGCGGTCGCCGCCCTCACGCTCCACGCGCCCAAGGACGGCGTCTTCGTCGTCGCCGAGAACCCGCGCGAGCGGAAGAAGTTCCTGACGGGCGACACGCTCTGGCCCGGCCTCGCGCTCGCGCGGATTCCCGACCCCGGGGCGCTTCGGGTCGACGCGCTCCTCTTCGACGTCGACGACGGCCGGGTCCGCGCGGGCGACGCCGCCGTCGTCGTCCCCGACACCTTCCCCGACCGCCGTCTCCCGGCCCGGGTCGCCTCCGTCGCGCCGGTCGCGCAGCCGATCGGACGCGGCTCGCCGCGTATGGCCTTTCGCGTCCAGGTCGACGTCACCGGCGGGGAGCTCGACGGCCTCCGGCCCGGCATGTCCGTCCGCGTCGAGACGCCGCCGGCGCCGACGCGGTCCGTCGCGGCCGACCCGAGCCGCGTCCCGCTCCCGCCTCCCGACCCCGCGAGCGCGCGCCAGGCGAAGGCCGAGATGCGCGACCTCGTCCTCTCCGTCGAGCTGAAGGGCGAGCTGGCGGCGCTCGACGGCGAGCCGATCGGCCCCACGCGCCTCCCCGAGGTCTGGGACTACCGGATCTCGTTCCTCGCCGCCGAAGGCTCGGAGGTGAAGAAGGGCCAGCCCGTCCTCCGCTTCGACACGACCGCGCTCTCCCAGCAGCTCGAGGAGAAGCGGGCGGAGGCCGAGTCGGCGGGCAAGCAGATCGACCGGCGCCGCCGAACGCTCGCGCTCGCCCGCGCCGACCTCGAGCTGCAGAAGGCGCAGGCCGAGGCGCGTCGCGCGAAGGCCGCGCTGAAGGTCGACGTCCCGCCCGAGATCTCCGGCGCGATCGAGCTGACGAAGGCGCGCCTCGACCTCGCGCTCGCGGAGGCGGAGTCGGCCTCCGTCACGCGCCGCCTCGAGGCGGCCGAGCGCGCGGCCCGCGCCGAGCTCTCGATCCTCGAGGGGCGCCGGCGCCGCGCCGCGCTCCGGGCCGGAGAGCTGACGACGGCGATCGGGAAGATGACGGTGCCCGCTCCGCGCGCCGGGACTGTCCTCCTCATCCCGAGCTGGAACGGCGACAAGAAGAAGGTCGGCGACCGCTGCTGGTACGGCGAGAAGATCCTCGAGGTCCCCGACCTCGCCCGCCTCGGGGTGCAGGGCGAGGTGGACGAGGCCGACGCCGGTCTCGTCCGCGAAGGGGCGGCCGTCTCGCTCCGCCTCGACGCCCACCCCGACTCCGAGGTCCGGGGAAAGGTGCTTCGCATCCAGAGGACGGTCCAGCGCGCGTCGCCCTCCGTTCCGCTCAAGGTCGCTCGCCTCTCCGTCGTGCTCGAGGAGGTCGACCCGAAGAAGATGAAGCCGGGGATGCGGGTCCGCGGCCGCGTCGAGACCGGGCGCGTCGCGCGCGCCCTCGCCGTCCCGGCCGACGCGGTCGTCCCGACCGAGGCCGGTCCCTTCGTCTGGGTCCCTCGTGGGAGCGGCGCCCGGCCGGTCGCCGTGAAGGTCGGACGGCGCAACGGCGAGTGGGTCGAGGTCCTCTCCGGCCTCACCGAAGGGAACGCCGTCCTGCGCGTCGCGCGCCCGGCCCCGAAGGGAGCCGCCTCGTGAGACGGCGCGCCCTCGTCGCCCTCGCCGCGGCGCTTCTCGCCGCCGCCGCCCTCGGGGCGCGACTCCTCCGGCCTCGGACGGCGGACGCCCGCGTCCCGACGTTCGTCGTGAAGGCGGCGAAGCTCGAGCGGACGGTTCGCGCCGAGGGGGTCCTCCGCGCCGTCGACGCGACGCCCGTCCGCGTCCCGGGCAACGACGTGAGCCTGAAGATCGGCTGGATGATCGAGGACGGGACGCCCGTGAAGGCGGGCGACGTCGTCGTCCGTCTCGACCCGACGCAGACGACGAAGCTCCTCGCCGACGGCCGGGCCGAGCGCGCGACCGCGGACCGGCGCGGCGACAAGGAACGCGCCGAGGCCGGAGCCCTCATCGCGAACCTCCGCCGCGACGCCGACCAGGCCCGCGACGAGCGGTCGACCGCCGAGACGTTCCAGAGCCGCGACCCGGAGCTCTTCTCCCGGCACGAGATCATCGAGGCGGACATCGACGTCTCCCTCGCGACGCAGAAGGAGCGCCACGCCGTCGACTCGAAGGGGGAGCGCGAGGCCCTCGCGCGGACGGGCCGCGAGCTCGTCGCCCTGGAGGGGCGCACGGCGCAGCTGAAGATCGACAAGGCCGAGCGCGAGCTCGCCGCCCTCGAGCTGAAGGCGCCGCACGACGGGATCGTCGTCCTGAAGCGAAACTGGCGCGGCGAGCTGCCCCAGGTCGGGCAGGTCGTCTGGAGCACCCAGACGCTCGCGGAGATCCCCGACCTCGGCAAGCTCGAGGCCGAGGTCTGGGTCCTCGAGGCCGACGCCGGAGGGCTCGCGCCCGGGCGCCCCGCCACGCTCTCGCTCGAGGGCGAGGCCGGCCGGCCCGTCCCCGCGAAGGTGAAGTCGGTCGACGCTCTCGCCCGGCCGCGCCTCCGGAACGTCCCGATCCAGTACTTCGGCGCCGTCCTCTCGCTCGACGCGATCGACCCGGCCCGGATGAAGCCGGGCCAGCGTGTGGCCGCGACGCTCGACCTCGGCGGCGAGGCCGACGCCCTCGTCGTCCCGAGGCAGGCGCTCTTCGAGCGCGGCGGCGAAACCGTCGCCTTCCGGCTCGGGAAGGGGGCCTTCGAGCCCGTTCCCGTCACGCTCGGCGCGACCGCGCTCGGCCGCGTCGCCGTCGCCTCGGGCCTGAAGGCGGGCGACGTCGTCGCGCTCGTCGACCCGGAGGCGGCGCCCGAGCCGGCCACGTCGCCCGCGCCCGGCTCCCCCGTCGGAGGGGCGTCGTGAGCCTTCGCGAGTCGCTCCTGCGCGCCCTGGCGAGCCTCTCGGCGCACAAGCTGCGGTCCGTCCTGACGATGCTCGGGATGATCTTCGGCGTCGGCGCCGTCATCGCGATGCTCTCGATCGGCGCGGGCGCCGAGCGGCAGGCGCTCGACATGATCCGGCGGATGGGGATCTCGAACGTCCTCGTCCGCGCGAAGGAGTTCCGCCCCGACGAGCTCCAGGAGGTCCGGAAGAAGTCGATCGGCGTCTCGCTCCGCGACGCCGCCGGGATCGAGGAGGCCGTGCCGGGGGTCGACTTCACCGGCCCGCGCGTCACGGTGAACCCCTGGAGCGTGCGGGGGCGGGGCGGAAAGAGCGAGGCGCGCGTCTCGGGCGTCTCGTGGCGCCACGCGGAGCTCGTGTCGCTGCCGCTCGCCGCCGGGCGCTTCCTGACGAAGGAGGACGAGGAGACGCACGCCCAGGTCTGCGTCCTCGGCGACGACGCCCGCCGCGACCTCTTCGGCTGGGAGCCGGCGCTCGGGCGAACGGTCAAGGTGAACGACGTCTGGCTCACCGTCGTCGGCGTCCTCGCTCCCTCGGGCGAGGGCGGCGACTCGTTTCAGGGGGTCTCCGTCGGGTCGACCGCGCGGGAGCTCTTCGTCCCCTTCACGACGGTCCTCCGCAAGCTGGACCGCGACGCGCTCGAGTCCCCGCTCTCCGAGCTCGTCGTGAAGCTCCGCGACGGGACCCCGGCGACGGAGGCCGCGCGCCTCGTGGGAGCCCTCCTCGACCGGCTCCACGGCGGCGCGGCCGACTTCGAGGTCGTCGTCCCCGAGGCGCTCCTCGCCCAGAGCCGGAAGACCCAGCGTCTCTTCAACGTCGTCATGGGGTGCATCGCCGGGATCTCGCTCCTCGTCGGCGGGATCGGGATCATGAACATCATGCTGGCGACCGTCCTCGAGCGGACGCGCGAGATCGGCATCCGCCGCGCGATCGGCGCGCGTCGAAAGGACGTCCTCGTCCAGTTCGTCGTCGAAGCGTTCGCGCTGAGCGCGCTCGGAGGCCTCCTCGGGGTCGGCCTCGGGGTCCTCATCGCGAAGGTCGTCGCCGCCTCCGCCGGCTGGCCGACCGTCGTGACGCTCTGGTCCCTCCTCCTGTCGACCGGCGTCTCCGGCGCCGTCGGCCTCCTCTCCGGCTTCTACCCGGCGCTGCGCGCCGCCTCGATCGACCCGATCGAGGCGCTCCGCTACGAGTAGGCGCGCGTCAGCGCGCGAGGAGCCCGAGGAGCGCGGCGTAGTCGCCCGGAAGCGGCGCCTCGACGTCGATCCCGAGCGCGGGAACGACGACCCGGGCGGCGTGGAGGAGCGGGTGCGCCACGGCCGCGAAGGCGGCGCGGAGCGCCGGGTCGCGGACGCCGCGCCAGCGCGTGCCGCCGCCATAGAGGTCGTCGCCGACGAGCGGGTGTCCCCGCGCCGCGAGGTGGACGCGGATCTGGTGCGTCCGGCCCGTCTCGGGCGCGACCTCGAGGTCCGCGACGGAAGCGTACCGGCGAAGCGTCGTCCATCGGGTGACGGCCGGCTTGCCTTCCTCCCGGACGCGCATCTTCCGGCCGTCCTTCCGGTCGCGTCCGAGCGGAGCGCGGGTCTCCCCTCGCACCGGCACGGGATGCCCCCAGACGAGCGCGCGGTACGTCTTCTCCGTCGCACGCTTCTGAAACGCCTCCGAGAGACGCCGGTGCGTCGCGGCGTCACGGGCCAGGAGGACGACTCCCGAGGTCCCCTCGTCGAGCCGGTGGACGAGGAGCGGTCGCGGGGCCGTCTCCGGCAGGCCGCAGGAGGCGAGCAGCCGCGAGACGACCTCCTCCTCCGACTTCCCCGGTCGGGAAGAGGTCGCCATCGAGACGCCGGCGGGCTTGTCGAGGGCGAGGACCGAGCCGTCGTCGAAGAGGACGCGGTCCGGGACCCGCGGCGCCGGCGCGGCGTCCGCCCCGGCGCTCCCGGTCACGGCGGCGTCCCCGGGACGCGGCGGATCGACGCGTCGTCGCTCGGGACGCGCTCTGCGGAGGTCGCCCCGGGCGGAGCGCCGTGCGCGACGAGGACTCGGTTCCGGCCCGCGGCCTTGGCGGCGTAGAGCGCGGTGTCCGCCTGGCGCAGCCAGGCCGAGACGGACACGCTCGCCCTCACGTTCGGGTCGAAGACGGCGACGCCCGCGGAGACGGTCGTCCCGTCACGCGCCCCGGAAACCCGCGCCCGGGCGACGCCGTCCCGGATCCTCTCGAGACAGGAGACGGCCCGGGTCGCGTCGGCCTCCGGCAGGAGGACGACGAACTCGTCGCCCCCGAAGCGGGCCGCGAGGTCGGTGTCCCGGATCGCCTGCGTGATCGCGGCGGCGACCGCGACGAGGAGCCGGTCTCCGGTCAGGTGGCCGTGCCGGTCGTTGAACCCCTTGAACCCGTCGAGGTCGAGGATCGCGAGCGCGACGGGGTGGGCGCTCCTCCGGGCCCGGGCGAGCTCGAGGCCGATCCGGTCGAAGAGGACCGCCCGGTTCGCCAGGGAGGTGAGCGGGTCGGTCGAGGCCGCGAGCCGGAGACGCGCCAGCCGGTCGGCGAGCGCCGCGAGGAGGACGCTCATCAGGAGGAAGAAGGCCGGCCCGGAGAGGGCGATCTCGATCGACGCCCCGAGTCCGAGGGCGAGGAGACCGGCGACGTCGAACGCCGCCGCCAGGACCGCGACGAGCGCCGCGGCGAGGAGGGACCGCGCGTGCCGGACGCGCCGACGCGCCGCCGTCCCGAGGTGCGCGAGGACGTCGGCCGACGCGGCCGCGCCGAGGAGGCCGCCGAGAGGGAACGTGTAGTAGATGTCGTCGGGCCTCGGCCAGAGGAGGCACGCCAGCGCCCCGACCACCTGCGCCGACAGCAGGACGCGGTGGAGGCTCCCGATCGGACGCTCGAAGAACTTCAGGAAGAGGACCCAGGCGAGCGCCGGCAGGACGAAGACGCCGGCATGCCCGACGCGAAAGAGGAACGTCAGGGGCAGGCCGAAGACGGCCCAGACCGAGAGCCAGGAGACGATGAGGACGGCCGTGACGCTCGTCGTCAGGAAGAAAAAGAGGAAGTCCGACTGCCCCCGGTCGCGCAGGTAGAAGAAGAGGGAGAAGAGCCCGAGCGCGCCGAATGCCGCGGCGAGGAGGGCGCGGGGCGCCTCGCGCATCGTCCGGGCGTGGAAGGCCGCGGAGACCGCCTCGAGCCGCGGAGTGCCGGTGATCCCGCCTCCGCGCGGCCCCGCGTTGTAGACCCGCACGGCCAGGACGTGACGTCCCGGGACCGAGGACCGCGACGGGGGAAGCTCGTAGATCCGCTCCACGACCGTCCCCTTGTCGTAAGCCGGCGGGAACCCGCCGGTCCGGCCGATCGGCTGGCCGTCGAGGTAGACCTCGTCCGCGTCCCGGATCTGCGTGCAGGTGAACGCGAGCGGGACGATCGAGAGCGAGGGATCGAGGTCGAGCGTGACCCGGTACCAGCCCGTCCCGTGTCCGGAGAAGCCGGCGGACTGCCAGCTCCCGGGCACGGCGATCGGGCGAAACGGGAGAGTGTCCAGGTCCGCGAGCCCGCCGGGCGGGTCCCCCAGCGCGAACTCCCAGGTGCCGGCGAGGCTTGCCGGCAGGCGCTCGACCCGTATCGCCGCGGGCTCCTGCCCTTCGGCCGTGCGCGGCACGGGAATGGCCCAGAGGAGCGCCGCCGCCAGAACGCACGTTCGCCGGACCATCCGGATCAGCATCTCCCATCCGCGACGAAGGGGCAACGGCCGCCCAGGAGGCGGGTCGACGGGGCGGATAAGATCGGCCCCGGAGGCCCGCCATGGAGCTCAGGGATTCGGTCGCCCTCGTCACCGGCGCCGGCCGCGGCATCGGCCGGGCCGTCGCCCTCGCCTTCGCGCGCGAAGGGGCCCGAGTCGCCCTGATGGGCCTGACCGCGTCGCACCTCGCGTCCGTCGAGAAGGAGGCGGGCGCTCTCGGCGCGCGGTGCGCCGTCCTCCCCGGCGACGTCTCCGACGAGGGGAGCGTCGCGCGCTGCGTGGCCGCGGCCGAGCAGCAGCTCGGGCCGGTCGACGTCCTCGTCAACAACGCGGGCGTCTGGGCGCACGGCCCGGTCGACCGGCTCGACGCCCTCGTCTTCGACCACACGCTCGCGGTCAACCTTCGCGGACCGTTCCTGATGGCGCGCGCCGTCCTCCCGGGGATGAAGAGCCGGCGCCGCGGCCACGTCGTCAACGTCGCGTCGACGGCGGCTCTCCGCGGCTTCGCCGGCGGCGCGGCCTACTGCGCCTCGAAGTTCGGCCTCGCGGGCCTCTCGCAGGCGATGCTCCAGGACGTCCGGGGGAGCGACGTGCGCGTCACCTGCCTCATGCCTTCGACCGTCGCGACCGACATGGCCCTCCGGGGCGACTTCCTGAAGAGCCCGGAGACGGCGATCCGCCCCGAGGACGTCGCGCAGGCGGTCGTCGACCTCGTCCGGCTCGACTCCCGCGTCCTCCCGGTCTCCCTGGAGCTCTGGCAGACGAACCCCTGAACGCGCGGGGCCACGCCCGGGCTCAGGGGGCGACGACCCTGTAGACCCACCCCATGTCGCGCGTCCCCTTCGCCGCGAGCTCCGCGCGGACGCCTTTGGCTTCTTCCGCCGACGGGAACTCCCCGACCATGACGCGGAACCAGATCCCCTTCTCGCCGAGGTCGACCTCCGCGACGTAGCCCTCGCGCCCGACGAGCGCCTCGATCCGCTTCAGGTCCCGCTCGGCGGCGCCACGATCCCGGTACGAGGTGAAGTGGATCGAGAAGACCTCGGGGCGACCGGCCCGGTCGCGAGTGACGACGAGACCATCCCGGCTCTGCCGGACCGGTGCGGGCGGGGCCGTCTTCACGGGGACGGGCATCGGCGCCACCAGCGCGGGCGCGACCGTCGGGACGGCGCCCGGGCGTTCTCTGGGAGCGGTCGGCACGGGGACGGCGACGGAAGCCGGGGCCGTCGCGCCCTCCGCCCCCGGCGCGGCTGGCACCGCGGGCTCCGGCGTCGGCGACTCCACGGGGAGCGCCTCCCTCTCGGAGGCCTCCCGGGCCGGCGCCTCGGTCCTCTCCGGGGCCTGCCGGGCCACGGCGACCCGACCGGAGTCCGCGCCCCGGTCGATCCACAGCCCGACGAGGAGGTAGCCGAGCGCCGCGAGAGCCGCGAGAGCCGCGGCGATCCCGGCGAGACGTCCCCATCGCGGCCCGCCCTCGCGTGTCGCACCGCGACGTCCTCCGCGAGGAATCGTCAGGACGGTGTCTTCGTCGTCCTCGAATGGTGGAGGCACCGGCTCGTCCGCCCCGGGCGGCGCGTCGAGAACGGCGGCCGTCGCCGCAGCCCCGAACTCCTCCTCCCGCTCCGGGGGGCCGGCGGCCGCGCCCCCGCCCGCGAGGACCGAGCGCAGGTCGATCGACTCGGCTTCCCGCGAGAGGCGCGTCAGGGTCTCGTCTCCGATCTCCTCCTGCGGCTCGGCCGGGAAGTCCGGAGGAGCCGGCGCCGCCTCGTCCTCCGGCAGGGCGAAGACGAAACCGCCGCCCTCGGGCGCGCGGCCCGCGGGCTCCTCGGGGACCGTGAACGGCCCGCCCGCCACGGAATCGACCGGCTCTGCCTCGGGAGCGGAGACGGGGACCTCGTCCGCCGGGAGAGGAGGAGGAGGCTCCGCCTCGAGCGGAACCGCGACGGCCGGAGCGGCGAGCGGTTCGCGCGCCTCGCGGTCCCAGCGGAGGTCCAGCGCGCCCGTCGTCTCGGAGAACGGGTCGTCCCCGGAGGGCGGAGAAGGCGGCTCCGGCTCGAAGCTCGCGGCCGGAACGAGCGGCGGCGGCGCCGGCACGACGAGCGGCGGCGGCACCCCCGCCACGCGCGCGAGCGCCCGCTCCACGAGGACCTCGATCGGAACGCTCTCCCCGCCGGCGTCGCGGATCCTCTTCAGCTCCTCGGCGCAGACGTCCCGCGCCGCCCGGAAAGCGACGTCGGGCTCGACCGGCGCGCGCGCCGTGAGCTCGCGGAGGACCTCCGAGACCGACGGGAGCATGCGCCTCACGCGGGAGGCGGTGAGGTCTTCTCCGCTCATCCGGCGAGTCGCTCCCAGTCCCCTTCCGGAGCGTCGGCGGCGATCGCGAGGGAGCCGCTCGCGCCGGCGAACACCGGGTCCTCCACCGACCGGACCCGGCCGCCGCCGACCTCCTCGAGCGCCCGCTCGAGGGCCGCCGCGAGGCCGGGGATCTGCGAGCCGCCTCCCGCGAGGACGACGCTATTTCGCACCCGCTGCTGGTACTCGGGGTCGACGCGAGAGAGGAGATCGAGCATCGTCTCGGCGAGGGGCCCGACGAGGCTCTCGCACGCCTTCCTCATCTCCGCCGTCACCTCGAGGCGGGTCGGCTTCCCGCGGACCGGGGCCTCGACGAAGACCGGCTCCTTCGGCTCGCCGACGAAGCTGTTCCTCTCCTTCCACTCCCGGACCATGTGGATCGAGAAGTTCGCGTCGGGGTGGCGCGCGCGGATCTGAAGCCCCAGCTGCTCGTCGACCGTGTCGCCCGCGTGGGTGAGCGTCCGCTGGTCGTCGTCCGTCGGGTAGCGCCCGTTCATGACGCAGAAGTCGCTCGTCCCGGCGCCGATGTCGATGATCATCGTGTGGAGGAGCGCGTCCATGCCGTAGGCGACGGCGAACGGCTCCGACACCAGCAGGAGCGCGTCGGCGACCCCCTTCACGGCGTTCCGCAGGTGCTGGCGGGAGACGCGCATCGCCTCGGCCGGGACCCCGACGACGGCCTGGACGGTCTTCCCGGCGCCGCCGGCCTTCTCGATCAGGTGCGCGAGAAGCTCCCTCACGGCCGCCTCGGCCTTCGGGGAGCCCTCCTTGATGAGGCCCCTCTCGAGCGGGCGGTGGAGGTCGAGCATCGGCCGGTTCTCGAGCGCCTCGTGCCCGAAGACGACCGGCTTCTTCACGACCTTCCGGGCGACCATGTCGACGGGCCATCCGACCCAGCTCTCCACGACGTGCCGCTCGCCGTTCGAGGCACAGATCGCGCTGCGCGAGGTGCCGAGGTCGATCCCGACGTGGAGGACGTCCTTCTTGCCGCTCATCCGTTTCCGCTCCTTCCCGCTCCCGCGAGGTTGCGTGCGTCGGCGTAGGCGCGCACGCCCCGCGCGAGCGCCTCGGCGATCGCCTCCCGGTACGCCTCGTCGCGGAGGAGGCGCGCGTCCTCCGCGTGCGAGACGCTCGAGACCTCCGCCAGGATCCCCGGCATCTCGGAGGCGATCAGGACGACGAACGGGGCGCTCTTCACGCCGCGGTCGCCGGCCTCCGGCGTGACCTTCCGCGTCGAGGCGACGAGCTCGGCCTGGACCGACTCGGCGAGCCGTCTCGACTCCGCCTGGCGAACGCCCACGTAGACCTCCTCGAGAAGCCCCCTGAAGTCCGAAAGAGAATAGCCCGAGGAAAGGTTCTCGGCGCTCGCGAGCCGGCGGATCGCGGGGTCGTCCGTCGGGCCGAGGTAGTACGTCTCGACGCCGCGGCGATCCGGGTTGGGGATCGAGTTGACGTGGATCGAGACGAGAACGTCTCCGCCCGCGTCCCGCGCCCTTCGCGATCGCTCGCGCAGGGAGACCGTCTCGTCCCCCTCACGGGTCATCACGACGCGAAAGAGGCCCCCGCGGAGCTTCTCCCTCACCCGCCGGGCGACGTCGAGCGTGACGTCCTTCTCGGGGAGGCCGTCGGCGGTGAGCGCCCCCGGGTCGACGCCGCCGTGTCCGGCGTCGAGGACGATCGTCCTCACGTCGAGGTGGAAGAGCGTCGGGTCGATCGACTTCGGCGCGGGCCAGTCGAGCGTCTCGAGCCCCGGCTCGGGAGATGGGGCGACCGTCCGCTGCGGCACGACGACGACCTCCGTCGGGGTGACGCCCCCGCCGGAGAAGGCGTTGATCGACGCGAAGAGCGCGAGCGGGATCGCGACCAGGGCCGCGCCGCGCACCGCCCTGCCGACCCAACGCCCTCCCGGGCGGGCGCGCGCCGGGGGCCGTCCCTCGATGACGTCGAGGTTCTCCCGCACGGCGTCGCGGAGCATCTGCTTCTTGAGCCGCTCGGCGTCTCGCATGGCCAAGCTCTCATTTTCGCAGCTTTTCCCGCCCGCGGCGGGCCGCCACGGCCCGTCAGGGCGCGACGAGGACCGCCCGAACCGGGGAGCCGTCTCCTCCCTCGATCCGGAGCGGCAGCGCCGAGAGCTCGTAGCGGCCCGGCGGGACGTCCGCGAGGACGAGCCCCTCGAGCCAGCAGACGCCCGCGGCGACGAGCGCCCGGTGCGCCGTGTAGGCATGGTCGTCGAACGGGTCGACGGAGGGGGTGTCGATCCCGACGAGGACGACGCCGCGCGCCGCGAGCGCCGGGGCGAGCTCCGGATCGAGCCCCGCGAAGGCGTCGTCGAACCGCTCCCGGCTCCCGAACGTCCCGGTCTTCAGGAGGACCCGGGGCGCGGACGGCGGTTCGGCCAGGTCCTCGAGGCGCACGCGGCCCCGCGGCGACACCCGCGCCTCCACGACCTGGCAGGTCCCGATCCACGTCTCGAGGGGAACCTCGTCGATCGCGGCCGCCCCGGCCACCATGTGGAGCGGCGCGTCGGCGTGAGAGCCGAGGTGGAGCGTCGTCCGAATCGACGAGAAGGTCGTCCCGTCGGGAGGCGTCGTCACCTCCCGCGAAAACGGGACGTCGCCCGGCCAGACGGCGATCCGCGGCGACAGGACCGGAGAGAGGTCGTAGATCCGCGCCACCCGTCCCTCACTGCCTCTCGAGCCACGCCGAGACGTCCTCGACCATCCGGTCGAACGAGGGGGAGACGAAGAGGAGCTCCTGGTACCGCGTCGGGTCGTACGGGATCGCGGCCGCCGCGTCGCAGTCGAGCGGGCGGATCTCGGCGTTCGACTCGAACGAGCCGAGCTCGCCGAACGAAGAGAGGAGCCCGGCGCCGACCGCCTTCCTCTGCCCCTCCTCCTCGACGAGGCCGAACTCGAGCGTGTACCAGTAGACGTATTCGAGCCGCGCGAGCGCCGCGTCGTCGACGCGCCACGCCGCCTCGCCGAAACGCCGGGAGAGGGCCACGATGCCGGGGTGAAAGAGGCTCGCCGCGTGGCCGACGAGCTCGTGGACGACGTCCGGCTCGGGCGTGTAGAGCGGCACGGAGTGGTGACGCATGTACTGCGTCGAGAGGAAGACCCCCTTCCCCATCATCCCGAGGAAGGTCCGCCCCTGGACGAGGCCGGCCACGGGAAGCATCTGGAAGCCGGCGCCTCTCTTCAGCGCCTCGTTCACCTCGGAAAGCTGCGGCACGCACCCTCGGTCGAGCGCGAGGGCCCTCGAGCTCTCCTTCCATTCCCGGCACGCGAACCTCTCGTGGAGCGGCGCGAGGTGCTCCCAGACGGTCCTCCAGACCGCCTGCTCGTCCTCCGTGTACTCCACGTCGGGCAGCGGCTGGCCGTCGCGGTACTCGAGCGCGAGCCGCGCGATCGCGTTCCTCCGCGCCCGGTAGACCGGGTCCTTGAAGCCCGGGTGGTCCGGGTCGAGCGGGACGAGCTCCTCCGACCCTCCGGCGTGAGGGGAGGCGCCCCGCGCCGCCTCGTCGATCTTCCGCGTGGCCTCGCTCATCCGATCCGTCCGTCCGGCGGGCAGTCTATCCGAGAGGACCCGGGTTTCGCCCCGGCGGTCGGGCGCCTCTCACGCGGCGACGTCTCCGCCCAGAAGGCTCGGTCCTCTACCGCGGATGCGGCTGCGTCCGCGCCTCCACCTCGCCCAGGAGCTCTCTGAGCCCCGGCCGGGCCGGCGCGAGCGCGAGCGCCTCGCGCAGGAACGGAGCGGCCGCGGCCGGATCGCCGCGCAGAACGTACGCCGCGCCGATCCGATGGAGAAGCGCAGGGACGATCGGATGCATCGAAGGGAGGCCGAAGAGCGCACGGAGGAACAGGGGAGAGATGAACTGGCCGGCGCCTGGAGCGGGGACTCGCTCCGTCGCCCCGGCGCGTGAGACCGGAGACGCCAGGGAGAGCCCGAGCGAGCGCCCGAGCAGGAACGCGTGCCCCGAGATCGGCGACAGCGAGGGCACGACCGACACGATCTCGGGTCCCGACCGGGGCCAGCTCGACCCCTCCGGAGGCCGGCTCAGCTCCACCCACGACATCCACGCTCCGGCCGCCACGAAGACACCGAGCGCGTTCACTCCGACCCCGGCCGCCACGGCCGGCAGGACGGCTCGTCGCCGCGCGAGAAGCGCCGGCGCCGCCAGGAGCGGCAGCACCGGAAGCGTGTGACGGGGGCCCCACGCCGAGCCCCCGTGCCAGCCCTCGAACCGGGCGACGGTCAGGACCAGGAGGAGCGGCGCGACGCCGCAGAGCACCCTCACGGCCAGCGGAACCCCGCGAAAGAGAAGGCGAGCGGCGCCGACGACGGCGAAGGGCGCGAAGAACAGCAGTCCCCGGCCCGGGGAGAGAAGGAGCCCGTAGAGGCCCTGGAGAAGCGGCGTCGTGAATCTCAGCGCCTCGTCCCCGTAGCCGAAGTTCTCGCCTCCACCGAACCGGAGAGCGCTCGCGGTCCAGCTGACGGCGAGCCCGCATGCGACGAGCGCGCCGAAGACGAAGGTTCGCCGAAGGCCGCCGGCGCGCCCGCGCCACGCGAGGGCCGCTCCGAGGACGAAGACCGGCACGAGGATCCAGAGGACGGGCTTCAGGAGCGCAGCTCCGGAGAACGCCGCGGCGGCGAGGAACGCCGGGCGGAGTCCGGTTCGACCCCCACCCTCGAGGATCTCCGCTGCGGCGCACGCGAGCCCCGCGGCAGCGAACGTCTCGAAGAAGGAGTCCGCCGCATACGCCCAGAGGAAGGTCGACGCGAGAAACGCGGGACCCCACCACGGGGAGGATTCCGGGACCAGGAAACGGGCGAGGCGCCGGAACGCCGCGACCGCCAGCAGCGTCCCCGTCGTCCACGCGAGCGCGATTCCGGCATCGAGCCCCTGCGCTCCGAGGACGCTCCGAAGCGCCCAAGGGACCGCGACGAACGGGAGAAGCAGGAGCGTCGGGAAGAGACCGTAGTGCGAGCGGAAGGCGAAGGCGCTGTCCGGGCCGAGCTCCGCAGAGGGGAGCTTCGCTGCCTCGAATCGCCCCTGGACCAGGAACCCGAGCGTGTCGGAGATCGCCTCCGCGGCGTCCCACGAGACGACGGAGCGACCGATGAAGGCCGCGCCGAGGAGAAGGACGGTCGCGATCGCCGCGGCGCGGACAGAGGCCCTTCCGCCGCGCACGGGTACCCTCAGCGGACCCGCTTCCGGCGCGGCAGGAGGTCGTTCAGCTCCCGCAGGGCCATGTCGAGCCCCTTCTCGACGCCCGGGTCGGTCTCGCCCCGGAGCGCCTGCATCGCCGCCTCGTCGCGAAGCCGCTGCAGGCGGTGCGCCAGGGCCCGGAGGATCGTCTCGACGGCCTTCTGCTCGTCGTCGCTTCGCTGTTTCGCCACGCGGGCATTCTGGACGAGACCGGCGCCGCTTTGGAAGATGATCCGGCGGTGAGCGTCGACGTCCTCCTCGTCCGCACCCACAGCCCCGGGAACCTCGGCTCGGCCGCGCGGGCCTGCAAGGCGTTCGGCGCGGGCCTCCTCCTCCTCGACCCGCGCGCTGACGCCGCTCACGAGGACGCCCGGGCCTTCGCGTCGGGCGCGGAGGACCTCCTCGACGCCGCGCCCCGCCTGGCCTCGTGGGAAGAAGCCGAAGACGGGGCCGGCGCCATCCTCGCGCTCACCTCGCTCCGCGGGCGGGCGACACGCGGGCTTCCGCCCGCCTGGAGCTGGGCCGCGGCCCGACGGACAGCCGGGAGCGGGAGGCTCCTCCTCGTCTTCGGCCCGGAGCGCTCCGGTCTGACGACGGAGGAGGTGAGGAGGTCGCAGGGGCGGCTCGCGCTTCCGACGCGGCCCGGCTTCCCGGTCCTGAACCTCGCGCAGGCCGTGGCAGCGGCGCTCGCGCTCCTCGAGGGCGGACGGTCCGCGCGGGGCGGGGCGGAGGCCGGAGAGCCGGCGGGTCGGGACGCGGCCTCCGCGGAGGCGCACCGGCGCCTCCGGGAGGAGCTCGCCACCGCTCTCCGCGCCTCGGGGTTCCTGGGCCGCGAGGACGACGCCGTCCTCTTCGAGCTCCTCGCGCCGCTCCTGCGCGCCCGGCCGACCGGGCGGGAGGCGGAGCTCTGGACGGGCGCGCTCCGGAAGCTCGGGCGACGCGTGCGGGGCGCGTAGAGGAAGCCCTCCACGCGCCCCGCCGCTCAACGCTTCACTTCAGCTCGGGGATCCGTCCGGGCGTCCACGGGGCGCCGAGCGCCTCCGCCTTCGCCTCGAGGGCCGAGATCTCCTTCGCGATCGACCGGAGCGTCTCGAGGGCCGTGCCGATCCCGGCGGCGGCCGTCTCGACCTCCTTCTCCTGGGTCGCCGTCGGCGCCGCCGTCGTCGACCAGTGCGAGTAGACGACCGTCTGGACCCGGTCGACGAGGCCCGGGAGCGCCGGCTCGTTCCGCCGGCCGAGGGTCGAGTCGCCGTTCAGGACGACGTCGAGGTCGGCGAGCGCGAGCTTCAGGCGCCGCACCTCGCCGAAGAGCTCGGCGGGGGCGGCCGGGGTGTCGAGGAACGCCTTCTCGAGGTGGTCGACGCGCCCCTTCGCCTCCTTCGCGGCCTCGACGGCCCCGAGCGCGGCGCGCTGGACGCGGGCGGTGTTCTTCGAGAACGCGAGGACCGCGGCCCGGTCGACCTCACCGAGCGTCGCCGCGCCGAGCGGGACGACCCGGAACGACTGCGGCTCGCCGAGCGGCGTCACGACGCCGTCGACCTTCTTCGCGAGGGCGACGCGATAGGTGCCGGGGGCGACCATCGGCCCGCGCGGCCCGGGGTACCACGGGCTCTCCTCCGCGGGCTTCAGGCGCGCCGGGTTCGACGCCGGGTAGCGGAGGTCCCACGCGATCCGCGCAAAGCCCGCCTTCGCGGGGGCGGTCAGCCGTCGGACCACGTTCCCCGCCTCGTCGGTCACCGTCAGGAGGAGCGTCGGCTCCTCCTCGCGATCCTCGGCGCGGAGCTCCTCCCACGTCGGGTAGAAGACGTCCTCCCCCTTCTTCGCCTTCTCCTTCTCCGCGTCCTGGCGGGCCTTCTTCCTCCCCTTCAGCTCCTCCTTCAGGTACGTCGTGAAGACGGCGCCGAACGGCGGGTTCTCGGCCGCGTAGTACGACTCGCCGAGGAACGCCTTCCCCTTCAGGCCGTACGGCACCCGCGGGATGTAGGCCCATGCGTCGCGGACCGGGAAGAGGACCGCCTCCTTCGCGAGCGTCTCGGGGGTGGCGAGGCGGAGCGGCGTCAGGTCGTCGAGGACGCGGAAGCCGCGGCCGAACGTCGCCGCGACGAGCGCCCCCTCGCGCTCCTGGATCGCGAGGTCGCGGACGTTGATGACCGGCATCCCGCCCTTCAGCTGCACCCAGCGCTTCCCGCCGTCGTGCGAGAAGAAGAGGCCGAACTCGGTGCCGCAGAAGAGAAGGCCGGGCCGGCCCGGGTCCTCGGCGACCGTGTAGACGGTGCCGCGCGCCGGGAGGTCGCCCGCCACGGAGACCCACGTCTTCCCTCGGTCGGCGCTCTTCAGGACGTACGGCTTGAAGTCGCCCCGCTTGTGGTTGTCGAACGCGGCGTAGACGACGTCCGCCTCGTGCGGCGACGGCGCCAGGTCGGCGACGTACGTCATCTCCGGCACGCCGGGGAACGTCGCAACCTTCCGCCACGTCCCGCCGCCGTCCTCCGTCACCTGGACGAGGCCGTCGTCGGTCCCGGCGTAGACGAGGTCTTCCTTCTTCGGGCTCTCGGCGAGGGAGACGATGTTCCCCCAGAAGGACGTCGAGGCGTTCTTCGCCACGGCGTCGACGCTCCAGACGCGTCCCATCACGGGGAGCCTGTTCCGGTCGACCTGACGCGTCAGGTCGGGGCTGACGGCCTTCCAGCTGTTCCCGCGGTCCTCGCTCCGGAAGACCCGCTGCGCCGCGAACCAGAGGCGCGTCGGCTTGTGGGGCGAGATGAAGAGAGGCGAGTCCCAGTTCCAGCGCAGCGGCGCCTCGCCGGGGCCGGCCTGCGGCTGGACGTCGACCTGCTCCCCCGTCTTCCGGTCGTAGCGGACGAGGACGCCGTGCTGCGCCTCGGAGTAGACGATGTCGGGGTTCCCCGGCTCGATGGCGGCGAAGAAGCCGTCGCCCCCCTGCGTGACGAACCAGTCCTCGTTCCCGATGCCGTGCACCTTCGTCGTGGCCGACGGCCCGCCGAGCGTGTTGTTGTCCTGCGTGCCGCCGTAGACGTTGTAGAAGGGGCGCGCGTCGTCGACGGCGACGCGGTAGAACTGCGTCACCGGGAGGTTCGTCTTGAACTGCCACGTCTCGCAGCGGTCCCACGTCTCGTAGATGCCGCCGTCGTTGCCGTTCAGGAGGTGGTTCGGGTCCTCCGGGTCGATCCAGAGGGCGTGGTTGTCGACGTGCTTCGCCTTCTCGCCGGCGTCCCGCCACGTCTTGCCGCCGTCCTCCGTCACCTGCATGTAGACGTCCATCGAGTAGACGCGGCTCGCGTCGTGCGGGTCGGGGAAGAGCTCCTGGTAGTACTGCGCCGAACCGGTCGCGTACTCGCCCCGCTTCTCCCAGCTCATCCCGCCGTCGAGCGAGCGGTAGAAGCCGCCGTCCTTCCCGCGCGCCTCGACGAGCGCGTAGACGGTGTCGGGCGCGGTCGGCGGGATCGCCAGGCCGATCCGCCCGACGTCCCCCTTCGGGAGGCCGTTCGTCAGCTTCGTCCAGGTCGCGCCGCCGTCCGTCGACTTGTGGATGCCGCTCTCCGGCCCGCCGTTGATGAGCGTGAAGACGTGCCGCCGGCGCTGGTAGGCCGTCGCGTAGAGGACCTCCGGGTCGCGCGGGTCCATCCAGACGTCGCTGACGCCCGTCTTCGGCGAGATCGTGAGGACCGCCTTCCACGTCTTCCCGCCGTCGGTCGTCTTGTAGAGGCCGCGGTCGCCGCCGTCGGCCCAGAGCGGCCCCTGCGCCGCGACGTAGACCGTCTTACCGTCCTTCGGGTGGACGAGGATCTTCCCGACGTGCTCGGAGGCCTTGAGGCCGACGTTCTCCCACGTCTTCCCGCCGTCGGGCGAGCGATAGACGCCGTCGCCGTAGCCGACGCTCCGCTGGCTGTTGTTCTCGCCCGTCCCCACCCAGACGACGAGCGGGTTCGTCGGGTCGAGGGCGATGCAGCCGATCGAGAAGGAGCCCTCGGAGTCGAAGACCGGCTCGAACGTCGTCCCCCAGTTCGTCGTCTTCCAGACGCCGCCCGAGGCGACGACGACGTAGTACGTCCCCTTGCGGACGGGGTCGACGGCGAGGTCGCCGATGCGGCCCGACGTGAGGGCCGGGCCGAGGTCGCGGAGCGCGAGCCCCGCGAACGTCTCGGCGGAGTACGGCTCCTTCGGCTTCTCGGCCGCGGCCTTCGAGTCCTTCGCCGCGGCCTTCGCGGGCGCGGCGAGGCCGGCCGGGGCGACGAGGGAGAGGGCGAGGAGGATCGGAAGAGTTCTCATGGCGTCACTTCCCTTTCGTGTGCGCGAGGACGAAGGCGAACTCGTCGGCCCGGGACTCGACGGCCGACTTCACCAGGTCGGCGCCGCCGTGGCCCGCGTTCCGTTCGATCCGGAGGAGGACGGGCCCGCCCGTCGTCGCGGCCTGGAGCGCCGCGGCGAGCTTTCGGGCGTGCATCGGGTCGACCCGGTCGTCGCTGTCGGCCGAGAGGAGGAGCGTCGCCGGGTAGGCGGTCCCCTTCCTCACGGCGTGGTAGGGGGAGTAGGCGAGGAGCGCCGCGAGCTGCTTCGGGTCGTCGGCCGAGCCGTACTCGCTGATCCAGGTGCGGCCCGAGCCGAAGAGGTGGTAGCGGACCATGTCGAGGAGCGGCACGGCGCAGAGGACGGCCGAGAAGGCCTTCGGCTCCTGCGTCATCGCGGCGCCGACGAGGAGGCCGCCGTTCGAGCCGCCGTAGATCGCGAGCCGCTCGGGGCTCGTCACCTTCTCCGCGGAGAGCCAACGCGCCGCGGCGAGGAAGTCGTCGAACGTGTTCTGCTTCTTCAGCAGCATCCCGTCCCGGTGCCACTCCTCGCCGTACTCGCCGCCGCCGCGGAGGCTCACCGCCGCCCAGACGCCCCCCTCCTCGAGCCAGGGGTAGAGCATCGCGGAGAAGCGCGGCGTCTCGCTCACCTGGAAGCCGCCGTAGCCGTAGAGGATCGTCCGGGCCTTGCCGTCCCGCTTCATCCCCTTCCGGTGGACGAGGAACATCGAGAGGCGCGTGCCGTCCTTCGACGGGAAGAAGACCTGCTCGACCTCGTAGGCCGACGGGTCGACGGGGACCTTCAGGCGGAACCAGAGCTCCTGCGCCCCCGTCTTCATCGACATCGCGTGGATCTCGCGCGGCGTCGTGTACGACTCGAAGGAGTAGTACGCCTCGTCCTCCTCGGGAAGGCCCGCGGGGCCGCCGACGGCGCCGAGGCCGGGGAGCTTCACCTCGCGGACGAGCGCCCCGTCGAGCTCGCGGACCTCGAGGAGCGAGGAGGCGTCCTTGAGGTAGTTCAGCGCGAGGCGCCCGCCGAGGACCGAGGCCGAAACGAGCGTCGCGTCCTTCCGCTCGGGGACGACCTCCTTCCACTCCTTCCGCGCCGGCCGGAGCGGGTCGACCTCGAAGACGCGGCTCCGCGGCGCGCCGTCGTTCGTCGTCACGAAGAAGCGGTCGCCGAGGACCTCGACGCCCCACTGCGCCTCCGTGCCGACGACGAGCGGCGTCCACCGATCGGCCTGGGCCGGGTCGGCGAGGTCGCGGAAGAGGACGTCGTTCGAGGTCCAGCCGTACTGGACGTAGAGGACGAGCCAGCGCCCGTTGCGCGAGAGCGCGGCCGACAGGAAGGCCGTCGGGTCACCGAGCTTGCCGTGGACGACGCGGTCCTTCGTCGGGTCCTCGCCTAGCCGGTGGAAGCGGACCTCCTGGTGCCCGGGCCGCTCGTCGACGGCGATCTTCGGGTCGCTCGGGAGCCAGGTGTAGTAGAAGCCCGAGCCGTCCGGCGTCCACGACGCGGTCGCGTACTTCCCGCCCGGGATGACGTCGACCTCCGAAACCTTCCCGGTCGCCACGTCGATCACGTGGAGCGTCGCCTCGTCGGAGTTGTTCTCCTTCAGCTGGTAGGCGACCTTCGTCCCGTCCCACGAGGGGGTCCAGTCGCCGAGGCCGACGCTCCCGTCCTTCGACCAGCCGTTCGGGTCGAAAAGGACCTTCTCCTCGCCGTCCTTCCCCTCCCTCCAGTACACCACCGACTTCTCCTTCGTCGCGTGGCGGCGGGTGAGGAAGAAGTGGTTCCCGCGCTTCGCCGGCGCCGAGACCGAGTCGAGGTACGCGAGCTCCTTCAGGCGCGCGAGGAGGCGCGCGCGCTCCGGGGCCTTCGCGAGCTCCTTCCGCGTCAGGTCGTCCTGCGCCTTCATCCAGGCCTGCACCTCGGGGTCCTTCACGTCCTCGAGCCAGCGGTACGGATCGGGAACCGTCACGCCGTGGAGGACGTCCTTCGCGTCGACGGTTCGCGTCGGCGGGTAGACGATGCGGCCCTGGGCCTCGGCCTCGCGAGGGACGAAGGCGGCCGCGAAGGCGCAGACGAGGAGGAGGGCGGGCACGAGGTCCGTCGGGATCTGTTTCATGCGGGGACGCTCCTTGGATCGGCACGCGGTGGTCATCGTGCTGGGCGCGCAATCATCCCACGGGGTGGGCCCGGGGCGGCTACCATCGGGATGTGACGCGACTTTCCGCGCTCCTCGCCGTCGCCGCGCTCGCCGGAGGGCCGCTCGCGGGGGCGGGCGCCCGCCCGGCCCCGCCCGAGGTCGTCGCCGCACCGGACGGCCTCGCGTTCGCCCTCGCGCTCGGCGGCGGCGGACAGGTCCTCGCCTCCGGCCCCTACCTCCTCCGGGTCCCCGGAGCGGAAGGGCCTCTTCGCCTCGAGATGGCCCGCCTCGCGGTCGACGGGGCCCGGCTCCGGGGCGAGCTCCGGCTGTCGAACGACTCTGGGTCGCTTCTCTCGGGCCTCGAGCTCGACTTCCGCAGCGTCACGCCGACGGTGCGGGCGGTGCCGGGCCGGGCCGCCCCGGAGCCGCTCCCCCTGGCCCTCCCGCGCCCGCTCTCTGTCGGCGAGCTGCTGCCGGGCGAAGCGACGCCGTTCGTCCCGTTCGAGATCGCGCCGCTCCCTCTCGGCGAGGACGTGACCGTCGTCGTCCTCCTCGGCGCCGTGACCGGCCTCGCCGTGTCGCCGCCGATCGCCGTCGAGGGAGCCCTTCGGCCGACCGCCCTCGACACGGACCGCTCCGGCCGCCTCTACGTCGCCACGGCGGGCGTCGGGCGGGTCCTCCGGCTGACCGCCGCCTCGGCGGCGACACCCGCCGAGGCGGCCCGCCCGTCGGCTCCGCCCACGGGGATGGCGCTCCGCCGGCGCGACCACGGTCTCTTCGTCGCAACGGGCGGAGCGACGGTCGAGGTCTATCGCCCGGGCCGCACGCGCCCGGCGACGCTCGACGCGGGACGGCCCGTCACGCTCCTGCGCGTCGACGCGAGCGGCGTCCTGCGGGCCGCGTCGGGGAACGGGGTCCTCGCGTTCGACGAGGCGAAGGCCGGCCCGCCCAGGCCTCTCGGCCCCGAGGGGAGCGAGGTCCTCTCCTTCGACGCCGACGCCCGCGGCCGCGTCCGGGCCGTCGTCCGGAACGGAGAGACGCGGCGGGTCGTCGCCTCGGAGGCAGCGGGCGCTTCTCCCCTCGCGGCGGGCCGGGGCCCTGGGGCCGACGCCCTCGACGCGCCCCGGGCCGTCCGCTTCGCCGCGGACGGCGCCCTCTGGATCGCGGCCGACGGCCCGACGCCGGAAAGCGCCGTCCTCACGCGCTTCTCCCCGAACGGGGAGCCGCGCGGCACGCTCCCCCGGCTCGGTCTCGCGCTCCTGCTCGGCAAGGACGAGGAGGCGGGCGTCCCGCCGGCCGTCGACCTCGCGCCCGGACCGGACGGGCTTCTCTGGGTCCTTCTCGAGAGCGGGGCGCTCTTCGGCGCCCGCCCCTTCTGAGCGGCTCGCGCCGCGGGACCGCCCTTCAGGGGCGCGGCGCTGCCGGGACCAGCTTCGAGAGGAGGCAGAAGTCGGCCCGGTAGAGGGCCTGTCCGGCCTGGTTCGTCCCGGCGGGAACGAGGAAGAGGTCGCCGACGCGCCGGCCCCGCGTCCCGACGAGGCGCCACGTCCCCTCGGCGAGGCGGTACGGACCGTCGGCTGAGAAGAGGAGCCGGAACTGCTCCACGTCCGTCCCGGACTTCAGCTCCTCCACCCGCTCGAGGAGGAGCGTGACGGTCGCGCCCTCGGCGCTCCGCGCCGTGAACGTCTCGCCCGCGGCGGATCGCAGCCCGAGGAGCCCCTCCTCCACCTTCGCCCGGGGGGCGGCGAGCGCCTCCGCCGGCAGGAGCGTCAGCCCCGCGAGGCCCGCGGCCGCGCCGGAAAGGAACGACTTCCGTGTGATCTCCATGGCACTCCTCACGCTACGCGCGCCGCGCCGGCGAGGCCGCCGCGGCCTCCCCGTTCCCGGGCGCTGGACGAAGCGCCCGGCCGCGGGCATCCTCCCGCCGGGCGGAGGGACCCGTGACCGACACGCTCTCGATTTCCGATTTCGCGCCGCTCGTCGGCGCGGCCTTCACGATTCGATTCCCCGACGGAACGCTCGAGCTGACGCTCGGCACCGTGGAGCCCCTCGGGTCGCGCGCGCCGCGAGCCGACGTGCCGGCGCTCCGCACCGAGCCCTTCTCGCTCGTCTTCCTCGGCCCGCTCGCGCCCGTTCTCCCTCAGCGCACCTGGGCGCTCGAGCACCCCGTGCTCGGCACGCACGAAGTCTTCCTCGTGCCGCTCGGCCCGCAGGAAGGCCGGATGCGCTACGAGGCGGTCTTCAACTGACCGCATCGCCGCTCCACGACAGGAAAAGGTAGACCCCCTTGTCCTCGACGAGCCGGAACCCGAGCCGCTCGTAGAGGCGGAGGGCGGGGTTCATCCGCTCGACGTGGATCGTGACGGACTTGCCGGCCGCCGACGCCCGCGCCTGCACGTCCCGGACGAGACTCGTCCCGATCCCGCCGCGCCGCGCCTGGGGCAGGAGCGCCACGTCGACGATCCTCACCTCCGAAGGTCCCTCCCAGAGGTAGAGCCGGCCCACGTCGCGCCCGTCGGCGACGACGACCTCGAACGAGGCGCCGTCGTAGTTCGCCCGCCACCAGGCGTCCTGCGCGTCGAACTGCTGGCGGAGGAACGCCTCCTTCGTCTCGGGAGGCCATGGCACCGGCGCGAGCTCCTCCTCGCGCGTCGACGCGTAGACGCGAAAGAGGAGCTCCCGGTCCGCGGGCTCCGCGGGACGGAGCGCGACGCGGCGCGCCTCGGCCGATTCTTCCGCCGCCACGCCCGTCACCGCCGCCTTCGCGCCCGTCACGCGCCCCTCAGGTCCGTGGCGGGAAGACGCCCTGCAGGGCGATGTTGAAGTAGAACGTCAAGTATGGCTGCATGTTGTTGTGCGGCGCGTCTCCGCCGGCGGGGGCGAGGGCCTCGGGGGCGAGCTGCGCGTTCGACGCGGCCTGGTAGAGCGTTCCCCCCGAGGAGAGGGCCAGAGACGCGTTCGGGCTGACCACGTTCGTGTCGGCGAGGTCGAGAACGTTGGCCCGCAGGGCGTGCGAATGCGCGGGGATCTCGCTTTCCAGAAGGCTCACGGTCTCGCTGCCGCCGGTCTCCCCCAGATCGTGGAGGCTCAGGCCCGGCCCCTGTCCGGGGTGCATCGGCGCCCTTCCCTGCAAGTCCGGCAGGGCGAAGTTGCTCTTTCCGTTCCCTCCGTACGTCGTTCCGAGGAGCGAGAAGAGCGCGGTGTTCTGAGAGAGGGGCAGCAGCTGGCCATCGCACCAGGCCCAGCCCTTGGGAGCGAAGTTGAACGGGAAGATCCGGATCTCGGCGACGAAGGGATCTGCCATGGGGTGCTCCTCGTGGCTCTCTGCGGATCAGGTCGGGGACGGGAAGATTCCGAACAGGCTGATGATGAAGTCGACGCAGAGATAGGGCTGGAAGTTCGTGTGCGGCTGCGAGCCGCCGACGGCGGAGATGGCCGCGGCGGCCATGTTCCCGTTCGGTGGGTCGTTGATGTAGGGCGTCACGTTGAACGACGTCGCGGGCAGGGCTCCCGCCGGGCTGACCAGGTCGCCGGTCGCGGTGGAGGCGAGCGCCGGGTGGGAGTGGGCCGGGACCTGGTTCACCGTCAGCGTGATCTCTTCGGCCCCTCCCGTCTCCGCGAGGATGAACCCGTTCCCCTGATGGATCGGGATCCGGCCGCGCAGGTCGGGGAGGGCGAATGTCGACTGCCCGTCGCCCCCGTAGGTCGTCCCGATGAGCTGGAAGAGCGTTTCGTTCTCGGAAATCGGCAGGAGCTGGCCTTCGCAGAACTGCCAGCCCGCGGGGGCGAAGTTCCCCGCGAACATCCGGATCTCGCCGACGTAGGGCTGTGCCATGTCGTCTCCTCAGGTCGGGCTCGGAAAGATGCCCTGGAGGGCGATGCAGAAGCTGAGCGTCAGGAAGGGCTGCATGTTGAGGTGCGCCTGGCTCCCCCCCGTGTTCGCGGCCGTTCCCGGGTGAAGGGAGGTCAGGCTGACCGGCGCGTGGTAGACGTTGTTCCCCCCGCCGAGGAACCTGCCGGTGGGGTTCGCGTTCCCACTCGTAGCCGACGAGGACGCCGCCACGACGTGCGTGTGGGTCGGGAGCTCCGCGATCGAGAGCGTGTGCGCCTGCTCTCCTCCCCTCTCTCCGAGGGTGTGGCCGCTCCCGACGTGGATCGGGGTTCGCCCCCTGAGGTCCGGCAGGGCGAAGTTCACGCGCCCGTCCCCTCCGAACGTCGTCCCGAGGAGCGAGAAGAGCGCCTGGTTCTGGTTGATCGGAAGGAGCTGCCCGTTGCAGAGGGCCCAGCCCTTCGGTGCGAACACGAAGCTCATGAGCCGGATCTCGGACAGGAAGGGTTCCGCCATCACTTCACCTCCATCTCAGGGCGTGGGGCAGGCCGCGCCGCCCACGAAGCCGCCGCCCGTCGGGACCGTGTTCGAGGCGAGCCCGGTCGTCCCGCCACCGCCGTTGCTGCCCTGAACGAAGGCCACGACCGCCGCGTCGTTGTTGTTCGCGCCCCCGTAGCCCGGGAGCCTCACCGTCGTCGCCTGACGCTGGCGGAGGCGGAAGTCGGTTCCTGCGTTCGCCCCCGAACCCGTGATGTCGTTCGCGAGGGCGCCGGCCCCGCCGATGCTCGCGCAGATCTGGTACGTGTCTCCCGGCACGGTGCCGCCGTTGAGGTGGATCCCGTTCATCGGCAGGCCGCCCGTACCGGGCTGCTTGATCGTGTTCCCGGTGATGGTCACGTTCATCGCGCCGCTCATCGCCGAAGCGCCGCCACCCGTCAGGAGCTCGATCCCGAAGTTGTTGTACCCGCGGATCTGGTTCCCCGTGATGCCCGCCGTGACCGTCCCCAGGCCCGCGTTCTGGATCTTGAGCCCGGAGCCCGCCTTCGAGCCCGAGTCGGCGACGCCGGAAACGCCGATCTGGTTGTTCACGAACGTTCCCGAGTAGGTTCCCGCCCCGGTCGACTTGACGATCAGGACGGCGGTCCCGTCCGAGTCCCGGAACGTATTGCCCGTGATGTTGTACGTGAGGCTCCCGCCGAGGTCGCCTCCGCTGATCGTCACGCCCCCGCCGCCCGTCGCGATCGCCGGGTGGTTGTTCGTCAGCGTGTTCCCCGTGAAGACGAGGTCGCAGGTGGCTGTCCCGTTGTTGATGAAGTTGAAGAGGTCGCCGCGTGCCGACGTGAAGGTGCTGTTCTGGATCGTGGCGTTCAGGATCGCGGCTCCCGTCAGCGCCTCGAGGAGGATCCCGTCGTTCCCGTCCGCCGTGCTGTTCGCCCCGATCGTCACGCTCGAGAACGTGATCCGGTTCAGGGTCCCCGACGTGTTGACCACCCGGAAGTTGTCGACGAGGCCGCCGCTGATGTTCGTGCTCGACACCGACGCCGTGCCGGTGAGCTCCGTGAACGAGACGCTCCCCTCGCGGGCACCGGCGCTGTTGCCGTTCACCCCGCTGATGACCGAGTTCGCGAGCGCGAACCCCGTCACGCTGGTCCCGCGGATCGCGAAGTTCTGGAAGCCGTTCAGCTGCATCCGGCTCAGGGAGACGTTCGTCGCGTTGTCGAGGTAGATCCCCGAACCGGCGACCGCCCCGTCCGCGCCGACCATGTTCTGGATCGTCCCTCCGGAACCGGCCGTGCCGGATCCGACGACCGCGAAGCTCCCTGACGTGCGTTGGAGGTAGATCCCGTTGCTTCCGCCGTTTGCGTTGACGGTCGTCAGGCTGACCGCGAGCGGCGTCGTCCCGGCCGCCCTCGTGATCTCGACGGCCGTGGCGCCCGTGGTCGTGATCGTGCCGCCCGAGACGGTCAGGGTCCCGGCGTTCTCCGTCGCGAGGAGCCCTCGCTGGCCCGTGTCGGGGCTCACCGTGAGCGCTCCGAACGTCACGTTCCCCAGGTTCGAGGCGAGGTTCACCCCGGTCCCGCCCGAGGACGTCGCCGAGGTCGTACCGAGGCTGATCGTCCCTCCGGCCACGGACGTCTGGACGTCGATGCCGATTCCCGCCGGGTTCGTGACCGTCGTCGTGCCCGAGGTGAAGGTCCCGCCGATCCCTCCGAGGTTGAGCCCCTTGCCCGTGCTGCTCGAGGACGTCAGGCTCGTGAACGTGATCCCCGAGGCGCTCGCGGAGACGCCCGTCAGGTCGACGGCCGCGGCGTTCGTCGCCGACACCCCGACGCCGTTCTGGACGGTGACGCCTGTGATCGCGCCGGCCTGGTTGTCCGTGAAGCCCACGGCTCCGGTCGTGGCAATGTCGAGGGAGCTGACGAGGACGGAGCTGCCGCCGAGCGTGACCGTCCCGGTGAGCTTCGGCTTGCCGGCGGCGGCGATCGTGAGCCCCGAGCCGCCGAGCGAGAACGCTGCGCCCTGGCCCCAGAGGACCTGGTTCGCATCCAGCGTGATGGCCCCGGTGGTGGTCGCCGCGCCCGTGTGGACGAAGACGACGTCGCCGGCTCCCGACGAGACGTCGGCGTTGGCCAGGTTGTTGAAGGGCGAGCTCGAGGTCCCGACCCCGTTCGCGCCGGAGCTGTTGACGTACCAGACCTGCCCGACGAGCGTGATGGTGACGTTCGCCGCGGCCTGGGACTCGACGCCGTTGGACGTGACCTTGTACGTAAACGTCGCCGAGGTCTCCGCGCCCGCGTTCGGCGTGTAGCGGAAGGCGCCCGCCGCCCCGAGCGTCACGGTCCCGTTCGCCGGCTGCGTCAGGCTCGTTACGGTCAGGCCCGGCCCGAGGTCGTTCGAGAGGATGTTGGTGGTGTTCGCGACGAACGGCGTCGCCGGCGTCGGCGCGTACCCGCCGCCGTAGAACTCGGTGTTCCCGGCTCCGTTCGCAAAGGTGTCCAGGACGGCGACCGGTCGGGAGTCGAGGGTGTAGTCCTTCGGGATCGTGCAGGTCGTCGCCGTGTTCGTCGCGGTGACCGTGAACGAGAAGGAGCCCGTCCCGAGCGCCCCGGTGGGGGTCCCCGTGAGGGCGCCGGTCGCGGCGTTCAGCGAGAGCCCCTCCGGCAGGGAGCCGGCGGTCACGGCGTACGTGAAGCCGCCCGAGCCGCCGCTCGCCGTGACGGCCTGGCTGTAGGCCGTGCCGAACGTGGCGTCCGGAAGCGCCCCGGCGGCCGGAGTCATGCCGAGGACGTTCACGGTGTAGCTCTGTGCGCCCGCGCAGCCGTTGACGTCGGTGGCCGTGATGCTGAAGGAGAACGAGCCGGCCGCCGTGATGGTCCCCGCGAGGACGCCCGTCGTCGGGTTCAGGGTCGTTCCCGGCGGGAGGCTACCGGTCGACGTGAAGCCGAACGGTGCGGTCCCGGCCGAGGGGGTGATCGTCGTCGTGTAGGTCGACCCGACCGTCGCGCAGGTCGGGACGGCGGAGAGTCCGATGACGGGGCAGATCCGGACCGTGTAGGCGCGGCTGCCCGTGCAGTTCGTCGTCGTGTCGGTCGCGGTGACCGTGAACGTGAACTCGCCTTCGGCCGACGGCGTCCCCGTGATCGCGCCGCCGGAGCCGAGCGTGAGGCCGGCGGGGAGAGCCCCGGCCGTCACGGCGAAGGTGTACGGGCCGGTGCCGCCGGCCGCCGTCACGGTCTCCGTGTAGGCCGTTCCTACGATCCCGCCCGGAAGCGTCGCCGGACTCACCGTGATCGTCGGGCAGACGACCGTGACCGAGAACGGAGCCGAGCCGGTGCAGGTCGCGCCGGTCGCCGAGTCGGTCGCCACGATCGTGAAGTTGAACGTCCCGGCCGCGTTCGGGGTCCCCGAGAGGACGCCCGCGCTCGACAGCGTCAGGCCGGTCGGCAGCGTGCCGGTCGCGGTGAAGGTCCAGGGCGAGACGCCGCCCGTCGCCGTGAAGGTGTGCGTGTAGCCCGCCACCCCCGCCGTCACGTTCGTCGGCGGCGCCCCGCCTCCGACGGTGATCGTGGCGCAGGCCACGACGAGCGTGTACGCCTGGTCTCCCGTGCAGTTCGTCGGGTCGTGCGTCGCTCGGACCGTGAAGTTGAACGTCCCCACCGCCGTCGGCGTGCCCGAGATCTCACCCGTTGCCGGGTTCAGCGTCAGGCCCGCCGGCAGGGCACCGGAGAAGACCGAGTAGCCGTAGCTGCCGCCCGCGAGCGCGCTCGAGGCGGTGATCGTCTGGCTGTAGGCCGTCGCCGCCGTCGCGCCGGGCAGCGTGCCGGGCGACAGCGTGATCGTCGGGCACGAGATCGTCAGCGGGTAGCTGCGCGAGACCGCGCACCCGTTCGCGTCCGTCGCCGTCACCACGACCGTGAAGCTCCCCGGCTCGCCCGGCGTGCCGGAGAGGACACCCGTCGTCGGGTCGAGCGTCAGCCCCGTCGGAAGCCCCGTGGCGCTCCACGTGATCGTCGCCCCGCTCCCCGTCTGCGTGAAGGTGACCGGCCCGTACGCCGTCCCCACCGTCCCCGCCGCGAGGCTCGCCGGCGCGTCGATCGCCATCTCCGGGCAGATCCGCAGCGTGAAGGCCACGCTCCCCGTGCAGCCGTTGGCGTCCGTCGCCGTCACGACGACCGCGAAGCCCCCGGCTTCCGTCGGCGTCCCCGTGAGCGCTCCCGTCGCCGCGTCGAGCGTCAGCCCCGCCGGCAACCCCGTCGCGCTCCATGCGACCGGAAGGACGCCCCCCGTCTGCGCGAAGGTGGTCCCCGCGTAGACCTGGTTGATCGTCCCCTGCACCGCCGTCGCCGGCGTCACGTCGATCACCGGGCAGATCCGCACTTCGTACGCCGTCGCCCCGCTGCACCCGTACTGGTCCGTCGCCGTGATCGTGAAGCTGAAGAGGTTCGCCGTCGTCGGCGTCCCCGTGATCGCTCCGCTCGCTCCGTCGAGAGCGAGCCCGTCCGGAAGCGCTCCGTTCGTCACCGCGTAGAGGTAGGCCCCTCCGCCGCCGGCCCCCAGGACGGTCTGGCCGTACGCCGTCCCGACCGTTCCGTTCGTGAGCGCCCCCGGTCCCACCGTGATCGTCGGGCAGACGATGACGACCGTGTAGGCCTGCGATCCCGTGCAGCCGTTCCCGTCCGTCGCCACCACCGTGAAGCTGAAGGTCCCCGCCGCCGTCGGCGTCCCCGTGATCGCTCCCGTCGCCCCGTCCAGCCCGAGGCCGGGGGGAAGCGTGCCGGGCGCCACCGAGTACGTCACCGTCCCGAGGCCGCCCGTCGACCCGACGCTCTGGCTGTAGGCGATGCCCGTCGTGCCGCCCGGGAGCGTCGCCGGGCTCACCGTGATCACCGGGCATTCCACAACCAGCGTGTAGGCCCGCGTCCCCGTGCACCCGTTCGCGTCCGTCGCCGTGACCGTGATGTCGAACGTCCCCGTCACCGTCGGCGTCCCCGAGAGGACCCCCGCCGTCGTCAGCGTCACGCCCGCCGGCAGCGCCCCGGTCGTCACGGCGTACGTCACCGCCCCGACTCCGCCCGCCTGCGTCAGCGTCACCGGCCCG
>Ga0209604_1000599_pt1 | contig 33093 bp, 15 predicted proteins | sample AD_UKC097_MetaG_FD_184405 | JGI IMG/M metagenome (GOLD analysis project Ga0209604, IMG submission 184405) | Active sludge microbial communities of municipal wastewater-treating anaerobic digesters from USA - AD_UKC097_MetaG (SPAdes) (version 2) | ecosystem: Engineered > Bioreactor > Anaerobic >... | reverse complement strand
GGCAGGCGCAGCACAAGGCTGGCCGATCCCGGCACGCAGACCTCATTGCAGATAAGCCAGGACACCACGGCCTTCAGGACAACGCGATCCGATTTCAGGCTGGCCGGAGGGGTTATCGTGGACAGCAGCCACACCTCATTCTCGAATCCGTAGGTCATAAACGGCGGTGTCGGGATGGCTGCAGGAGGCGGAAAAAGAAGTTCATCCGCAGAAAATCCTTCCGGGAGTGACCAGTCCAGGCGGGGAGCAAGCCCCGAATCGCCCGGATTGATCCAATAGGTGTGCCAGGGCGGATCCATCTTCAGGCGGAGAGCGACCGTGAACGGCTGACCGGGGGCGATGTTTTCCACTTCGGGAACCAGTTCCGCTTCCACCGGTCCGCTGCGGACGGGCGCGCCCAGCACAGGCCACGCGATCATCCCCGCAGCTAACACTGACCATGACTTGCTCATTGGATAATATACTCAGAAAACATCTTCGTGCAAATAGAGTGGCCGGGATACAGATTTCATATGATGAATATGCCGCCCGGAAACGCCAATTGACGAAGAAATATTATTCCGGCCATTCCACTTCGATTTTGTAAAAGCGGTCGGGAACTTCCCCCGGGGGCGGGGCCGTCTGCGATCCGTCATCTGTCCAGTTCGTACTCCCGCCCTGGCCCGTTATCCCGGCCGGAGTCGCGTTGCTCCAGGCCGGATTAATCAGGCCGCTGTTGCTGTACCAGATGTAGTAGACACGGCCGGTTGCGGTATCAAAACTGAGCTGCAGGCCGGGAACTGGCGCGGCGTTTTCCACACGGAAGAAATCATTCGAGTTTTCGGGGTTTGTATTGGAAACAAACTCGCCCCAGTTGGGAATAAGGTCGCCGTCGGCATCCGCCGTATAATCCTCGGGATTATATCCGTAATCAGCGCAGAACTGCTCCCATGCCGAAAGTCCCGCCTCAGCTGCAAAGCCGAGTGAAAAACTGAATGCGCCGGTTCCGTAAATCTCAACCTGATGCGTCTGCACCTGATTGCGCATGTTAACCGTGTTGAATTCAACCCCGCCGCCCGGACTGTCATCCACGGCGCTGCTGTTGAATGCCGCAGTATGTCCTGTATCGCTGTAACCGATCCGCGCGCTGATTGTCACTCCATCGCCGTTGTTCGCGAGGGTCATTATTCCGCCGCCGTGCTCCTCATATCCAAGGGTGCTTTGACCGCGCAGCAGCAGATTATACAGGTTGGGCGAAAGGCCATGACGCACATACAGCTGGCCGCCGTTGAGCGATCCGTCCACCGTATACTGAGCCTCAAACTGGTTGGTGCCGGGGGCCAGAGTGATCATCTTTGTTATATTGCTGTCTGCTGAACGAATCACCCACCCGTTGTTCGTGGCCGTAAACGTGTAGAGATCATTGACATAGTCCGATGTCCCCGCCCACCAGTCCTTGAAACACGAGGTGCGGTGCGCCACAACCGTTCCGTTGGTTTCCACATTCGAGATGCCCTCCTCTTCCGTTTCGGAGGCGGAATACCCGGCCTGGTTTCCGGCGACCTGATACACATGTCCCGAAGAACTGCGCACCCACGCCGCAATCATCCGTCCGCCGATCCGTTCGAATATTCCGAGCAGTCGTTTGTTCGCCAGCACATATTCATTTTCCCCGTCGAGATCAACATCCGCCTGCGCGACAACCGTGGTGGTCAGACTTCCGGCCGAGGCGGCCCAGTCATCGGCATAGGCAAAGATCGCCGCGGTGCGCGTCTGTGCCTGGGCCATTTTTGCAAAGCCTGCCAGGGAATTGGACTGCGTGGCGGGATAGATATATTCCCCGGTGCTCCAGCGGCTGAGGTCGTCTTCGCTGCTGTTGTGAAACGCGGTCTGAAACACCGACGCGTGCAGAACGCTCCGCGCCAGATGAGCCAGATTGGGGTCGGCGATCGCTGTTACCTGATCCCACGTGTCGGTGACAATTCCCGCCGTATACATCATTCCGTAGGCCGCAGGCATGACCGCTCCGGGGCGGATGTCAAATATCTTGTTCTGCAGTCCTTCCGCCAGCCCATCGCCCAGATACCAGTTGTCGTAATCGCTGCGGGTGGCATGATGCAGCCAGTTGTGTGCAACTTTACTGGTGGCCGCGGCGCCCCGGTCCTCCGCCCACCACGCATCGCCCCAGCCGTCGTTGTTGATGTCCACCTGTCCGGCAGCGATCTCCTCCAGCGCGACGATGCGGATCCACGGGTGATTCGCCATCCAGCGCAGGTTGATGTCATACGCATTGGCATCATCCAGATCGCCGAAATCCTCCCAGTTGCTGAGAATGGTCACCACCTGATCCTGAGTGCCGCTGAGCCCCTTGCGGACAAAAAGACTCCGCAGGGCCGCCGGCAGCCCGCCATCGAAATTAGTGAACCGGTAGCCGGTGGGCAGATCATTGATCACGAAGCAGTTCACATCGTTGATTTTGTTGATTCGATAGCCGTACTCGCCGAGAGCCGTTGTGCGGCCCAGCCAGTGCCACAGATGCGTCCCCTGGTCCAGAATCGTGTATGAGTAGCCCATTGCCCTGATCTTGTCGAACACATCGGCGTCCAGCACGCGCTCGGGCGTCCAGAACACGGTGTTTGACGAGGGGGTGAACCCGTAAATATCCGACAGATAATCATTCGCCAGCGCCACATTGTCCGCATTGAATTCCTTCGTGAAATACGGAAGGATGTGGTCCGAAAACGTGCTTCCCAGCAGATAGATCACATTGGTTGCCACCAGATCGTGGATATAACTGTTGAGCGCAGGGCCGTCCAGCCAGGGCTTCCCTGCATTCGTATCGACCGAGGCCCATTGAATGGCCGATGCCAGAGTCGGGGTAATGTGCAGATTCAGGGGAGCCTTGTAGAGATCGTGCACAGCCAGCGGCCGGTTGTAGCCGGCGCCGGCGTTGTCGTTGACCAGATTCATGATCTCGCTTCCGGGACTGATCGCCTGATTGCCGTGCACCACCACAGCCACCTTGGTCTGCCCGGCGCGCGTGGAGCCGGGAATCCAGTATTTAAGGATGCTGTCCAGGCCGGCCTGGGATTCCCAGTAATCTTCAGCGATAAAGTCGTTCCATATTGCATCACGCACATCACTGCGGCCGCCGATGTCGCCTCCGCCCGGATTTCCGCCCTCGCCGCAGCCGTTGCAGGTGCCGTCCTTTGTGGTGAAGACCTGATAGTTCAGGTCATCCGGGTTGAGCCCGTTCCATCCGGCATCCAGCAGGGCCTGGCGTGAAATCGCAAATTCAACAGCATCCAGTTCCGAATTGTAATAGGCATCTATAAAACCATCGGCGGAATTCTGGTCGCGGGCTTCGACGCCAAAACTCGAAAGATCCTGACCCCATGTCGTGCTGTTGTTCCCCTGTGCAGTATCAACATACACACGGCCCTGCCCCGACTGATACACCGCCACGATCGCCTCCCAGCGGTTGCTTGTAATGGTATCCACGTCGTCCGGAAGATTCATCTCCCCGGAGGCCGGATTGCCGGTGTCAACGACAACATAAAGATCCAGGTTGCCCTCTTCCGCCAGGGGTTTCAGATCATAAAAATCCACGCGGAAATAGAACTTGTCATCTCCGCCGCTCGCCAGAGGACCGCCGTCACGCGCGTAAAACGCGATGATGTCGCGCGACTCGTCGAAACCGTCCCAGCCCTTGAATACGTCGCCGCCCTGGTTGTTGTTTCCACCGCCCTCGTATTCGTCCAGCACCAGACAGTCCTCAACGGTCCAATCAGTGAATTCCTGGTAATGGGCGCCGCTTCCGGTGAGACTTCCGATTTCCTCGCCGCGGCCGATCACGACCGCCCCCTCCGGCGGGGGCTCGCCCGTGTCCGGCTGCCGCGGATTTGTCCCGTTCTGATACTCCAGCAGGTTGGTATATTCGTTGGTGGACAGCCCCACAATAATAGTATCGCCGTCCGGATTACCGGCGGCCCCATTCAGAATGTTCGTGATGATTGCGCCGGTCTGCATGTTTGTGCGCCCGACAATGCCGCAGTCCCACGGATCAAGGCCGTAGCGGACTTCCCAGCCGTCAGGCAGCCCGTCCCCGTCGGTATCAGGATTCAGCGGATCGGTCTCCAGCCAGAGTTCCCCGGTCTCCCAGATGCGGTTGGAATTAATGTCCCCGGCTATCCAGCCGTTGGAATCCTTGTCCTCGCCGTAGCCGTCCGTGAGATCGTCTCCATCCGTGTCGGAATTATTGGGGTCGGTCTCCGCCCAGGACGAATCCCGCTGTCCGTCAGGCCAGCTCCCGCGCGTGGATTTGTCCTGCCCGGGATACAGTGGATCTCCGTCTCCATCCACCCACCCGTTCCGGTTCCAGTCTTCAATCCCGTCGGGAATGCCGTCATAATCCGAATCTGGATTCGCGGGATCCGTCATGGACCCGGCGATCTTTTCCGTGCGCAATCCGTTGAAATTGTAGTTCGGCACATCCCAGTTGTCAGGGACAGTGTTGAAGAAAGGCGGATCAAGATCGGCAAGGAAGTTGGGATAGCCGTCGCCGTTTGTGTCCGCATTGGTATCGGTCTGGCCGGGATCAATCGGGGCGCGCCAGCCGGATTCCAGTCCGTCCGGGAGGCCGTCCCCGTCGGTGTCGGGCAGCAGCGGATCGGTGCGGCCGTAAATCATCCAGATATGCACATCCCCGTTGAGCCACGTCTCCGGATTCGATGACGGAAGATTGGTGTAGGCGGCCTCGTTGGAATCATAGATTCCATCGTCATCGTCATCATAGTCGTTCGTGCTGCTGCCGGCCATTTCGCGGAACAGCACGGTCACGTTGCGCGACGCATAGGCCTCCACCGTGGCGTTGTTCCCGTTTGTGTCCACATTCGCGCGGAACGAGAAATATCCGGCCGTCATGTTGGTCCAGAGGAAACGCCAAATCTGCTTGTTCCCGGACACCGCCGGATTGCCGTCTACACGATACGCGGTCATGCCGGACGCCGAGGCTTCGGTCCACGGGCTGCTCAGATACAGGTTGGTCCCCGAAACAATCTGCGTCACATTCAGGAAATTGGTGCCCAGCAGAAGCGTGCTTCCAACCGAAAGCTGGGAGTTGAACAGCGTTCCGGTGCCCGTCAGAAGCGTGCTGCCGGTCACCGCGGAAACGGTACCCGTCAAATCATTGGTGACAGAGGCCAGCTTCACGGCTTCTCCGGCTGAATTCGTGAAGGCAATCCAGACGTCGCGCGCGGCCAAGTCCGTCTCGACCTGGATGGTATACTGCCTCTGTGTGGGACTGGGCGAGGCCACATCAGGCAGCACAATTTTGAACGGTTGCCCGTCAGAATCCACCTCGGGCGGATCCACGATCTGCACCAGCGGCCCGGATGCGGTGGACTGGAATTTGATGTAACGATGGGCCTGGAGCACAACCCCGCCATACATCTCATAGGTGATGGCGATGTGATGCAGGAAATTGGAATCGCCGTTGTAAAGATCAGGCATGTCGAATTCCAGCCGGCCGGTGCCCCAATCGATCCTGTAATCGTCACGACTTTGAGCCACATCGTTAATCCTGATCAGGAAGCGGCTTTCATCGCCCGGCACACCGAGTGAGGTGCTGAAATCCAGCTTAATGGTCCAGCCCTCCTGCAGAGTGAATCCGTCGGCATCCGGCCAGTTGAAACGGAACGTAACCGCCGGCGCCTGAGTGCTGTTGGTGCGAACCAGTTCAGTGCAGTGTCCGTCCACGGGGTTCAGGCTGAAATTGGTGGAGGAGGAAATTTCCAGCAGGCGGACATAAATGACCCCGCTGCCATTGGTGGGGATGTTGTGATAGCTGAAGCGCCACTCCAGCGGATATTCGCTGTCAATGCTCAGGCTCGGTGTAACGGAATAGGCCTGCATCCACGCAGCCTCCCCAAGCGCATTGGTTCCGTTCCCATAATCGTTGCCGGTCTGACCGTCATCGTTGGCGGCATTGCCGTCTTCAATATGGTACCAGACCTCCCTCACGGTCGGGTCTGTGCGGACCACCGCGCCGTATTCGTTCTGCCAGAGTGTTTCTCCGGCCGTCGGATATTTGATTTCGCCCCGCGGAGTTTCCGTGTCCAGATAAAACGTTTGCGGGAAGGTGTTGTAGATCGCGGCGCGCTTCCCGTTGCCCTCGGCCGCGCCGTCCCGCTGCAGAAAAGCCCGCGCCTGCAGGAAATGGAAACCGTCCACAAGGCCAGTGGCCGTCAGGCCGAAGTCGTTGTGCGGGCGATGCACCACGGTGGACGGATCAAAGCCGGCGATGTCCCATTCGCCCATCATGTTCTTCTTGGCGGCAATATCATTGGTGCTGTTCGGGAAAGGCACATACCAGTCATTCGTATCGCACCCATAGCCCTCCTGCTTGTATGCGCCCATTTTGTAGCGAAGGACCGTGCCCCCGGACATGGCGGGGATCACCCCGGTCCACCAGTCAATGGAACCGTCGGCAGCATCTGCCGCGGAATAGGAAAGCTCAATCACATCCGTTTCGCCGATGCCGGATCCGCCAGAGCCTTCCGGCCAGGTTTCCCCGTCCGTTGTGTAATAGAGATACATGCGGCTGGCGTCGCAGCCGTATCCCATTTTGACCCAGATGGTGATGTTGGAGTCCGCGGCGGCGGATGGCGCGGGATTAAACTGCAGCTGTGCGGGCTGGCCCGAAATGTTGTTGGTATCGTCAGGATTGTGATAGATCCATGAAGGCGTCAGCGTATCGGAGTAATCGTTCACGCCTGATCCGGCGTAGTTTGTCACGGCGGCCGAGACGCCGATGGTGGCCTCGTACGAATCGGATCCAGCAGATCCAATGGTGTTGTTTCCGGTGTCTTTGGACGCAAATTTCTCCGGTTTCGTGCGTTGAAGGAAGTCCGCCTGCTCGTATCCCAGGTACACATCGGTGGAGCCCTCGTTGCCGGGCGGATAGTCGCGCGGGTCGCCGGAGCCGTGGCTGGCGCTGTTAAGCGGGATACCGCCGTCGAGTTTCATCATGACGTTGTAGGCCGATCCGTCCACGCGCGCGACGAAGCGCAGGTTCGTGGGCGATGTCACACGCGGCACATAATACGTGTAGCTGTAATCCGTGGTAACCGGATCATCCACACCATAGGGATTGAACCCGGGGTCGCCGTCGGGGCCGTCCGAGCGGACATACGATACCCAGCCGGCTTCTTCGCCGTCTCCGTCGTAGATGGTCAGGGGCTCGCCGCCGCCGAACTTCCAGAGATCGGACTCCTCCGGGCTGCGCCAGGAAAAGGCGAAGTAGCCGCCGGGGGGGATGGTGGTCTTGATTTTTCCGTCCTCCACCTGCGCGTAGTAGTTCCCGCCGCCAATGGAATACTGCCACAAATATGCGCCTTCGGGGAAGGCCGTCGGGATTTCGCGGTAGGATCCGGAATCATAATTGTCATTGGCCATGAAAGTCATCACGCATCCGTCGCCATCGGTCATATCCGCGTTTTCGCGCTTGTCAATGCGGTCATAGGCAACCACATCGCTGTCGCCCCAGCGGCCGTACTGCCAGCTTCGCGCGAAGTGATTGTGGATATAGACCAGGTTGGGGATCCGGTTGTCGCCCCACTGACCCAGATATTTTGTGTTGGCGTGGCGGGGAAAGGCGCCGCCGCTCTGGCCAAGCGTTTCGGCCTGCCGGTTGCCGTCGGTGTAGATGTCCGGAAGCCCCGCGCGGGTCAGGTTGAGCGCATAATGAAGCTCCTCGCGGAAAGCGACATTGTCGTCATGACTCTTGGCGTAATAGACGCCGAGATTCTCGCCCATCTGGAAGCCGTCAATGTAGTACGGATGCTGCAGCCCGTCCAGGCTGGCCCAGGGATTGCCGAGCTTGTCGTTCAGGGTTGAATGCGTGCGGGCATCCAGCAGGCGCATGCCGGCCGCCCAGTAGTCGCTGTAGGGCGGCGGCTCTCCCATGTGCTCGCCGAAGATCATCAGGTCGTTTCGGCCATAGGATTTCTCGGTGTCGAACACGGTGTCGCGGTGGTTGTCCCAGTCACTGAATCCACGGCTCATGTTGAACTGCCACTGGGCCTGGCCGCAGTAGCCGGAATCGCTGGAATCCTTTCCGGCATCCCACTGTTCTCCGAAGAAATATCCCGGCACATGCTTCACGGCATCCAGCCGAAGGCCGTCCACCTTTGTTTTATCCACCAGCCAGCGGATGGAGCGCATCAGGTAGCCGCCGACGTCCTCCTCGTAATAGTCTTCGTGTTCCGCCAGCGTGTTGGTGGTGATGTTGGTGGTGCCGAATCCCACCCAGCCGAGCGTCGGGTGGTAGTCGTAGAATTCGGGATTGTCCGGGTGGCGGACAAACGAAATCTTGGGATGGGTGTCACCCTCGTTCGGGCCGAAGTTTGCGTTGGGCGTTTCGTGCGCGATGTCAATGAGGTCAGACAGGTTGCGGTTCTGGACCTCCCATGTGCTGCCCCAGTTCACGGTGTTGTCCCACTTGCGGTAGAAGCCCTCCTCGGTCACGCGCAGGTGGAAATCCTCGGGGAGCATGCCGGGATATATGTCCACGGGGGTGTTTTCGTTGTAGCCGGGGATGTCGAATGCGCGATGGTTCATGATGTTGTCGAAATAGACCCGGAGGCCAAAACGGTGAGCCGTTTCGATCAGGCGAAGCAGGTCCTCCTCCGTGCCGTAGCGGGTCTTGACCGTGCTGCGCTGATCCACACTCCCGAGGTCAAAAGGGTCCCAGAGATCATATCCGACGGAGAGACCGCCGCTGGCCTTCTGGGGCGGCGGGAGCCAGAGCGCGGTGTAGCCCGCCTCGGCGATTTCCGGGATCTCGTCGGCGATTTCGTTCCAGGTATTGTTAAAAAACTGGAGAATGACCTCCGCGCGGGCGGCGCAGGTCAGCAATCCGGCGGCGAGTACAGGAACCAAAAGGGATTTCAGCCTCACGGGAAGCTCCTTTCAAAATTCAATCGGGGTAAACCGCTTTACCTTTCTTTAAGATTACGTCCTCCACAGCATTTGTGTCAAGGTCGCCCGAACCTTTTTCTACAGCGCCCAGGCCAGAAAAAGCGGCACGGTCACCAGCGCCCACAGGTGCGTCAGCAGCAGCCCGCCGGCAATGAAGTCGGTATCGCCTCCAAAACGCTCACTGAAGAGCACACTGGCCATCGCCGCCGGCATCACCGCAACGATGGTCAGCAGCCCGCGCGCGGTCTCGTCCATCGGAATGAGACCCAGCACCGGAATCATGATCAGCGGAACAGCCACGAGCCGGATGAAAGAGACCAGCCATACCCGCCAGCCGAGCATGACTTCATGCTTCATCACCGCAAAACGGCTTCCGGCGACCAGCATCGAAAAGGCAATGGTGGCCTGCCCCACCGCATGCATGCCGCTGCGCACGGTCTGCCATGCCAGTGCCAGCCACCCGGGCGGCGCGGGCCAGGTGAACAAGTCACGGAGCACCACAAACAGCAGGGCGGTGATCAGCGTCACAAACGGCGGACTCAGCAGCGATTTTATCCTCTGCCAGCCGCTCAGGTCGGTGGTGAACAGCACAACTCCCAGCGACCACAGAAGGACCTCATAGCCCACCGACGAAAAAACCAGCAGCGCGACCCCTTTCTCCCCAAAGCGGAAAAGCACCAGCGGCAGGGGAAGAAAAAGATAATTATTGATCAGGCAGTGGAACAGAAACGCGCGCGTGGTGGCCGGATGCACATCCCCAAGAATTCGCGCGGCCAGCAGTCCCAGAAGAAACCCCGAAATCGCGATGACCATGGCAAGAAGCGGAAGCGAATAATTGGCGCGCAGTTCGGCCAGCGAAAGCTGGGTCATAGAAACAAAGATCAGCGCGGGATAGATGATTGCGATGCAGATGCGCGCCAGATCGGTCGTGCCCTGCGCGGTGATCAGCCCGCCGCGGCGCGCAAAATATCCGCAGGACACAAGGGCCAAAACACAGACAATCTGGAACAGAAATATCATAAACTTCCAATGATTGGAACTTTTTGCGTGAAAACTTCCAATGATTGGAACTTTTTCCGGAAAAAGTTCCAATCATTGGAAAAAACGCGGCGGTCCGTCACTCTTCCCTGTCCCTCGCTGATGTCAGGCGGCGGCCGATTTCGGCGCCAATGGCCTGCGCGATGCTGACCGACCGCTTGTTGAAGCGGCTGGGCACGTGGATCGCGATCAGGAACACGCTTCCGCTGCAGATGATGGTGATCGGCTGCTGTTCGATGGTGAAGGTGATGGAGGACAACGCCCCCATGTCGAGCTGGCTGATATACTGGGCCACCTTCTTGAACATCTGCGGCGTGAAGGCCCCGAGCGCCTCCTCTTTCGGATGGTCCCAGCTGGAGGCCATGGTGTAGCCGTCGGAATGCGTGATGATGCATCCATCGAAATCCTCCAGCAGCGTGAAGCGCCGGACAACATCCCGAACGCTGGGGATGCCGTGCTTGGGCGGACCGAGGATCTCGTGAATAAGTTCGGCGTAGCGGGTGGCGTCACTGCTGACTTTCTGGCCCGTGAGCCGCTCAAAGGTTTTTCGGCCCAGACCGGGCACACGCAGCAGGTCCGTGAGATAGAAATACTGGCCGCTGGCCTGGCGCGTGGCCACGATGTTTTCCGCCAGCGTATGGCTGATGCCGCCGATACCCGACATCAGTTCCTCAACTGTGGCCTGATTCAGGTCCACTCCTCGCAGGTAGAGATAGAGCCCCTCCTTGACCTCTTCTGCCGAAGCGGCGGCAGCCGGAAGAGCTGACTCTTCCCCGGCCGGGGCTTCCTCCCGGACCGGTTCTTCCGGGACGGGTTCGGCGGCTTCCTCAACGGGAGCCGGCTCTTCATAATAAACGGCTTCGGGCTCGCCTTCGACGGGCACCGCCTCAGCCGGTTCTTCCGGGACTTCGCGGAGCAGTTCCTCTTCCGGCAGTTCCTCCTCTGAGACGGCCGCCTCTTCCGCAGCCGTTTCCTCTGCGGCGGGGGCTTCCATTTCCACGGGCGCTTCCTCTTCGGGCGCAGGCGTCTCTTCCTCCAAAATTTTCTGGAGCATGGCTTCAGGCGACATTTCCTCTTCCGCCTCGGCGGGCTCCTTAACAGCGACCGGCTCTTCTTCCGGCTCTGCGGCCACGGGTTCTTCCGCCACGGGCTCTTCGACCGCCTCTTCCTCTGCAGGAGCTTCTTCGGCCACAGGCTCCTCGGCAACAGGGGGTTCCCCGGCGGGTTCTTGTGCAAAGACCGGTTCTTCGACAGCCGGCGGCTCTGCCGCGGGTTCTTCGGGGGCCGGCTCCTCTGCAACAGGCTCTTCGGGCAGAGTTTCCTCCACGACAGCAGCTTCCGGCACAGCCGGGATTTCCGGTTCCGGAGCCGGCTCTTCGACGGCGGGCGGAGGCGCTTCCACCGGCGCAGGTTCCGCAGCCGCGCGCATCGCATCCGCGGCTTTGGGTGTCAACTGATCCCTGCTGAAGACGTTGGGCATGCCGCGCACGCCCAGTTCGCGGTCCCTGCTGGCCGTGCGGCGCTTGAGTTCCCCCGGCTCCATGGACGAGACCACCAGCGGGAGAGGAAGCGACATCATGTCCTCCATATGCTGGCGGCTTTCCGGCGTGAGATAACCATCCGGAATTTCGCTGATGATATGCCGAAGCGGGGTGGTGACACGCCCGCTCTTGAGCTGATCAAAAAGATCGTCCACAATCACAGTGACCGTCATCTGCCCGCTGGCCGCGATGTCCGGGCGCACAAATTCCGGCGGGAGGATTTTCAGCACTTTGTTGAGCGGGATATCCAGGAAACCGCGTTTGTCGCTGGCGGGAGCTTCCGCGGCCGGCTCGGCCGCCCCCATGACTTCCTGAATTTCGCGAAGCTGCTCGCGCAGGAAATCAATATCGGACATTTTGGCCTTCTCCTCGACCGGAGAAGGAGCAGAAGGCTTCACCGCCGGCGGCGCAGGCGTTTTCTTGACGGGGACGGCAGGCTTCTTCACCGGCTTCAGGGTTTTCTTGACAGGCACTGCGCTCTTTTTCAGAGGCATGATCGGCCTGGGCGCCGGACCCTTCTGGGGGGGTGTTTTGTCTTTCTTCCCGAACAATCCGCCTAAAAATGCCACGATAAAGTCCTCCGCTTGAACTGCCGCCTGTTCCACCGATGGGAACACTAAAGCAGATATACCCGTAAATGAACAGCCCATAAATCGTTTTCAGCATCCGATTTGAGAACGGGTGCAGTTTCCGTTGCGCAGTTGGCGGAATTGGGGTATACATAAAGAAAACTCTTATTAAGGAATAACAGCCCAGTGTCGTTCATCAATTTTGCACGGAAAGAAATTGCGTTCAAGATCGTGTACTACGGGCCCGCGCTGTGCGGGAAAACCACGAATCTGGAACAGATTCATGCCGCGATTGTCCCGGAGTCGCGGGGCGAAATGACCGTGCTTTCAACGCAGGCCGACCGCACACTGTTTTTCGATTTCCTGCCTCTTAAATCCGAAATCATCAAAGGCTTCACCTCCAAGTTTCAGCTCTATACGGTGCCCGGCCAGACCATCTACCGCGAAACCCGCAAGCTGGTTCTGCGCAATGTGGACGGCGTCGTCTTTGTTGCGGACTCGCAGTGGGAAAAAATGGAGGAGAACGCTGAAAGCTTCCAGGACCTGATTGACAATCTGGCGGAGCAGAGCGTCTCCATTGACAAAATCCCCTACATGCTTCAGTTCAACAAGCGCGACCTGTCCAACGTGGCCCCGGCCCATTACATGGACTTCATGCTCAATCAGCGCGAAACCCGTGTGCCGACCATGGAGTCCGTGGCCTGCAACTGCCTCGGGGTCTTTGAAACTCTGAATATCATGGCCAAGATGATTCTGGCCGCGTTCATGAAGGAAAACAACATGGCCATGGCCGATGTGCCGGACGATGTGTGCTTGTAGCTTAACAGGATGAATGGAATGCAAAAATTGACGCCGCAGCTGGGCAAAAAAATCGACGAGATTCTGCTGAATCTGGTGGTGCGCGCCGAGGCGGAGGCCGTGCTGCTTTGCGACCGCGGTGGGAACATCGTCGCGCAGAACACCACTGAGCGCTATCATCAGGAAGACAACATTGCCGCGCTGGCCGCCGGTTCATTTTACGCCACACGCGAACTGGCCCGCCTGATCGGCGAGCCGGTCTTCCGCTACATTTTTCACCGCGGCGAGAAAACCAGTCTTTACATGCAGACCACCAGCATTGACATGCTGGTGGTGGTGGTGTTCGGAAAGGATTCAAATCCCGGGCTCGTGAAGCTTTACGGCGACGAGGCCTGCGCGGCCCTGGAGGAGCTCTGCGCGCAGAACGCCGCTTCACCGGAAGAACACAGCGAAACTCTCGAACTGGACTCCACGAAAACCATGTTCAGGCGGAAATAAGCCGGACGGAATTATTCGTCTGATCCAAGCGTGCGCACCAGCGCCCGGAATTCATCCGTGTTTCTGATGCCGTCAAAACGGGGATCTGCCAGCTGTGCAAGAGCATTGCGAGGATCCATCAGGGAAGCGCCCTTCTGAAGCGACTTGATCGCGTCACCGGTGCTGCCGGTCCGATAAAGCGCCTCACCGAGCTGCAGATAGGCCGGGGCCAGCTCCGGGGCCTGCTTGACAATGCCCGTCAGCACGGGCAGCGCCCGCTCCCACAGCTGCTGCTGCAAAAGCACATGGGCATAAGCCTGACTGGCCTGAAGGTCTCCCGGCTTCAGCTTCAGGTAACGGTCATAATATTCCACCGCCCTCTCCGGACGGTCGGTTCGGACATAGAGTGTGCCCAGATTCAGCAGCGCCAGGCTGTAGTCCGGCTTCAGCTCAACCGCCCGCAGAAAGTGCTCTTCGGCTTTTTGATAATCCTTGAGCGTCAGGTAGGAAACGCCCAGATTGTTTTCCAGCCCGTAGCCGGGAGAGTCCTGATCCGACGCCATCGCGAAGGCCTCGGCGGCCGCCGCGGCATCGCCCAGCTGCAGATAGCAGAGGCCGCGGTAGTGATGCACCCCCTGAATGGAGGGGAAGATGGAGATGACATGGTCATACATGGCCAGGGCCTCCTCCGGATTGTTGTCCTGATAGGCCTTCTCCGCGCGGGTGATGTAATATCCCGCCTGTTTGACCCATGTGGCCGACAACGGGACCTCGGCGCCCGCCGGCGGCAGCATCGGATTGAAGTCGGCCACGTCATCCACCACCAGCAGCTCTTCCGGCGCGGACTTCCTGCGGCCGCCGCTCGTCAGAATCCGGTAGCCTGCGGAGTCCGAAGCCTCAATGTCAAAAATTGAGCGGGCCTGTTCCGGCGGAACTCTTGACAGCATGTAATACTGAACCGCCACGACACTGATCAGCACACCGAAAGCAACAACCGTCAGCAGAAAAAGCCAGTTCTGCAGCTTCATGCGGCGCTGTTCCTTCTGCCAGGCCGCCGCTTCGGTTGCGGCAGGCGGTTCGCGCCATGTCTTTTCATTGGGGGCATGGCTGGCCGCTGTCTCGTAGATGCTCTGTGAAACCTTTCTGGTCATTCCTGTTCCGCGCTCTCTTCTGTTTTCTGCTGGGCGGAATGTGCATCTTCCAGCGCCTGATTTCCAGCTTCTTTTTTCAACTGCACCGCCGTCACCAGATCCGCCTCAAGCTGCTGCCCTTCGGAAGTTTTTCGAGCCGCCATGAAAACCGGTTCGCCGAAAATCAGCCGTACCTGCTCGGGCGGAATCCGTTCGGATGCGCTGCGCAAGTAATCAACTGCCTTTGACGTATTGCCCATCAGGGCACAGGTTGCGGCCGCATCTGTGTATAACGACGGCATGTCCGGAGCGTGCTGAATGGCGCCGGCCAGCAGGCTCATGGCCGTCTCATAATTTCCCGCGGCGGCTTCGAGATACGCCAGGTATCGCAGCGCTTCGGGATGACCGGGATGCATTTCAAGCGCGTCGTGAATGTGCTTCCTGGCGCGGTCCACATAGCCCATGACATAATCCGCGCGCGCCAGATTCAAATGGCTTTCCACATGTTCGGGATCCAGTTCGGCGGCCGTCCCAAAAAATATCGCGGCGCCGTCCGGATTCTTCCGAATCAGTTCAATGCGTCCCAGGTCGTTCAGAACCGGGGCGCGGCCCGGATCAGCGGCCGCCGCGCGCTGCAGATGCTGCCCCGCCAGCGCCCATTCTCCCTGCATCAGCAGGGCATGGCCCAGCCCGGCGTCCGCGGCGGCATAGCCCGGCCACAGGTCAAGCACACGCCGGTAAGCCGCAGCAGCTTCGCTCCACCCCCCCATCACCGCAAGGGCATCGGCGTCCCGCAGGGCCTGCACCGCCTGAATCATCATTTGGGGATCAGGCGCAGCAGCGGAAACCCACGGGCCTTCTCCAGGCAGGGAATTTTTCCGCTCCTCCGCCTCATGAAGCGCCGGCGGAGTTCCCACTCGCCGTGATGAGGAGGTTCTTCGTGTCCGCGTCGTCAGTTTCAGGACGGCCATCAGGACCAGCAGAACAAAAAGCATCAGGCCCGCAAAAAAAGCCGCCCGTCGAAACAGCTTCCAGCGCCCCTCGTATTCCGGAGGCGGCCGCTTCAGGCGGCAGGGCTCCGCCCGCCGCGTGTCCTGATGCTGCACGGAATAAAGATCCCCCGGCGGAGTGGCCGGCGGAATCTCCTTTGCCCTGGGGACGATTTCATCCATGCGCGAAACCTACCGCATTCACGAACGTTTAGCAACGGCAGACTCCCCCGGTGAGTATCCTTGCCGGCGCCAGTCCAAAACGGCATTTGGTTTACGTTGATATTGACGGGCTCCTCTCGTATAGTGAGAGGGTTTGCTGACTGCTTTCACGTGAATACGGAGATGATTTATGGTTAAGGGATTTTCCCGACGGCACGCCCTCGGGGCCGGCACAGCCCTGGTGCTGCTCGCCAATCTGGTGATTGGCGCCCGCATCTATTCACAGGAGGCTGCCGCAGGAAAAGACGATCAGGCCTACGAGAATCTGGCCCTGTTCACCCGCGTTCTCGAGGAAATCCGCATCCAGTACGTGGATGAGGATAAAACCGAATATCAGGATCTGATCTACGGCGCGCTGGAGGGCATGCTGGCCTCGCTGGATGAACACAGCCAGTTTCTCGATCCGGAAATGTACACCGAGATGAAGGAGGAGACATCCGGCCAGTTTGGCGGCCTCGGCATTGTGATCAGCCTCCAGAACGGCATCCTCACCGTTGTCTCTCCCATGGATGACACGCCGGGATTTCGCGCGGGCCTGACGGCGGGTGACCAGATCATCGAAATTGACGGTGAAAACATGGAGGGAAGTTCCCTGCAGGAGGCCGTCAAAAAACTGCGGGGAACTCCGGGCACAAAGGTGTCGCTGAAGATCCATCGTCCGGAATCACGCGAGTATCTGGAAATGGAAATCGAGCGCGCCATTATCAATGTTGAAACCGTCAAGGATGCCCGCATGCTCGACGGGGGCATCGGCTATGTCCGCATCACGCAGTTTTCCGAGCCCACGGCCGGCGCCCTGCAGAAGGCCCTGGACGAACTGTTCGAACAGGGAATGCAGGCGCTGGTGCTCGATCTGCGCTACAATCCCGGAGGACTGCTGACCTCCGCAGTGGAAGTGAGCCAGAAGTTCCTGAAGAAGAACAAGGTCATTGTTTCAACCCGCGGACGCGATGAAAAGGAGGCTCAGGTTTTCCGGGCGCGAGGCCGGGAACATTATGCAGACCTGCCGCTCGCCGTGCTGGTGAATTCCGGCAGCGCCAGCGCTTCCGAAATTGTCAGCGGGGCCCTGCAGGACCACAACCGCGCCATTATCATCGGCGAAAAAACTTTTGGAAAAGGTTCCGTGCAGAGTGTGCTCCCGCAGCAGGACGGCTCGGCCATCCGGCTGACCACATCAAAATATTATACCCCGGACGGGCGGGTCATTCACGAAAAGGGCATTGAACCGGATATCCGGGTGTCCATGCCCCACGAGGTGTGGCAGAAGCTGATGCTCCGGAAGCAGAGCACTGAGCAAACCGGAGGGGAAGACGTGAAGGACGTGCAGCTCGAACGCGCGGTGGATGTCCTTCGCGGCATCCGCATCTTCCAAACCCAGAATCGAAAAGGCATTTTCACGGCTCGCTCGGACGGATGAAACCATGATCGTGCTTGGCATAGAAACCTCCTGCGACGAGACCGCTGTCGCACTGGTCGAAAATGGACTCAAGATCCATGCTCACTCCGTCTACACCCAGATCGCCGCGCACCGCCCGTACGGCGGGGTTGTCCCGGAAATCGCCTGCCGCAGCCATGTGGAAATTCTTCCCGGCCTCATTCGGGACACCGTTGCCGATTCGGGGCTTGCGTGGGACCGGATCGATGCCGTGGCTGTCACCTATGGTCCGGGGCTGGCCAGTTCGCTTCTGGTCGGGGTGGCGGCAGGAAAGGCTCTCGCACTGCGCCTGGAAAAGCCGCTGATCGCCGTCAACCACCTGCGGGCCCACATCTATTCACTGTTCATGGGGCGCGAGGATCTGAGCCCGAAACAGGTTTATCCCCTGCTCATCCTGCTGGTCTCAGGAGGCCACACCTGCCTGGTGCGGGCAGACAGCCTCAATGAATGTCATCTGCTGGGACAAACGCTTGACGATGCGGCCGGCGAGGCGCTGGACAAGGGCGCCAGCGTGCTGGGTCTGGGATATCCGGGCGGACCGGCCATCGAAAAAGCCGCCTGGGACGGCGACCCCGGATTCGTCCGCTTTCCGCGCGGCCTGCGGCATGGCGCCCAGAGCAGCCTGGCCGGATCCCTCGAAAGAGATCTGTGCTTCAGCTTCAGCGGCCTGAAGACCTCGCTGCGCTACTATGTGCATGATCACCCCGATGTGGTCGCGGGTGAGAATCTGAAGAACGTGGCGGCGAGCTATCAGGCCGCGGTCATTGACGCCCTTGTGGAACGGCTCGAGAGGGCGCTGGCCCGGCACGACGTGAAGGCGGTCGCCTGCGTCGGGGGCGTGGCGCGCAATCAGGTGCTCCGCGACAAACTGACCGAACTCGCCGAAGCCCGCAAGCTGCCGCTCCTGGCGGCCATGCCCGAATTCTGCACCGACAACGCCGCCATGGTGGCCGGGCTGGCAGGAGCGCCCGGCTATCCGGCAGCCGCCGCAGGAATGGATCTGGATGTGGAACCCAACCTTGCACTCTAGCCTGAAAACTGTTTGAATGCTGCGCGGGACTGGGCGGGGGAATGAACATATGGATTTGGGACTGCTGACAAATTTTATGCAGATGCTGGATGATCCGGCCATAGCCGTGGATGACCGTCTCTGCCTTCTGACCGGAAACAGAACCGCATGCCAGATGCTTCTGAAGGACAACTTCATTCCCCGGAGCTCCCTGCGGGATTCGCTGAAACTCGATCCGGATGCGGGCCGGAGGCTTTCCGATCATCTGGCGGCCCTCCTGCGGCGCAGAGGGGACGGCCCGTTTGAACTGACGCTGGAACGCGGCATCATCTTCCCCGAACCCGTAAGAATCACGGCTCAGACTTTCAATATCCACCCCCGCCCCGTGTCCCTGATTATCATGAAGACAGAGGGGGCGCGTTCCGCACCGCACGAGGAACTGCTGGCCGGCTCCTCCATCGCGATGATCGAAATGTCCCCCGACCAGAAAATTGTCTTTGGCGGCGAACGGCTGGCAGAGGCCCTGCACCAGTCCTGCGGCGAGGTGATGAATGCCCCGCTTTCTTCCCTGGTGTCCGCCAGCGTGCGCCCGCTCTTCCTCGCGGCATGGACCCGCGTGATGCGCGGCGAGGTGGTGAACGGCTATGAGTTCAAACTCCGCTGCGGCGACGGTCATTACGAATCGTTCTGGATCACCCTGCACCCGGTGAAGGACCATGAGGGAAACATCCGCAGCGTGCATGGGCTGGTGGGCGACATGCGCGTTCAGAAGGGTCTGGCCTATGCCCTCGAGGCCGCCGAGGAGCGGTTCAGCGTCCTGTTCCGTGAATCCTCCGATCCCATCCTCATTTTGTCGCTGACCGGCGATATCATGCTGGTGAATCCGGCTTTTGAAAACATGGCGGGGATTTCCGCAGAAAGCCTTTTTTCCGGGAAGAAAGGCTGGCCCGACTTTATTCACGAGGCGGAACTGCCGCAGGTCATGGCGGCCATATGGGAATGTTCACGGGAACAGAAAGACCGCACCGTGGAATGCCGCATCACGGGCGGAAAAGCCTCCGGCTGGGTGGAGCAGACCTTCAGCATCATCCACGACGAAAACGGCGCCGCGCGCGGCATGCTGGCGGTCGGCCGCAACATAACGGCCCGCAAAGAGCATGAGATCCAGCTGCAGGCACGGGCCGAACTGATGACCCAGCGCCACGGCCACGCCCAGGACGTGCTCACGCATCTGAATCATTTCCTGACGGTCATCTCCGACCTCCCGGAAGAAAAAGGGGCTTTCCTCCGGGGCGTCTGCGGCATCCTGTATGACATCTTCACGCCCCTTCATCTGGACATCTGGCTTCCGGAAACAAAAGATTTCGTCTACCGCTCAAAGGATGGATTCTCTTCCCCCTTGACAAAGGGCCGGAGCAGGACCCGCGTGGCGCTGGCGTTCGAGGAACAGGTGCTGCAGGGCAAGCCGGTGTATTGCAACCACATGGATTCCGCCGCACCGTTCTGCGATGACCCCGTGATTCACGCCACCGGCCTCAGGACCTATCTGGGCGTTCCGCTGCGCGATTCCTCCGGCGGTCTGCACGGGCTGCTGCGGCTGGTGGACTCCGAAGCCCGCGATTTTCAGCCCATCGATGTCGAGATGTTCACGCTGGCCGGGCTGCAGGTGGCGGACTGGCTCAAGAGCGAGCGCCACGGGCACATCACAGCGGAACTGGAAGCCCATCTGCGGCAGGCGCAGAAAATGGAAGCCATCGGCATGCTGGCCGGAGGCATCGCGCACGATTTCAACAATATCCTGAGCAGCATTCTCGGGTTCTCCTCCTTCCTCCTGTCCAAGGTGGAGCCGGAATCCCAGTTGTACCGGCCCCTGAGCCTCATTGAAAAATCCGCCATTCATGCAGCTGACCTGACGCGCCAGCTCCTGGCGTTCTCGCAGAAGAAAAATCTTGAGCAGATTCCCGTTTCGCTCAACAACGTGATCCGCGGTGTCACCGGCATCCTCGAACACTCCCTTAGAAAAACCATATGCGTGGAAACCGTCCTGGACAAGGATCTTCCAATGGTCTTGGGAGATCAGGGCCAGCTCAACCAGATCATCATGAACCTCTGCATCAATGCATCGGAGGCCATGGAGGAAAACGGCGGGACCCTCCGGATTGAATCCCGCTTCCGGCCCCTGACTCCGCGCGAAAAAGGAGTGCTGCTGGATGTGCCCGGAAATCTGGTCTGCGTGTCTGTTTCGGACACGGGCCGGGGCATGAGCGAAGAGGTCGTGGAGCATATCTTCGATCCGTTTTACACCACCAAGAGCAAATCCGGGGGAACCGGCCTGGGCCTTTCCATTGTGTACGGGCTGGTGGCCAAACACGGCGGCGACATCCGCGTTGAATCACAGAAAAACAAAGGCAGCTGTTTCACGGTCTATCTCCCGCCCTGCCGCACGGCCGAAACCCAGCCCGGAACAAGTGAAGAGCCCCCGCGCAGCGGCGGAAACGAAACCCTGCTGGTTATTGATGACGACGAAATCATCCTTGAGATGGTTGCCAGCGTGCTCTCGTCCGGAGGCTACCGTGTGCTGACCGCTTCTTCGGGCGAGGCCGGCGTGGAACTGCTCCGGAAAAACCGGGGAGCCGTTGATCTGGTTCTGCTGGACATGATTATGCCCGACATGGACGGCGAAATAACCTTCAATGCCCTCCGCGAAATCGAGCCCGGGCTTGCGGTGCTCCTGACCAGCGGCCTCGCACGGGCAGAGCACTGCGCGAAGCTTATTCAGCGGGGAGCCAAGGGCATGATCAGCAAGCCCTACACCAGCGCCCGCCTCCTGAAGGATATCCAGCGCGTCCTGGGCTGAATGCGCGTTTTTCGTCGCTGAAAACTTGACCCGCGGCCGCAAGCGGCTATTGTAGGGTGCGGTTTTCAATGCGGGTGTAGCTCAATGGTAGAGCTCCAGCCTTCCAAGCTGGCTGTGACGGTTCGATTCCGTTCACCCGCTCCACCCCTCCTGCAAAACCGTGCTTCTTCTCTCCGCAATTATGGACTTTAAAAATCATCGGCATGTGCTATGTATAGAAAACGGAAAAATCATTGAAGACGCGCATCAAAGAGCCGAATTTCCTGACAGTGCCGGATGCCGCCCGCCTTTGCGGCGTAAGCCGCAACACGGTGTACCTCTGGGTCCGGAACGAAAAAATCCGGGCCTATCAGACGCCGGGGCGAACCAATCTGATCCGCCCGTGTGATCTCGTGGAATTCATGGAACAGAACGGTATGTTCGTCGCCCCCGAACTGGCGGCGCTTTCCCGGGAAGACCGGCAGCTGGACGCCGCCGACCCGCAGACAAGGCCGACCGAAGCCGGGCCCTGTGTGCTGGTTGTGGATGACGAGCCCTCGATTCGCGCCCTCTACCTGCGCATGCTGAACAATCTTGCGCCCCTGATGCAGGCCGAAACAGGCTATCAAGCCCTGCATCTGATGACCCTTCATCCGAATATCCGGATGGTGGTGCTGGACCTGCACATGCCCGGACAGCACGGACTGAACACCCTGAGGGAGATCAAGGCACAGCATCCCGCTGTTCCGGTGGTCGTCGTGACTGGTTACGGCGCGGATATTCCCGAAACCATGATTCAGGACGGCAGCATTGCCTGCGTGATCAACAAGCCGGTCACGTCTGAAACACTGCGAAATGCTGTCACGCGCTTCCTTCCCGGCTCGCCGGCCGCCTGACCGGCCGTGTGCGGCCGAATGCGGCTCTCTTCCGGTCAGGCTTCAGTCCCGGTCCACTCGAAGGCGGAAGTAGGCGCTGGGCATTGTGTTCGTGACAACAACCATCTGCCCTTTGCCCGGTATGCTGTTTGTAAACACGTTCCAGCCCGAATCCTGCAGACTGGTCTTGTAGAAGATGCTGTATTGACGTCCCGTTCGCGCCATGAAGGTCAGCTCGTCCGCATGGTTCGGACAGAATTTCAGATAGCACAGGCCGTTCGTCGGGTCGGTTCCCGCCACCCACTCCTGCCATGCGGGATAGCCGTCACCATCCGTATCGGAGAGCGCCGCCTCATCAAAATCGTCCGCTTGCGGATAATGGCGCGCCAGCCACCACTCGGGCGTATTGTGCGCCGCAAGGTTTTCGGCAAAGCGCGCCTTGAGCGTTTTGGGGGCGTCCATCACAAGTTCCAGCGGCGTCGCGCTGCCCGTCGCGTCGCCATCCCATTTGGAAAAGTGATAATGCGGCTTGGCTCTGGCCTCTATCCGGATCGTCGAGCCGGCCGCACGCCAGCAGGCGCCGGTGCTGACCTCTCCGTATGAATCGGCCTCCGCTTCAAGCCAGAAACTGGTCTGCCAGTGCCAGGTCAGCACGGCATCATTGGTCATGGTCATGACAAGCCGGGTGGTGGATCCCGTGGCCGGATCATGGCCCGACAGGGTCCAGCCCAGGCAGGTGTATTGCGTGGTCCCGTCCATGTACGGCGACTGAACGGTATTCGTGATGGTGGCGCCGGGAAGATACACATGATCACCGGCAGCCGGTTCGGAAAAGCCGCAGGCCGACTGCACCTTGAGAGTGAACGCCGCCGGTGCCCCGGAGTATCCGGTCCAGGAAACATCATCCAGCGTGACGGCTCCGCTGCTGCTGCTGTTCGTGAACAGCAGCACCACATCACCCTCGATATTCAAAACGCCGCTCGTCCAGGTCTGGATGTCGCCGCTCCCGTCGGACAGGGTTCCCGCAAGGGTGTCGTTCACAAAAATGCTGCAGTTCAGTCTCTGCTGTCCGGCCTTCCGGTATTTCAACGCCAGTGTGCCTACCCCTCCCGGAATCGTGCCGGACCGGATGCAGGCGCCCCGGGACTTTTCCAGCGTGGGAGAGCGTCCTTCGATGCTCGAATCACCCCGCGTGCGCGCATAGGTCCATACCGACCCGTCCTGCCCGAGGAAGGTTCCACTGGCATAAGCGGCGCCGGTATAAGTGAAATGGTCGAACGTCTCCAGTCTGTTCCCGGGATTGCCGCCGGCCGGGTCCTGCACCACAATCACCGGACTTGCGGCGATTTCGGCCAGCGTGCCTCCGTTCTGCTTTGTTTTTGTAACAAAGGTGTAACTGCCCGCTTCCGCCGGCGCCGTAACACGGTTGCCGCCGCCCGCATATTTCAGATCGAAGCCATGGCCGTTCTGGTTGGCGGTGAAATCAATCGTAACTGTCCATGGCCCGTTTCCGGAAACAGATGAAATGGCGGCCGTTGCCTTCTGCACCGTGGTCAGCTCTATGTAGCCGGGACAACCGGGGCTGTTGGTTTGCGGAGGGGTCCAGCCTGCAGGGAAAAGAATGGTGCACTGTGATCCGTCATAGAACTTTCCGACATTGGTGTTGCGCCAGCTGAAAGTGAAAACATTGCTGACGCTGCCCTGAAGAGTCTGGCCGGGAGACACCGTAATGGCACCATCCCCGTCTGCGGCATTGTTGGCCCCCCAGACCGGGACCGCACAGAACATGCCCGTAATGAGGAGCATCCTCATCCATGCGGAAGCCGAAAATCTGTTTGTATAATCCTTAATACCTGCTACTCCTTGTGAAGAAAGAGCGCACACTATTGGATTATTTGTATTAATTGTCAATAATGTTTATTATTAATTATTGGTCAATTTTAGATGGAGGACCGGATTGCCGAAGGCAGGCGGAGGCGGCGGTGCGGGTGAATCCATCTGTCACATGAAATCTTCAAGTTCAGACTGGTCCGGACGGGTCACAAGAGAAAGCCACGCGCTTGCGCTCGAGAAAGGCGTTTTCACCTGGGACGATCCGGCGCGCATCGCCCGCTCTCTGATGAAATCAGCCGAGGCGAGCACAGCCCGCAGCGCCCCGCCGTTCCGCTCCGCCATGTCCATGCTGGTGTTCTACATCAACCGCGCCGGGAAAAAACTGCCGCCGGAGAGGAAACAGACGCTTGAGCAGGCCAAGGAAGAGCTTCGCAGGCTGTACGACCGGAAAACGCGCAACTGAATGACTGGCGGTGTCTTTTGAATCTCGTGCGAACCTCTGTTATGGGTGAAGAATAGAACAGCTTTCATTTATCAATGCGCCCCCCTCTTCCTCGCGGCGCTGACGCGCCGCTCGGAATGGAACGCCCAATGTCCTCCCCGGCTCGGCGCTAACGCGCCTCGCTATCCCCGCAAGGCTCGCGGACTCGCCTTGCTTCTACTCCTCGCCGCTGGACGCGGCTCGGAGCAAGGACGGCGCTGGGCCGCGCCGTTCAGGCTTCGCTCGCTGGCCCCGCCTTCGCTCAGAAGCTCCGGCGTGGCAAGCGCTCGCTCAGCTCTCTCGCGGGCCTGCACGGCCCGCTTATCGCGGCGGCCCGCTTCGTTCCCGCCTCGCCGAAGGCGGGGTTCTGCCTTTTCTGAATACCGCCCCGAAACGGGGCGGCCCCTGCCCGCGCGACCTTATAATTTATCGCTGACAATCACTTTTTTGAGGTCGAAAACCCAATGCTTCTATAAGGTTGTATTCCCTATTATACTGACCATCGTACTCAAGCAACAACCCATTGACTCTAATTCCAAAAAATCCAATTCCTACATCGCCCGTCTTCCCGGATTTCTGAACAGGGATAGCAACATCTTTCCAAACCCCTCCAGATTCTATGGGGAGAAGAGACGAGACGGTCACATATAACAGCCCTCCATGCGCCAAATCCCCTCGCGGAAGATTGAAATACCATATTCCCTTTTTTGCCTTCTCAAAATAATCGTGCACAGTAAAATATTTGCTATCTATATAGGCGTCCGTAATAAAAAGGTTCTGATTTTCCCTTATATAAGACCACATCTTTTCAACCTCTTCACGCCTTGACTCCTGAGCGCCAAAAGAATCCTCAAAGATGTCGGGACAATCTGGGGGGGGCGTAGTACTAAAGAGTATTTCATAGAACTTCTGGACTATATCCATCGCCTCTTCTGGATTAATTTCTTTTTGTACAATACCCTTGCCGCCTGTTGTCATACACCCCCCCTGAATAATGCAAAACAACAAAACGATCAGTTTTTGAAAGAATGATATTTTCTTATTCATTCGAATACTCCTGATTCATCAGCACCATAAAGAACTCTCGACATCGTCACATTGGGATGATTAACTCCCCGCTGTAAAATTAAAACAATAAACTCCTGAATTTCCGCAGCTCTGGCCATATCATTAACCATTGATTGACAGTTTTCATCATCAGCCTTGTATTCTCGAAACATTTGATAGCCCTGTCCCAATCCAGCATGCCACAGATTTGCCTGCTCTTGCGCAGCAATATCCTGATCCCGACGTGTCTGCCAACGTGCAAAGCGAGTATAACCATGCCGCCTTGCAAACTCCATCGCCCGCTGTTCTGTATCAAAGAGATATTGGCCGTGCCTATGAAAGCCTCGAGGAACTCCAAACGAATCATAGCGCCACTGTCCATTAACAGGGCCAGTTATAGCTGCGGCATGACCATGTCCCGCAACCGCTTCCGCATCTACAATATATATAAAGTCTAAACCGAGGGGATCGAAACTACCAATAGGATTACCCCCAACATATTGATAGATGTTGATACCGCCCGCCTCTCCAATCCTGTCCCTTTGACACCAACGACCAGTTGCTGGATCATAAATGCGCTGAGGCCAGAAATACAACCCGCTCTGCGGATGCACCATTCGGGTTTGCCAGCGAATGCTCTGCATGTAGGTGTTCGTCTGGTATCGAACACTGCCAAATTCATAATATCCATAACTGGCCGCAGTGGTGCCGTTGTATCTCCGGACCTCGGTCACATTGCCCTTGCCGTCCTGACGGAAATAGTAATTGGTGACAGGGGAAACATAACTGCGGATTCCCAGAGCGCCCCCAATGCCCGCCGCTCCGCCAACCGTGCCGGACAGATCAACTCCACAAGTGTAAGTCCGCACCAGTTTGTTGCTGCCGTCGAGCTCACCCGCCAGCGTCCAGCCATTCCATACAAAACGCACCACGCCGGTGGGCGTTGAGTTCGTGCCGTATTCGCTGATCTGGCGAAGCCTTCCGGCTCCGTCATAGTACAGAAATGTCTTATTCGTGGTCACCAGGAAATAATTTGTGATCTGCGGCTTGGTGCGCCATACCATTGAAGTCAGCCGGTTTTCCGCGTCCCACGAATACTGCACATTGGTCTTGTAAAACTGAACCGGCGCCGGAAACTCCGCCAGGTTGCCGTCCGCGTCGTATTCATATTCCAGCTTGCTTGTCGAGGAATAGGCCGTATGCACAACAGACGTACTCACATTGTTGGACACATCAAACGCTCGCACCCAAACCGTGTTGCTGGAAGGATAGATGTTCGTCGTCAGAATTCCATGGATCTCAAAATACGACTGTGTGGAACTGAGAAAGCGCACCGTACCCTCAATCCAGTTCGTCGCCGAATTGCTCTTAGCTTCAACCCGGCTCCCCGCTTCGTTAACATATCCCCGCACCGTGAGAATGTTGGTCCGCGTTGAGCTTAGAAGCTGATTGTCTTCGCTGTACTCAAGATTCCGCTGCTTCTGTCCCTCCGTCTGTCGGATGCGGTTCCCCGCCTTGTCGTACCGGTAGCGCAGCGGATAGCCGCTGATGGCATTGGTTCCCGAAAGACCGATGGCATCCGTCAAACGTCCGGCATCATCATAGATGTACGTGAAAACCTCCCCGGCGGGATTGACGCGCCGGGTCACGAAATCCCGCGCATCATACGCGTACGTCCAGCTCCCGCCCGTGGAATAGGCCAGATTCGTCAGCCGGCCCAGTGAATCATACAGCGAAGCAGCATATTCCCCGTTGGGATAGGTCAGCCGCGACACCTGCAGGCCCGCGTTGGAGTAGGCATAAGCATAAGATCCGCTGTCGCTGACGAGATTCGTCACGCGCCCGAGCGCGTCATAAGCATAGCTGGTGTTGATTGAATTCGTGCCGCACTGCCAGAGCAGATTGGTCATGCGTCCGAGCGGATCATACACATAGAAAAACCGCTGTGTGCCCGCGATGCCGATTTCCACCATGTTAGTAAGCCTGCCCAGCAGATCATAGCTGTAGCTGTTCGTGGACCAGCCGTCCGCTGACGAAATCAGGAGATTTCGAGAGTTGTAAGAATATCTTACTCCGGGCGTGTTGGTCGCCGTATACGCGACGTTCGTCAAAAGCCCGTCGCCGTTGTAACCCATCAGCGTCACAAAGCCGCGTCCGCCGGTGTGGGAAACCGGGAGCCCCCGCGCATCATACGCGACGGACAGCCCGCCGCCGCCCGGCCACGTTTTCTGCGTCAGCCGGTCGCGGGCATCATAAGAGAACCGCGTACGGCTGCCCTTCCCGTCAAGCAGGGCGGAAAGGTTGTCGGCGGAATCGTATTCGAACGATATATACGAGGAATCCGGCCCACGGACTTTTTCGACGCGTTCCAGTTCATCATATTCAAGGCTGGTTCTGCGGCCCGAGCGGTCCGTCTGCTTTTCAAGCAAAAGGCTGTTGGTGTGGTAGGTCCAAAAATAGGGCTGTTCCGTTGCGGAAACCGCCAGCGAGGACAGCCGGTTGAGATTATCAAAGCTGAACGCAACCGGGATGTTTTCCGGCCCGACAGAGTTCGTGGTGCGGCCCATATCATCCTGCTGGAAAGTCGACAGTGTAATGCCATCCCGTTTTACCTCGGAAACCCAGCCGTTTGATCCGTATTCCATGACCGTTTCAAGGCTCAGGGAATCCACCGCATTCGTCAGCCTTCCGAATCCGTCATACCCGAAACGAATGGCCTCATTGAGCGCATTGGTGATCGTCGCCACATCGCGCTTTTCGGTGTAGGTCATCGCGGCCAGCGTGATGCTTCCGGCTTCCGTCACGCGGGCAAGGTCAAAGCCGCCGTTGGTGTAGGCAAAGGACAGCTGATAACCGGAGGGAGTCAGCACATCCGTTAATCGTCCCTGTTCGTTGTAGTCATAGCCCCATGACTGTCCGGCCTCGTCGGAAACGTTTGTGACCTGCAAAGCGGCGTTATACTCGTATTCCGCCTGTGTGCCGTCCGCATATTCGGCGCTGTTGATCCGGCCCTGATACGGGAAGGCTGTGCCAAGGCCAATCGCGAATTTCGTCCGGTGGCCGTTGCGGTCGGTGTAATAGGTTGCGGCTGGATAAGACTCTCCGCCGTTATAGTACAGCACTTCGGTTGATCCGTCCGCATAGGTCGCGGTCAGCGTGCTCCGGTCCCAGGTGCCCATTGCGGACCCGTCCGCGAGCGCATAGTCGAATGATACCGATCCGCAGTCCGTACGAAGCGTCTGGACGTAATCCTGCTGAAGTCCATTGGTGTAAAAAGTGTAATGCGATTCCACGCCGCCCATGTCCCGGACTACCGCCACATGGTCGTTTGAATAAACAACGCTCATCTCGCGGCCAAACGAGTCCGCGATGTTGGTGATCATGCCGCTTTCGGCATAAGAAATCCGGGAGGTTTGCGAAAGCGCATCCACCACGGCAATCAGTTTCGGGTCGGGTTGGCCGTCATAGACCAGGGTGACTGTATTGGAATGCCGGTCCTCGATGCTGCTTAAAAGAGCCTGCTGCACATTGGTTGCCCCCGTGGGCTGGCCGTAATGGTATATGGTTCCGTCCGGCATGGTCAGCGTAAACGCGTTGGTGCCGATTTTCACAAGCTGATTGAACACCCGGCCGGGCGGAATATAGGTATTGGTTCCGTCGGGAGAATACACGTCGTTGCGGCCGTCCGGCATGAAAACCGTAACCATGCCTTCACCGGCGGCAGGAGTTTCCACGCAATAGCTGTGATAGTTGAATATCCATTTCGGTCCAAAAGACGTGAGGTTGTTGTCCGCGTCTATGGCGTTGTAGCTCATCGAAAACGCGATGGCCGGGCCTATGGCCGGTTCGTACCAAAGCGGCGTGTCCGTCACAAAGATATTTACGCTGGCCGGGGCAAAAGACCACGTGCTCATGCCATAGCTGTTCTCGCAACGGCTTCCCCCGATGCGGAACACGTTTGCGCCCTCGTCAGTGTTTGGGTTTTCAATGCCGCAACAGCCGCCGGTATATTCCTTGAGCGCGGACAGGGCCAGCCCTTCCGGTTCATTCCGCCATAGGCGAGCCACTCCGTTCCAGAGACCAGCCAGAAGGCCGTTCTTGATTTCGGGAATCAGCGCCACGCCCGACCATTCGCGGGCGAATTCATCCGCCGACATGACGGCATCATGGTTCAGGATCGGATCGAACAGCGTGACGCTCCCATCCGCATGGGTTTTGTTTACGACCACGAAATGCCGGAATTCATAATGCGCCAGAAAGGGCGTCGGCAGATGTTTTACGTTTTCCGCCATTACCCCTTCCAGCTTCACCCCGTGCCTTCGGGCAAGCGTCACCAGTTCATCGGCCCGGAAACCGTATTCAGGATTTGCGGGAATTGAAAGCACATCACGGGCGGCCTGATGGTTGCCCATTTGAGCAAACAGTTTCGCCAGCGCCTCAGTTCCGCATCGGCGCACGGTTGCGGCGTTTTGTTCGTAAAGGCCGACGCGGAAGAGCCAGTGCCGGGCATAGTCCCGGCGCACCCGGTCGGAATCGCTGCGCAGGATTTCCGCCCATTTCTCTTTGGCTAATGCGAAATCTCCGCGCATGGTCGCCAGCATGGCCAGCCGCAGTTCCGCGCGGTGCAGTATTTCCCCTTCGGCAGTACCGCGCTTGTCCTCATGTTCAGCCATGATTTCCGCAAAGAAATCCTCGGCCTCCGCGTACCGGCCATTGAACCGGGCTTCACAGCCCAGGTGCAATATCGCTTCCGCCTGCCACGGGCTGCCCGGAAACTGCTGGATATGCCGTTTCAGGAGCGCTTTGGAGGTTTTGTAGTCGTGCCGGTTCCATGTGTCCATGGCCCGGCCAAACGACAGGCGGTCCTCAGGCGTGGAGTCGCTTTCTGGCCCCGTGGGCGCGAGATTGCCGCCCAACTGGCCGGAGAGGACGAGATCCTCGTGTGCGAGCGCGCGGGAGAGATCAAGCGGTTTCAGCGACGTCCGTTTGCAGGTGTCGCAATTTCGATCGGCAAATGCAGATGACGAAATCAGTGCGGCGGCGATTAGAAGAATATGTGTTCTGGTGATCATGGCAGTGCTCCTTCCACGGGTTCGATGATGATGATGACAGGCGGCGTGGTATCCGGTCCTCCAGTGTCCTGCGAATCGGGAATCCCGTCACAATCTGTATCCGCATTGAGCGGATCGGTGCCGGATGTGCCCGTCTCGTAGATGTCTGTCCAGCCGTCGTTGTCGTCGTCGTTATCCAGTTCATTAGGAGTTCCGTCCGCGTCCGCGTCACCATCGGGCGAACCGGGCAGCCAGTCGCAGCCGTCCAAAATCCCGTCGCCGTCTGTGTCATCGGAGAGCGGGTCGCTCCAGAAGCCGGTTGCGGTGGCATTGATTTCATCGCCGTCGGTTAGGCCATCGGCGTCGGTGTCAGCGTTTGTGACGCTGGTTCCGTAGTAGTTCCATTCCAGCGAGTCTGATATGCCGTCGTCGTCCGTGTCCGCGCTGCCGGAGTCAAATCCCTGCGCGTCCTCAAGAATATCGCTCAAGCCGTCACCATCGGTGTCGGCGATATATTGCCGGACTTTCACCCGCCACAAGCCATTGGAAGCATCCTCAGTGCAGGCAACAACGGGTGAATTTCCACAAGCCGCCATCGCCACCGAAGCAACATTAGGACCAGAGCCTCGGACAAGATAATTTGTTGCGTCAACAATTCCAGCCCAGGAAGTTCCCGCCCATTTTTTGGCGCAGATGGTTCTGGAACCGCTTTCGACTTGGGCCCAAACTACTGCTGCATCGCCATTGGTCTGCCGCCAAAAGCGATGGCAAAGACGAGTGCTGCTTGAACTGGTCAGCAACCCTTGTCCCGTTGCAGAACCATCGAGCTGAGACCATGCGCTGTTGGTATATTGCCTAAGCCAGAGCGATGGATATCCCGGACGGTCTTCCCGCCAGGCAACCGTCGGCAACTGACCATCGCGCAGGAAAAGATCAGGATAGGCAGAACTGTATGCAGAACCATCCACACTGGACCCCAGCGCAGTCCAGCTGCTTCCTGACCAGCGCCTGATCTGAATGTCAAGATCAACTGTTCCCATGTAAATCCACCACGCAACAACGGGACAATCTGAATCGTCAATCCTCAGGATGGGGTCCATGTTCAAACCTGTGGACGCAACGCCGTAACCACTCGTTGAATTCCCATAGCTGGTCCAGTCCGTTCCATCCCACTGTCTGACAAATATCGGCGACGCGCCTGACTGCGTCTCAAACCATGCGACAGACGGGCGGTTCAGCGAGTTGATCGCAACAGACGGCCTGAGGGCCGACCAGTTTGTGCTCCCGCTCACGCCCTGCCCGACATCGGAAGCGCCCACGGACACCCAGTTGGTACCGCTCCAGCGGCGGAGATAAGCGCAAATGACGGGAGAACCCGGCCTGCGTTCCGTCCAAACAACAACCGGCCATTGATTGGTTTGGAGCGCCACTTCAAAATGCTCCACTCCTCCTGTTGCCGCTGTGCATCCGAACCCGCTGCCCGACGCGCCGAACTGCTCCCAAAGGCCGGTAAGTTCCGCCCATTGTCCAAGCGTTTCCGGCGGCGAACCGAACCATTTCAGGATATAGACCTGATTTGATCCCCGGCTGTCGCGCCCCAGCCAAGCCACGATCGGGCGACCGACCGAATCTTCCATAACCGTAATGTCGCGGTGATCCCCCAGAGCATAGGCAATCGGGAAACCACCAACGGCCACCTGCGTGGGATTCGGATCAGGCCCAGCCACAATCGGGCCTTCAGCGCCGTCAGGATCGTCGGGGCCGTCACTGATGCCGTCATTGTCACTGTCTGTATCGTTTGGGTAAGCCCCCATCAGATACTCATCGAGATTGCTAAGTCCATCGCCATCGTAATCTTCCAACGCATCATTTGTGCTGCTTGGGGACAGTCCGCAGGACGCATACTGGATCTCAAAGCCATCCGGCATGCCGTCGCCATCATAATCGCTGTCATCGGGATCGATTTCAAAAAGATATTCCTTAAAGTTGGCCGCGTTGTCCGCGTCCCGATCCTCGCGTCCGTCATCGGCGTTGTACGGATCGAAGCCGTGTTCCCACTCCCACCAGTCGGGCATTTCATCCCCGTCGGAATCAATTCCCATTGTCAGATCTATCCCCGTCACACGGTTGCTGACGGGAATAGAGTTGGATGCATACTGACCAGCGGGTTCCGCATGAGTATAGGCCTCGTTTGTGTCCGTATCTACAAACGCCCGAATCCAGTAGTTTGAAGACGGCAGGCCGCTAATCATGTAATCCGCCGGGAATGTCACGTAGATATCGCCGCCGGTCTGGCTCTGCTGTCCCTGTATCCACGGGATTACACATTGATAGGTTGTGTCCCAGCTGTTGGAAGTTGAAACCGCTATGACATGGATATCTCCAGTTTCACTTCCCGTATAATCCACCGCCCCCCAGATGCTCGCCTGATCCTGCATCACGATGTTGATTCCTGATATATCGGTGGTCACGGTCAAAGCGGCGTTACTGTAAATCCCCCACGGCTCCCATTCGTCCATATCATAGCTGGTGTTCGCGTCACGGAACGCCTTGAACCAGTAGCTTTGATCGTTTCCGATGTCGTTGGAATAGGCTCCGGGACCGGGCAGCGCTACCGCTTGGGCTGTTGACCAGCTGTCGGATGCCGTGACGCTCAGGACATAGATCGTTCCGGTCTCGATTCCGCTGTAGCTCACGGTTCCCGACACTTTCACGGGCCGGGAAGCCGAATTCGTGAAGTCTGTTTTATAAACCATGATCTCGCGGGCGTCCGAATACCCGTCGCCGTCGGTATCCTTGTCAGC
>Ga0209604_1000593_pt1 | contig 33195 bp, 29 predicted proteins | sample AD_UKC097_MetaG_FD_184405 | JGI IMG/M metagenome (GOLD analysis project Ga0209604, IMG submission 184405) | Active sludge microbial communities of municipal wastewater-treating anaerobic digesters from USA - AD_UKC097_MetaG (SPAdes) (version 2) | ecosystem: Engineered > Bioreactor > Anaerobic >... | reverse complement strand
GACTCAACCCTCTTTGCTGCGCTATGTCCGGCTCAGTGTGACTTAAAAAAAACATGCAAAACTCAAATTATGTATCTTTTTAAAGAGTTATTACTTGTACTTTTTGGACAGGCAAAAAAGTATATGAAAGGGACGGTCATAACGATGCTTCTGCATGTTATCATTAAAAACGGAAACGATTTATTATGGGTGATTAATTTTATAACCTACCGTTATGTGCTGCTTTTTATCTATCAGTTCTTCTTCGCAAAACTCCACGATTTTATTGATATCTGGGATACGCCCATTCAGGATTTCAAACATCTCGCATTTCCGTGCGATGTTTTCAATCTGCCCTCCTGAGAAATGGAATTTATCGGCCAGCAATGCACCATCCTTTTCGGAAAGCCCTATTAACTTAGATTTCCATATTAACTTCCGGGCATTGAAATCCGGTGGAAAGAACTCTACTTTATACAAAAACCTTCTTTCAAAAGCGCTGTCCAGGTTTGCAGTCAGGTTGGTTGTGGCAAACATAATTCCATTAAGCTTTTCCATTTCTTCCAGAATGATGTTCTGCATGGCATTTTCGGTCTGTGATACGATGGAATAGCTGCTGTCTTTGCGTCTTGACAGTATGGCATCGGCTTCGTTGAACAGCAGAATAGGGCAGAGTTTGCTCTGTTCAACAAACTCTCTATAGTCGGTAAAAATCTGTTTTATTCTTTTTTCGCTTCCGCCAAACCACATGGATTTAGCCTGGCTGATGTCCACATGCATAATTTCACGGCCTGTTTTTCGGGCAATCTGATACACAGACTCGGTTTTGCCTGTTCCCGGTGCACCATATAGTAGCAAAGCGACTCCTGCGGGCATGTGTTTCTGTTTCATGCGCTGCTGCAACTGGTCGAAGTTATCGCTTTTCAGCGTGTTTTCTATCATTTCGAGCTGACGGTTTTCTGAACTGCCGAAAAAGAGGTCTTTTGCCCCAATATCGGCAACCGAAATAATATTGTCCCTGCTTATTTTCCTTGAAAAAAGGGCAATGTTTTCTGATTTAAGCAATTCAATACTTTTGGGACTTAATCTGATGTCGGAATCATTGAAAAAAGTTCCTTCTATAAGCGTTACAAACTTTTGACTCATCAGAATGTTTTTGCCGGAATAAAACTCCTGCGAGTATCGCGCCTTCTGGTATCCGTCATCAAAAATTACATCAACCACATTGTTAAAGTCTATGGATTCATTTCCTGTTATGGTTTTCCAGCAGAGGTAATAAAACAGATAGGTGTCGTCATTACACAATTCCAGGTTTTTCACTTTTTGAATCAAACCCAGGTGGGAATTGGCATCCAATATCTGCTCCATCTGAGAAAACAACTCCTCTGTTGTCATTTTATCTTCATTTCTTTCTTCGCTGAAAAGGTATATTTTGTTTAACACTTCGAAAATATCCTTACATGTCAGCGGTTTGATATGCTGAATCGGTGAATTTTTTAAGATGGCTTTGCTAATGGTATCTTCCATAAAATAAACAAAATTTGTTGTGCCATAGAATCCGTTTCTGTTTCTTTTTTTTAATAAAATACCTTTGCTGTTCAGCTCGTCTAAATCTTCCTGCAGGCCAAGCAAATCAACAGGTTCCACTCCGAGGTGGTGACTCAGATCGGGCAATTCAAAAGTCCTGCCATTGCATAGAAGGGCATAGACATTTGCAAGCAGGAAAGCCTGTTTTTTGGTTACTTTAAAATATCCGGACAGCAGTTCGAGTTTGGGGTTGATTTTTTTAAAAAGCTCATTCTTGAGTTTGCTGTCTTTTGATGCTTTGAACACCCTGCTGATGGCTTGCAGCACATTAAAACACACTTTGTTTTCTGATTTTGTTTCCATTTTTATTTCTTTTATGAAAACAAAATAACAATGAGACTACGCCAAAATGTGTCGTGGTCAAAAAAATCAGAAAAATTTTTTAAGGAAGTGAGCAGTCCCCGCTTTACAAATTAAGAATATAATTAGTACTCCTCCCGCCTGATTTTTCCTGTTTTAAAATACCTTTGTCCATCAGGTCTTTGATATCTCTCAAAGCCGTATCGGGAGAGCATTTAGCCATTTTTGCCCATTTCGAGGTTTTTAACTTCCCGTCAAAACCATCAAAAAGCTTGTTGAGCATCAGCCGCTGACGGCTGTTCAACAGGGTTTCCTTGTGCTTATCCCAAAACTCAGCCTTGCGGATAACGCCTTGTATAGACTCTTCGGTACTTTGCAGTGCCCTGTATAAACAGTGCAGAAACCATACGAGCCATTCGGTTATATCGCCATCAGAAAACTGAACCTTTTGCAAGACCTTATAATAAAGTTTTCTTTCCTTTAAAATCTGGTTTGAAAGGCTGTAAAACCGTTGCGGGCTTTCATCAGAACGGGTCAGCAATAAATCGGAAATTGCCCTTGCTATACGCCCGTTACCATCATCAAAAGGATGAATAATGATGAACCAAAAATGCGCAATGGCAGATTTCAACACCATATCCAGCTTGGTGTCCTTGTTAAGCCATTTCAAAAACGCCTTCATTTCGCCGGGCACCCGGGCAGGAGGAGGCGCTTGAAAATGAATTTTTTCTTTGCCCATAGCGCCCGATACAACCTGCATTTCGCCCTTACGGTAGCAAGCGGTATCAATTTTATACATACCACTTCTTCCGGTGGGGAAAAGAGCCGCATGCCAACCAAATAAACGTTCTTCATCGAGCGGTTTCCGGTAATGCTGTGTCGCATCAAGCATCATTTCCACCACACCATCTACATATCTGCTGGTATTTACCATTCCCGCGCATTTCAGCCCAAGTTTTCTGGCAATGGATGAACGCACCTGGTCATAATTGAGTATTTCGCCTTCTATTTCTGACGATTTCAACACATCGAGTGTCAGCGTGGTGAGCGTGTTTTCTTCCTTTATTGAAAACCCCAATGCGTTAATCTGCCCCCAAAGTCTTCCCTGCAAGTGCCGTACGGTGCCCAGTATTACCTGGATTTCTTTCTCGTCCCAGTAAAAATCAGGCCAGTCGGGGTATTGATAGATATATTTTGCCATCTGATAACCTCTTTATGCGGCAAATATACAAAATATTCTCCGCATTTTTAATGAGAATATTGAAATTAATCATTGCATTATACTATTTTTTTTATAAACAGAAAACCCCGCACCAATAACGAAAAATCAGATTATTCTACCGGGGCAGACATTTTGTTCCTTTACAGTAATAATGCAAACAGAAGATCACCCTATCTTTGCTGAAAAATAAAATCAGATGAAAAACGATACCATTACATACCACAAAGAGGCCATCAGAAAAATGATGGATTACATCAATGAAAATTTGTTCAACAGAACAAAACTAAGTATAAAAGAACTTGGCGAAGTAGCCCTGGTTTCTCCCAGACATGCTGCAAGGATCTTTAAGGCGGACACCGGTGAAACTCCCGGACAGTATATTCTTAGGTTACGTCTGGAAGCGGCAAGACAGATGCTGATTTCAGGAATGAGCATTTGGGAAACTTCGGAAAAGCTCGAATACAAAAACTGTCCGGCCTTTTCGGCTGAATACAAAAACCATTTCGGCTACCCGCCCTCAAAGGAAGGATGCGCATCACAACCCAAATATCAACCCTTAAAAAAACAAACCATCATGAAATTAAAAGAAAAAATCATCAACCTTGATCCGCTGTCTGTCATCTTTGTGCAGTCCATCGGAAATTATAGCAGCAATGCCCCTGAAAAAGCGTGGAACACATTATGGGACTTTGTTGAAAAGAAAAACCTTGATGTGGAGAAATCAGAATATTTCGGCATTGTCCACGATGACACCGAAGTCACTAAAGCCACCCAATGCAGATACGACGCATGCATAACGGTTCCCAAAGATGTCAAACCCGAAGGCAAGATTGGCAACAAAACCCTCGACAGAGGCAAGTATGCGGTTTTCACGCACAAAGGCCCTTACAAAACGCTGGAAAAAACTTATGACCAGATTTTCGGCCCCTGGCTTTCCGGTACAAAAGAACAGCTTGCCGACCTTCCCGTATTGGAAAAATATCTCAATGATCCTTTTGACACTAAGGCGGAAGATCTTATCACTGAAATCTATGTTCCTATTGTGTAATAATTGACAGGGCAGGTTCCTTTCCAAAGGGCTTGCCCTTTTTATTTTTTTATGGAACACCTACGTCAAAAGTTGATTTATTTTTCAGCAAAAACAAAAGAGCTGGAATCCTGCGGTGGTCCTGAAGAAAATGGCGCCTTGTTTGAAGAAGTTTTAACCATTAAAATTAATTTTGATTAAAACTGAATTTTAGTTTCAACTGTTATTTATACATGACAAATTATCGCCTCATTCGGTTGTTGAATTTTTCGATTTTCCGGTAATGCTCCGATAGTTTTTCATCGGTGTATCCGTACTTTTTTATATGTTTTTCAATTTCATCAAAAAGCAGGTCAAGAATTTCCTCCCGATCTTTTTTAAATATGGTAAAGATTGCATGTAGCCTCCCGCCTATATGCTTTATCCTGAGCCTGGGGAAATTGTTTCTTTTAACATAATCGTTGTAAATTTTCAACCAACGGTCCAAAAACTCATGTTCTTTTTCAAATGCAAGTCCTTTATTCTGAGATAGCAGGTCATAACTGATATCGCAGAATTTTATTTTGGGGTAAACAATGATGTATGGAAGTTTGTTCTGAACACAATAGTCCCAAGTGTATGAAGCAGGCGTAATATTGTTTCTCCTGCAGACAGCGAATTCTCTTTTTTTCATGTTTTATTAATTTTTTAGTTCCTGAAATTATTTTAATTATCATCAACCTCATGTAGTCCATACAAAACAGACAATGCCTCCATAAACAAATGTATGAACTCATCCAGCTTTTTTGCCGCAAATTGTATTTTCTTCGATTTTAATCCGTCTGCAACTTCCTTTTTCAGTAAATGACTGCTGATATCAGCGTATTTGTCCCAGCAATTGATGATAATGGAATACAATTCATTGAAATTTGAATACGGCAGCGGGTAACTGATTTTTTGATCTATAAATTTTTTAATATCATCCGGGCTGATCTCCAAAACCCTGATTCTTCCGGACCCTTCAAGTTTTTTGAATTCGTAAGTTGCGGGCTCACAGTCCCAGCTTTCATCCCAAAAACCATCATCGCCTGTTGGCTCGAGATTTAAATGATTCCCGAATATAAAAAGAAACATCTCCAGGCGGTCAGCCTCAAATTTATGATACTCCGCAATATGGTGCGAAATATCAATATAATCAAAATAATTTTTCACCGTACAGGGGTACAAAACCTTCCGCAAGCCATTGAATTCCACAAAATACATATTATTGAAAATCTTTATCAGCTCCCTGTCAAGGATCAGGCACTTTTTCCCCATAAAGGTGGATTTTGTGAAATGCAGATATTTGCTTAATGTCGAAAGTCCCAGCCCGTTTATTGTTTTGAGTGCATAACCTATTCTTTTTTCATCTATCACATCATTTTGCTTTATATCGTTGAGAAATTTTTTCAAAAAAAATAAGCTTTCCGGACTTGTGATTTTTTTAAAATTATCTCCTCTCATTCCTGCCGGGTATCCCCAATAAATAACTTTCAGAATGAACGTTTCTATCGGGTCGTTGTTGAATGACCGGAACAGATCCTTTCTGCTGATTGTTATTTCTGTGTCCTGACCAAAAATATCCTCATGGTACTCAATAATTTCAGGGTTGATGTTTTTCCAGTTTTTCTTTTTTGTTGTAAAAGAGTGCTCTTCCAATGGAAGATTTCTTATTAAATCCTCATATTTTTCAAATAGACTTTCCATTACTTATAGTTTAATTTTTTTTGTTTAGTACATTATTCCGGGTATTTTCAAATACTTCATTACAGATTTTCACCGTATTCATATGCAATACAATGACCCTTGAAACCGGCGTCTGGTACCCTCCTGCAAGGTTCCATACCAAAGGAATATTTTTCGTTTTTGCATATTCAAAGACTGTTCTATCCCTTACCATTAATTCCTCAGTGGTAAGCCCACCGCCAATGGGATCGTCAATATGTGCATCTGCACCCGCCTGAAAGAAAATCATATCCCTGTCAGAAAATTCCTGCATTTTTTCAAATTGGCTTTTTCTCTTCAATTCATGAATGTAGTCGGTAATTGTATAATGCCTGATATCCAGGCCTAATCTTTCAATAATTTCCACTGTGCCATTGCCGAAATGTGCATCCAGGTCGATGATGCCGATTTTGATATCCGGGAACTCCTTTATCAACAGAGCAGCACTTATCATCAGTCCGTTAAAAGTACAGAATCCGCCAGAGGAGCGATAACCCGCATGATGAAACCCGGAGGTTGGTGACATCGCTACCGTTTTATTGACATAAGCATATCGCGCAGCATGGTAAAATGAGGCCGACGTCCAGTACAACGAATCTGAAACGTCTTTTGAATAATTTCCAAAACCATTTGCTTTTTTGCAATTCAGGATTTCTTGTACATGCTTTCTTTCGTGAACAAGGCAGAAATCTTTTAATGAAAGCGGAGGCCAGTCTGATTCAATCTGAATATAGGATAGTTTTTCCAGTTCTGCCATCAGTAAAGCCGGTTTTCCTGCACTCGGGGAGATGCTTTTATTGCTTTTTACCGATTGATTTTCATTGTAAAATACTTTCATGGTGCTTTCCTTTGTTTTTAGTGGTTTAATTTTCTAAAAACAAAATTAGAACAGCACGGAGCAGAATAAAAGATATGTAACGTTACAAAGTTCAGAGAACTAAGTCACAAAAGCATCAATATTGAAGTTCAATGCGGACTAACCCGGGGTCTACACCAATACTATATTTTTCACCCCTGACTCCCTCAAGGCAATAAAAACCGGCGAGCGGCTCCCCAAGCTGTTTTCTTAATTTTTTATTGAGAAGGCTTTTGTTCTTTGCAAAGGTACCGTCTCCTGTGTAGGGCGCCGATAGGCGTTTAATTGCTGATTCTTCGCCGCCGGGTCTCAGGATTCGATAGATTTTCAGCATGTCTTGTCGGTAGTACTCCAGATCGTTCAGGGCGATGCCCTCGTTATGAATTAAGAAAAACAGGAACAGTGTCTTAGGCAAATAATCCAATAGTATTTCTTTATCCCCTATTACTATCTTTCCTTTTCTATCAACAAATACATTGCGGGGAGTTATATTTCCTGTAAAGCCCTGTACAAACAGCAAGCGTTTTCTCAGCATATCAAAAATGCCGATGGCCTGATTAATCAACGTTTCATCCACTTTCTCTTTTTTCATTTTAGCCAGGCAATCAAGGCAGATATCGCCTGTTCTGAGTTTCAGGATAATCTCTTTTTTGTTCGAACACAAGTCGTTCATACAGCCTATGGATTCCCGGTGAAACCATGATTCGGGCAATGTAGGCGATATTTTCATCAGCATTCTCAGGATGTTGGCTATAACCTGGTATGCCAATGGAAACTCAGGCGGTGAATTAATAAATTTTTCAAGATCCCCGGCATGGATAAAAGAGTTATTGTGTTCATCGAAGGCGCTGAAAAAATTCCTGTCATTTCTTCTGTTTGTCAGCAATATGATGATTTCTTCTTTTCTTACTTTATGTTTTTTCCTGTAAAAATCACAGATGGAAAACAATTCCTGCCAGCTTAACGGGATGTTTTTCTTATTGTGTTCCAAAAACGGAAAATTCAGGGCACTAAATTTAATATCATCTGCATGAAACTGCAGTGGACCCCTGGATGTCTTCAGCAATTCATGAACTTCAACATAAGTGCCTGGCTCAAATTCCGGAGTCCTGATAAGATATATGTCCATTTTATTTAGAGTTATTGAGAGTCTTTAACTGCATTTCAAAGTTAGGAAAACAATTGAATTTATAAATTTACTTTTATTTGCTATAAGAATATTTTTTTGTATATTTGCCTCAGCATTAAGAGATCCCGGGGAAGGGACGGCAACCGAGTAAGAACACCACGGTGCCAAAACAATGCGCAGCTTCTGCTGAAAAAAGTTCTGAATCGCTATTGCATCATCTTCCCGTAGTTTCTCTCAATGTGAAATAAATTATTGTTTAACAATTAAATTTTTTCACTATGTCAATTTTATGTAACGTTAGGGGAATCATTTCAAGATTCAAGGAAATTTCAGGCAAGGATTATTCCGAATGGAAAAAAATCCTTTTAAGCAAACCTCATTACGACAGGCGTGCCGCTTATGACTTTATGGTTGAGCAGGGGATGAAAACTTATATCGGATTTTTACTCTGGACATGCGCTTACGATATTAAATACATCTCAAAAACATCCAGGCCGATACCCGGTGAAGAAGCTCACTTTGAATTTTTAGCAAAAGTTGCCAATGATGCAAAAAGCCAGAATGTGCTTTATGAAAAAGAAACGCTTTACTCAACTTTTAAGATTGAAATCTTTTATGAAAACGGAAATTTAATAGTTTCCAAATGGATTTTAAACGATCGTTATGAGGATGAAAGATCTATTGTGATTGATAAAAAAGATTTGTCCAGACTCCTGGAATTTCTTGGCTCTGGCGGTCAGAACCTTACTGCTGCTCTAAAAGCAAGGTTCTGTAATGATACCGCTTTTGAGGATATACAACAGTTATTAAGGCATGCAAATATCGATTACAGTGGTAGGTTATATTGATTTGTCAACATTGAACCAATCTGAAAAAACAATGGGAAGATGATAAATAAAAATTTTAATTAAGGCATGCAAATATCGATTACAGTGGTAGGTTATATTGATTTGTCAACATTGAACCAATCTGAAAAAACAATGGGAAGATGATAAATAAAAATTTAATATTGTAAAAATAATTATAGTTATGTCAAAAGAAATTGAACGTAAGTATTTTATAGAAAAAGACCTTTGGGAAAAAGTAACCCCCGATGAAACTGTTTTAATAAGGCAGGTGTATTTGCTTACCGAGCCAGAAATATCCATACGTATCCGAACAAAAGATAATGAAGGATTTATTACCATCAAAGGCAGATCACAAGGCCCGGTAAGGAGTGAATACGAATATCCCATTCCTATAGAGGATGCTAATGAGCTGATCGAAAAGTATTCTGCAACCCTAATCGAAAAAAAGAGACATATCGTTTATTATAAAAACAAAAAATGGGAAGTGGATGAGTTTCTGGGAACAAATTCAGGATTGATCCTTTGTGAAATAGAGTTGGAAAGCGAAGACCAGCAATACGAAAAGCCCGAATGGATTGACAAGGAGGTCACAGACGATATGCGGTATTATAATTCGGTTCTTTCAGTGAATCCTTATTCCAAGTGGTAATTGTTGAGTTTTCTTGACAATCTGAAAGATTTCAAAGAAATCTGGGATAATATTCACAGGGCACTAAAGCAACAAGTATTATCCCATTTTTTAAAATGTAACATCAGAATATGAACCTGAAGTTAATATCTCAATAAATCTTCACCGGCACTTCCTTAATTGCTTCCCTTTATAATAGGACTGTATTACATGGCCGAAATGTTCTATAATATCATATTTTTCCGCCCCGCATTTCCGTTTGGTCAATTCCCAAAAAAGTCCGACCTTTGCATGTTTTTTTAATCAGCAGGCATAACCGGCTAAAAGATAAGCCAAAAACAACATAACCGTAAGCCGGCCCGCCGATAGTAAACATTCTCACATGAGAAACGCGCCATTACGAATCATCATCATCATACTGTTCAGCGAAATCTTACTCGTTGGATACTCGTTTTTTTATGTTCGCACCGAAAACAGCTATATCAGGGATTTCGCTCGTTTTTACACTCCCCGTTCGCTATTTGATTTTTCTGTACAAGGCGAGAACACCATTGCCGACAGCCTGTTGGAAAAGTACCTTGCCAATGCCGAGAACAACGGTCAGATTCTTCATCGTACTTTCTTGTCGAAGATAGGCCCCAAAAAACAAAATATCTTTTTGACCAACCCCGATATCGTTGACGAGCAAGGTAAACCCTGTGGCAAGGCGCTTGACAATTTTTTCAAAGCCCTGCTCAACGAAAAGGATACAGCAGTTATCCGTGTTGCCCATTATGGCGATTCGCAGCTCGAAGGCGACCGGGTGTCGTATGTGGTACGCGACAAAATGCACACTAAATTCGGAGGTTCCGGCGTGGGCTATGTGCCGCTGAAAGACCTCAGCCCCGTGAGCTACGTGCGCAACAGCAGCGGTAACTGGGCCAGATATTCCGTATTCAGCAACAAAGACCCGGAAAAAAATTACGGCATCGCCGGAACGGTTTTCAGATTTTATAAATACTCGGTGCGGCAAAGCGACGAAAAACCAACATCCACAGACTCTTTATCTCTGCCCGATTCACAGCCCGAACCACAGAGAATTTCGTACCGCAATGCCAGCATCTCCATAAAACAGAGCAACAAATACAGTTTCAACACCATCTCGTTTCTTTATGGACGCAACGAGGGTAATTGTGCTGTTAATATCTATAACACCACCTCCGGCGAACTCGTAAAAACCGACACCCTGCTGCCATGCACTACTGTATGTTTTCATAAAATTGCCACAGGCCCGCTGCTGAATATCAGGGTGGAATTTGTTGCCGACCAGAGTCCCGATTTTTATGGTATGTACCTGGATGCCGGCCGTGGTGTGCAGGTTGACAACTATGCCATTCGCGGACATTCCGGCGACGGGTTGATGCATATCAGCGACAGCAAACTGAAAGAGATGCTGACACTGACCAACACCCGCCTGATTATTTTTCAGTACGGCGCCAATATGGTGCCTTACGTGCGTTCCGAAAAAGCCTGTGCCTGGATGGGCGACATATATTACAACCTGTTCATGAAATTCAAAAAAGCCAAACCCGACCTGAGCATACTGGTAATCGGAGCCGGCGATATGGCACACGGCAGCGAGGGGAAATATCTCTCCTATTCGTGGTTACCGCAAATTACCGCTACACAAAAACAGGCGGCCCTCAGGGCAGGATGCGCTTACTGGGATCTCTATAATATGATGGGCGGCGCCAATTCGGTGCTCATCTGGGCTCAAAAAAACCTGGCCGTTACCAACGGACATTTTTCATCCAAGGGTCAACAAGTGGTGGCCAACGAAATTGTGGAAGCCCTGATGACCGAATACAATAAATTCATCTACCGGAAACCAACAACAAAATAGTATGTTGCACGTCAAGAAATATAACGGCATCCTGTTTTCGTTGGTTCCTACGGTAATACTGTTTTGTGCCATAGTGTCGCTGAGCGGTTTTTCAAAAAACAACACCAAAACCGAAGACCCTGCTCTTTTGGCTGCACATATTGACTCCCTCGTGAAGTATCGCGCCTATTATCCTTTTATCCGGTACGAAAAAAACTATATCGAATGGTTTGGTTCAGCAGGTATCGGCAGTTTTTTCCGTAAGGTAGCCCAAACCGACACGCGCAAATTGAAAATTCTGCATATCGGCGATTCACATATACAGGCCGACATTCCTTCGGGCTATGTGCGTGAACGGTTGCAGGAAGCATTTGGCTATGGCGGCCGGGGACTGGTGTTTCCTTTTAAAGCGGCCGGCACACATGCTGCCTACGACTACAAAACGTCCTGTTCGGGAAGATGGGAATACAACAGAAATATCCAACGGGATTATCGTTATGATATGGGCCTCATTGGCGCCACCATACATACTTCGGACACCTGCGCATCGTTTAAACTTATTTTTCGCGAAGGATATATCAAAGAAAACTTTACCCTGCTGAAAATATACTGCAAACAGGATTCGCTGAGTTTCGACCTGAAGATAAAAACTTCTCCCGGCGAAGTGCCCGTTCATGTGGATTGTAACGATTATACCAACAGCAAACCTTATGTATTGCTGAAAATGGCTAAAGCCACGGACACCCTGGAGATTTTTGTGAACAAAACGGAAGCAAAACAGAACTTTTTTGAATGCTATGGCCTGTTGATCGAAAACGATGAAGACAGAGGTGTGCTGTACAATAGCACCGGGATAAACGGCGCCGGCTATGTGAGTTTTTTGAGGCAGCGCATTTTTGGACAGCAACTGCAGGAACTCAAGCCCGACCTGGTTATTATTGATTTGGGTGCCAACGACTTTAACGCCAGGGTGTATAACGATGCCGCCATGGAGAACAATCTGGTGAGGATTATCAACAGTATTCGCGATAGTGCTCCCGAAGCTGCCATTCTTATCTCCAATGCTCAGGATATCTATTATCGCCGCAAATACAATGTGACCCAGTGCAAAGATTTTATGCAAATGACACAAAGGGTGGCACAAAAATACCATTGTGCATTTTATAACTATTATACCGTCAGCGGTGGCCGCAGGTCTATGGACCAGTGGTACAAAAACGGGCTGGCCCGCAAGGATAAAGTGCATCTTTCGGCTCCGGGATATTATATCAGGGGAGAGTTATTATTAAATGCCATGTTAAATTCTTATGTAGTGTGGCTGCAGCAACAAAATGACACCCTCATTGCCGACCAGCACCTCCTCGATACCCTGGCACTGAAAAAATATTTTGATGAAGAAATAAATTTCAAAACGGTAGCCGCCAAGCCCTTGCCTGTGGCCGTAAGCAATAACGAAGAAAATGATAACGAAGGATCGGATGTAACCTATTATAAAATCCGCAAAGGCGACAACCTGGGCGCTATTGCAGAACGATTTGGCGTGCGGGTGAGCCAGTTGCAGCAATGGAACGCCTTATTGGGAACAAAAATCATTGCCGGTGCGACACTGGTGATTTACAAAAAATCAACCACTTCGACTCCTTTAAACATACCCGAAAAACCCGCGGGGACAAAACCGGTCAACCATTCGGCCACTGTGCCTGCCTCATCAGAAAGAACCGTTGCCGGGAAAAAATCCTATAAAGTGGTTTCCGGCGACAACCTTTGGCTTATCGCCAAAAAATTCAATACCACCGTAGAAAAAATAAAACAACTCAACGGACTGAAAACAGATAAACTAAGTATTAATCAAATACTATTAATCCCGTAAGACTATTTATGCTTGATTTTTCGCTCAACGATTTTTTATCTGGATTGCTCTATCGCCCGCAAACGCCGATGGTGTTCAACTCCATGCTGTTTGTCACCCTGTTTACGCTGTTTTACCTGGTATATGTCGTGGTTTATAAAAAGATAGCTGTCCGCAATGTGTTGTTGCTGTTGTTCAGCCTGTATTTTTATTACAAAATCAGTGGTTTTTATGTTGTTTCGCTGGTGCTTATCGCCAGCAGCGATTTCTTCATAGGCAGGCTTATGTTTGTAAAAGCTACCAAAAAATCCAGAAGAAACCTCCTGTTGTTATCATTGTTTATCAATCTGGGGTTGCTTATCTTTTTCAAATACACCAATTTCTTCTTAAATGCATACTTCGGTATTACTGCCGGAGAAACATCACCTTATGTTCTGAGCCTGATTACGCCTGTGGGCATTTCTTATTTTGTGTTTAAAACCCTCTCCTACATAATTGATATTTACAAAAAAAATATCGCTGCGCCGGAAACTAATTTAGTCAATTACCTGCTCTATGTGTCATTTTTTCCCAACATACTTGCCGGGCCCATATTGCGTGCCAGGGACCTGTTGCCACAGTTCCGGCAGGCGCTTGACCTCAGCCGTGCATTTGTTGGCAAAGCCTTGTTGCTGATCCTTGTCGGTGTCTTTAAAAAAGTGGTTATCGCTGATTTTTTGGGTGTCAATTTGGTGGATAGGGTGTTCGATACGCATGTGTATTTTTCATCTTTTGAGTATTTGATGGTCGGATACGGCTACATTGTACAGTTGTATTTTGATTTTTCGGGCTATACCGATATGGTTATCGGCATTGCCATGTTGCTCGGATTTAGCAGCGCCCCCAACTTCAACAAGCCATTTATGGCGCAAAACATTTCGGAGTTCTGGCGGAGGTGGCATATCACCCTGTCTAACTGGCTACGCGACTATATTTTCACGCCCATGTCGATACGTCTCAGAAATTTACAGAATGCAGGGCTGGCGATCTCTGTGCTGGCTACCTTTATTATCTGTGGTTTGTGGCATGGCGCCAACTATACTTTTTTGGTGTGGGGGACGTTGCATGGCCTGATAATGGGCTACGAGGTGCTGTCACGCCGGATACGGATGAAGGTGAGAAAAAAGGTTAACCCTTTATTGTACAAAATGCTGAGCATCTTTATTACCGTTCATGTGCTGATGTTTACATTTATCATTTTCAGGGCACCCGATATACAGGTGGCTGCAGACATGCTGCAGAAAATTTTCGGAGGTGTGGACTTTTCACTGGCCGGGCAATGGTTTGGTTTTTATAAATATCCTTTTTTTGTTATGCTGGCCGGTATCCTGTTGCATTATACCCCAGCCGTTTGGAACACCCGGCTTACCGACTTTTTCGGACGCCTGCACTGGACAATTCAGGGAATAGTGATCTTTGTCGCAGTGATTTTCATTTATCAGTTTTTCAGTACCGAGGCCCAACCGTTTATTTATCTTAATTTTTAATCACACATCATGCAGCCCTTTAAAATCACATGTAATCAATACAACATTGCTTATTACTGTACCCGGTATCAGTGTCTGAACGGAAACAGCCAAAAACTTGCCTTTCGTTATATCGGACATAAAGGGGATAGCTGCGATTATTCATTTGAGGATTTAGATGGTCAAAGCAACCGCTATGCCAACTTACTCACGCAACTGGGAATAAAAAAGGGCGATATTGTTTTTACGTTTTTGCCCAAAATGCCTGAACAGTTTTTTGCATTTTTAGGCATATTAAAAACACAGGCTGTGGCAGGTACACTGTACTCCAACTTTGGGGAGGAAGCCCTTGCCGACCGGCTTGGCGACAGCAGGGCAGTGGCGGTTATTACCAAAAAAAGCCTGCTGAAAAAATTAATGAGAGCCTTGCCGCAGTTGGAGCATCTAAAATATATTCTGGTGGTGGATGGTACCGAAAACGATGAAAAAGCTTTGGCGCTACCGCCCATGCTTTCTAATGCTTCGGACAAGTTCGAAGTGTCGGTTACAGGTCCCGATGCTCCGTCGGTACTGCATTATACTTTATACTTCGGGTTCTACCGGCAAGCCTAAGGGCGTTCAGCATGTTCACAAAAGCATATTGACACAAAGTTACACGGCACAACATGTCCTCAACCTCCAGGATGAAGACTTCTACTGGTGCACTGCCGACCAGGGCTGGGTTACGGGGACGTCTTACGGCATCATAGGACCCTGGGCATTGGGCGTTTCGCAACTGCACTATGGCGGGGCTTACAACGCTGAAACATGGATGGAGTTGCTGGAGAATGAGGGCATCACCAAATGGTACACGGCGCCTACAGCCTTGCGTATGTTGATGCGTGAAGACAAAAAGATTTTTAAGAGATTTTCATTAAACAAACTACACTATATTTTCAGTGTGGGCGAACCGCTCAACCCCGAAATAAACCTGTGGGCTGCAGAAGTTCTGGGGAAAGAGGTGTATGACACATGGTTTCAGACAGAAACAGGCAGTATAATGATTTGCAACCGCCCGGGAATAAAGATTAAGCCGGGTTCGATGGGGAGGCCCATCGATATCATCGAAGCGGCCATATTGTCTGAAGGCGGCAGGCCATGTCCTGTGGGAGAAACCGGCCATCTTTGCATTAAAACGCCCTGGGATTCCATGCTTACAGCCTATCTGAACAATGAGGCTGCCTTTAACGAAAAAATCAAAAACGGTTATTATTATACAGGCGATATGGCTTTCTGTGATGAAGAGGGTTACTATCATTTTGTGGGACGTAACGACGATGTTATAAATACGGCCGGTCATCTGATCAGTCCGTTCGAGGTAGAAAGCACTCTGCTGGAAATTCCCGAAATTGCAGAATCGGCTGTTATCGGAGCGCCCGATGAGTTGCTTTTCGAAAAGGTGGTGGCCTTTATACGGCTCAAAGACCATGTTGTGTGGACGGACGATCTGGAACTGAAGATTCGCATATTTTTGTCCAACCGTCTTTCGTCAATTGCCACGCCGCAGGATATCCGCCTGATTGAAGAGGTGCCAAAAAACAAAAGTGGAAAAATCATGCGCCGTGTGCTGAAAGCCTGGTATATGGGCGAAGACCCCGGCGACATTTCAACTATGGACATTTAAACATTTTATGATGAATACATTTGAACAACTGAATGCAATTTTTTGCAAAGTATTTTATGACGACGATATAAAGATCACCAGGGAAACCACCTCAGAAGATGTTGATGGCTGGGATTCTTTATCACACCTGAACCTGGTGGTTTCGGTGGAAAAACATTTCGGCATAAAATTCAACGATGCCGAGATCGCAAAATGGAAAAATGTGGGTGAACTGATGGATTCGCTGGAACAACTCATCCAGCAAAAACAGCACTAAAATAATATTTTTGGGTTGAAAGGTTTTTTTCGCTGCCTTACGGCATGATGAAGAAAATCTCATCTATCCACATCGTGCTGCCCACCTGGCCTTTACAGTTCATCAGGTCATCGAAACGGATACCTGCGCTTGAACATATCAGCAGTGTAAGCGTGTCGGGTGTTTCCTGACTTTGATAGTTGATCGGGAGGTCAATCATAGTGTATTCCGTAACCGTGTTTTTATATATTTCACGGGCCAATCCTATGGTGTCTCTTTTTCCTAAGGCTGTGTTGTATTTCGATAATAACACCGAAACCAGGGCAGAATCGCCGTTAACAGGGGCGTATTTGTAATATCCTCTGAATTTGAGAGGCTTTAATGTATAACGTTTTCCCACGCGGATAGTGGCATTGGGAATGTCAAGAGAGTCTGTGCCCACCAGACCGGGGATTAGTATCGGTTCTCCCATCGGGCTAAAGGTTCCCGTAATCAGTTTGGCGGCATAACTGCCTTCGTATGCCTCACTGGTACTGTCAGTCGTAAGTGGCCCGGGGCCTCCGGCAGCAGCTGGCAGCGTAGCCAGATAGTTCAACGTGCGAAGGTAATTGCCCAAGGGCTCAAAACTCTTAAAACCAAAACCATCATCCACCATAGTCCACTGGTCGAGGCAGCCTCCCCTGATGTTTTTTTCGCATACCAGTTCGGTGATTACCGGTTCTGGTTCATCAATATATTTTCTGCACGAAGGCAATAAAATACCAGTGCATAATAAGGCTGTCAATAACAAAAGAGCTTTATAAGATAACTTTTTCATAGACGTTATACTTTGTAAACTATCTGAATGGAAGTAACACGCGGTGGCTCCACAGAAATGGGGCGCAACGAATATTCTGTGTTCAGAATATTGGTCATCAATACAGTAAATTTGAAGTGTTTTTTTAATTCGTAGCTAACCCTTGCGTCAAAAACAAAATCTCCGTTATGGTGTTCTTTACGGTAGTCTTTAATACCCGTATTGAATAAGCCGGGGCGGTCGTTCTGCATAAAGAAATTATCAATATTGTACATAAACCCGTAATAACGTCCACCCACGCCCCAGGCAAAATTTTTATAGGTAAATTGTATGTCTAATTTCGCCAATTGCTCGAAGCGGTATTTCAATATGTGTTCTCTGGTGTCCGAAGACGTGTTCATATACGTAAAGTCCTGGCTCGACAACGTATCGTTGCCGCTGATAAAGTAATCCGTATAATACACCTTGTCGGGATCCAGGCAGGTAGGCCTTGAGAAAGTATATCCTCCCATTACCTGCATCGAAAAATCTTTTGTAAACTGGCCTTCGCCCATCAGCGAAACGTCTATACCCCATACGCGTGCATCGGCAGTGTTTAAAAACTTATAACCGAGGTTTTTTGTGATGTCCCATCCCGAACTGTCGGGTTTGAGGTTTCTTCCCCAGAGGCCGGCGTTAAACTCAATATAGTTTTGGTATTCCTGCCAGAATCCACAAATATCAATGAATCCCACGAACTTGCTGATTTTAAACAACTGTTTCAGCCCCACTTCGGCATTCCAGCTGGTTTCCGATTTCAGGTCGGGATTAGGATAAATGCCAAAGTTTCCTGCCGAAGTGGAGATATACCGTTCGCCAATACTGGGAAAACGAAACCCTTGTCCGTAGGAAGCCCGGATATAAGTTCCCTGGGCTGCACGTATATTGACACCCGCCCTGAAAATCGGCTTGTTTTCTTTGTATTCGCCCATTTGATAAAACTCCCAGCGGGCGCCTCCCGAAAGTGTTAATATCTTCAGAAATTTCATTTCGGCCTGTACATATACCGCACCATTGTCCGATGATTTGGAACCGGGTTCGTCGAAGCTGCCCGAAAACACCCTACCGTAAGAATACGAATACATGTTCATGATGCCCGCATTGATTACGGGGTTTCCGATACGTGTCTTGAACATTTTTGAAAATTGGTATTCATTATAAATAAAGTACGACATGGTGGACTGGTTGTTGTCGCCCCCGTTGTTACTATAATACACTCTGTTTTTCAGCGAATGTGCAGCCCCTTTGGGTCCGAAATATTTGATGAATGGGTCGAGATAAAATTGGAAATCTGCGAAGTTGGTTATAGCTCCGGGATAGGCCCTGAAAATGTTAGAGTCGGCATCCATCCAGAAAAAAGACTGGGTGTTTTTGGAATACATGAAGTTACCATTTAGCCCGTATGTTAAGCCTTCCAGCCTGTTGGAACGGACTCGTGTGCCAAAGTTCAGCCGGAAATTTTTTTCAAATTCCCCTTTGTCATAGTCACCGGTGGTATCGTTGGGGGGCGCTCCTATGCAGCCGGGGTCCGACAAAAAGTTACCACCGATTACGTAATCAAAGTTTTTAACCCTGCGGGAGTGAATGAAATTGGCCCCGAGAATAATGGGATTAAAACCCTCCCACGATTTGGTGTAACGGCGTGGCGGCGTGCTGTATATCCCGCTGTGTATGGTTACCCGGGTCAGCGGTTTTTCTTTTGGATAGGCGGTGCGGATGTTGATGGCGCCGTTCAGTGCCGAGGAGCCGTACATTACCGAAGATGCTCCTTTAACAACTTCAATTTGTTCTACATCTTCACAACTTCAATTTGTTCTACATCTTCCACCGGCAAAAAACTCCATACCGGCCTGCCGGCATCAGCCCTGAGCATGGGTATGTCATCAATAAGGACCATTACACGGCTGCCAAGTCCTGAACTGTATCCGCTGCCTCCGCGAATCTGCGGCTCGTTGTCAACAATAGCAACCCCCGGAACAGATTCTACGGCTTTGTCGAGGGTAAGGATGTTTTTGTTTTCAATCATCGTTGGCTTAAGTACCTCAACGGAGTTGGTGGCATCTTCCTGCCGTTGCTCATATTTTGAAGCCGAAACAACGGTGGTGTTCAACTCCAGAACGGAAATTTTCATGGCAACATTAATTACCAGTGTTTTCCCGGCTTTGGCGCTGATTTTTTGGGTATATTTTTCGTAGCCAACACAGGAAAACATCAGCGTATAATCGCCGGGTATAACTTCCAGCAGATAATTGCCATCCATATCACTTAAGGTGCCTTTTTGCTGGTCTTTAACTCCAATGCTGGCGTACGGAATGGGGTTGCCCTCGCCATCCTCGGTTACTACACCCTTGATAATGGCTTTTTGTGAAAAAACCACAGCAGGAAAATTCAATCCTGCTGTGAAAATTAAAAATAGAAAACAATATTTTATCTTGCGAAATCTCATGGGTAAAAATTTAGTTTTTCTTTCGCCTGCAAATACCCAACCCAACCGTTGCATTTTTTATTTTATGAATACTTTTTGGCTGAACTTTCGTCCATCATCCGTATTGGCCGTTATAACATAGATGCCGCTTTTAAACTGATTTATCCCGACAAAATGTTGTACGGACTGAGCCGTGATTTGTGTCTTGTAAACTAATTGCCCGCTCATGTTATACATTTCTATTTTTGAGGTACGGAGTTGATTAAAAGATAAATCGATGATGATGTCGTTGTCGTCGGTATATACAAAGAAATTTTCCGAGGGATCAATGTTCGTATTTATTGTTGAAGAAGAACCGTTGTAAACAAGAGAGAGGTCATCAATATACAGGCTGTCTCCTCCTGAACCGCCGCCAGGGGTTTTATTTGTGGTAAAAGTAATCAGCATGTAATCGGGAGATGTTGCTGTACCTGTGTAATTGAAAGGAATACTGATGCGTACCCATTGGTTGTTAGTTGAAGGAAAATTAAGCGTGGCATCACCAACCACATGTGGCTGAGAAGCAGCATCCAGGGGGTCTTTCGCGTCATAGTTGTCATGGATAAGTGCCCTTACGCGGCCAGAGTCTGATCCAGCGGTGTTGGAGGGTTTAAATTTTGTCCAGAAAACCAGGGAATCAGGATGGGCATTAAGAGCTTCGCTATAAGTGGTATCTGCAGTACGGGAAATATTGTAATTGGCCGGATCTGTGGCCGTTGCACTACCCATATTGATCTGACCTGTGGTTACATTGCCGTTGGCAACAACCGAAAGGATGGTTCTTGACCAGATGAGGCAACTATAGTTTCCGGTGGACCCAGGCCTGGTTAACGTCGAACGCTTTATCTGTTGCTGCGCAAAAGTCAGTAAGAAAGCATCTCCGGAGGCTGATTTAAAAGAATTCCATTGCGCCGGCTCTTCGGTACTGATGCCAACATCTTTCCAGGTCTCAAAACCGGAATTGTTAAGTTGAGTTTGTGCTTTGGCCGATGATGATGCGCCAAAAACAAATAATCCTGCAAATAATAATGTTATTAAACTTATTTTTCTCATAGTTGTATTGATTTATTATGGTTGTTAAAAATCGGGGGCAAAATTACAAAAAAATCAAATACGCACAACCGCGCCGAACTTGTTAAATGGTTCGCCCCGGTAATACGCTCGTAAAACATTGTAAATTATGTGTTTTGATTGGGTGAAGCGAAAAAAAAATAAAATATTTAACAAAACAGTACGGCATGATAATAAATGAAATATATTTGTTATCGCTATTAAAAATACCACCATGCTAATAAAAACATATGGAAGTGCCATCCTGGGAATAGATGCGATTACGATTACCGTTGAGGTCAATATCGATGCCGGGGTTCAGTTCTTTATGGTTGGCCTGCCCGACAGTGCGGTGAAAGAGAGCCAGCACCGCATCGTTGCATCGTTCAAAAACAGCGGTTTTAACTACCCGGGGAAAAGGATTGTCATCAATATGGCTCCTGCCGATATTAAGAAAGAAGGCTCTGCCTACGACCTGACCATCGCTCTTGGCATACTGGCGGCTTCCGATCAGTTAAAATCCGATGAGTTAGGAAAGTATATTATTATGGGAGAACTTTCGCTCGATGGCAGCCTGCAACCAATAAAAGGCGCTTTACCCATCGCCATAGAAGCCAGAAAACAAGGTTTTAAAGGTTTTATTCTGCCTGAAGAAAATGCCAGAGAAGCCGCCATTGTTAACAACCTGGAGGTGATAGGAGTGAAATCGTTGCGGCAGGTGGTGGATTTTTTGAATGGCGATATCGGGATAGAGCCAATAGCCATTAACACCCGCGACGAGTTTTTTACACGGCTGAATGAGTATGAATTTGATTTTGCCGATGTCAAAGGTCAGGAGAATATTAAACGTGCCCTTGAGATTGCAGCAGCCGGTGGCCATAATGTCATTTTTATCGGCCCTCCGGGCGCGGGCAAAACCATGCTGGCAAAACGATTGCCCTCCATCCTGCCTCCATTAAATCTTCACGAAGCCCTGGAGACAACCAAGATACATTCCGTTTCGGGGAAACTTGCCAAAAATGCTTCCCTGATTTCGGTACGTCCTTTCCGGTCGCCGCATCATACCATCAGCGACGTGGCTTTAGTAGGGGGCGGCAGTTTTCCCCAGCCGGGTGAAATCTCTCTTGCCCATAATGGCGTGTTGTTTCTGGATGAACTGCCCGAATTTAAAAGAACAGTATTGGAAGTATTGCGACAACCCGTGGAAGATCGTGTGGTAACAATATCAAGGGCAAAATTTTCGGTAGAATACCCTGCCAGTTTTATGTTGGTAGCCGCCATGAATCCATGTCCCTGCGGATACTATAATCATCCGGAAAAAGAATGTGTCTGCGGACCGGGCATTGTGCAAAAATATCTTAACAAGGTATCGGGGCCTTTGCTGGACCGCATTGACATCCATGTGGAGGTTACCCCCGTACCCTTCAAAGAGCTGAGCAAAGCCCAAGCCTCCGAAAAAAGTGCTGTTATAAGAGACCGCGTTGTAATGGCCCGCCGGATACAGGAAACCCGCTTTGGCGAAATTCAGGGTGTGTATTGTAATGCACAAATGAAAACAAAACACCTGCAAACATATTGCGCTATCGGCGAAACCGGATTAACCCTGTTGAAAAATGCTATGGAAAAACTGAGTTTATCAGCAAGGGCCTATGATCGTATCCTGAAGGTTGCCCGCACCATTGCCGATTTGGATAATTCGGCTGAAATACAAAACCATCACCTGGCCGAAGCCATACAGTACCGTAGTCTTGACAGGGAGAATTGGGCGGGATAAATTCGGCAGGAAAGACCGCTGTTTATTCTAAAATGGAGTTGTTTTTGAATAATCCTTGTTCTTATTTACCTGTAACCGTGGTCAGTGCTTCGTTACCTTCGTATTTGCCAGCTTTAAAGTTACCGACATATTTATCCCCGTTGGGATAAACCATGGTGCCATAACCTTCTATTTTGTCATTTTTAAAGTCGCCATGGTATTCGCGGCCATCCGGAAACTTAATATATCCATTGCCGTGTTTAAGTCCTTTCCTGAATTTGCCGACAAATATTTCGCCGTTCGGATAAGTAAGTGTTCCAAAACCGGTGATAGTGGTGTCAACCACAAAACCATATAAAGGAGGGTCGCTGCTGATAATTAATTCTTCAGCGCTAATAGTCGTATGGGTGGTTATTGTACTGGCCTGGCTATTTATGGTGAATAAGGCGCAAATAATAATTAACAGTATGTTTTTCATCGATTTATGTTTTAATTTTGAAAAGGCCGGCAAAGGTACACATTTTTTTGAAACAAAAAACATTTTCAAAAAAAATTTTAATCTGAAAGATTTACAATAAAAATTCACCCTTCGGGCCGAAAAAAGAAAATGTGGTAATCTGCCAATCGAACATCTATTGTCAAAATTCATACATCATTTAATTCATTTCAATATCGAACATCGATTGACGAATGATGATGGTGCAGCAGTTCTAAAAGCTAACCGAAACTGCATTCCGCGTTGTCCACACCCATTCATCAATATCACTGCGTTTATTGGTAATTAGACCAGGTCAAAAACGGGCGCAATTTTTGATAGAAAACATCCAAAAAAAAATAATGCGACAGCCTTCAAGAATTAAATTATTTCTTTTTAACCTGATATTTTGGACATGGTGTTTGCCTCAGTCATTAGTGGGCCTGGCTATATTCCTTTATGTAAAAGTCAGCGGCCGTCTGCTCGAAAAAAGCCGGTTTAACTATGTATGCCTGATCAGGTCGGAAAATTTGTTTTTGATTGGCGGTATTTCGCTTGGAAAGTTTATCATTGTTTCCGATAGAATATATGAAAAGAATACGATTCTTCATGAGTATGGACACACCATACAGGGCTATTTGCTGGGCCCCTTGTATTTGTTTGTAATTGGCGTTCCTTCCATGCTGCTTTCTATACTCTCCAGGGTTTCAACCAGGATAAGCAACAATTATTTCAGGTATTTTCCTGAACGCTGGGCCGATAAATTGGGAAATAGATATAAGGCCTGATTCTGGTCAGCGAGGATTTTTATCTTATTTGTTGTACTCGTCAAAAAAGTCGTTTCCTTTGTCATCGGTAAGTATAAAGGCCGGCATATTTTCCACCCTAATCTTTCTGATTGCTTCCATGCCAAGGTCTTCAAAGGCTACCACTTCCACCGATTTTATATTTTCAGCAGCCAGCAGTGCTGCCGGGCCACCTATCGAACCAAGGAAAAAACCTCCGTATTTTTTGCAGGCGTCAATCACCGCCCTGTTTCTGTTTCCTTTGGCAACCATAATCAGCGAGCCGCCCAGGCTCTGAAAGAGGTCCACATAAGAGTCCATCCGCCCCGCCGTGGTTGGCCCGAAGCTTCCTGATGGCATGCCTTGCGGAATTTTTGCCGGCCCGGCATAATAAATAGGGTTATTTTTAAAATACTCCGGCATGGGTTTCCCCTCGTCAAGAAGTTTTTTTATCTGTGCATGGGCAATGTCCCGCGCAACAATCAGTGTTCCTGTCAGGCTCAATCGCGTTTTTACAGGATATTTTGTAAGCTCGGCAAGCACTTCTTTTATGGGCCTGTCCAGGTTTATTTCAACAGCTTTTTCCAGTTCAGGGGCTTTAGCAGGCATGAAACGTTCAGGATTCTTTTCGAGTTCTTCAATGAAAATGCCGTTTTCGTTTATATAGGCTTTTAAATTTCTGTCGGCGCTACAGCTAACGCCCATTCCTACAGGACAAGAAGCCGCATGGCGCGGCATCCGGATGACACGCACATCGTGGGCAAAGTATTTGCCGCCAAACTGTGCACCAACACCATAATCACGACAAATGTTTTCAATCTTTTTTTCCCATTCGAGGTCGCGGAAAGCCCTTCCGCTGTCATTTCCCGTGGTAGGGAGGTGATCATAATATCCAGCGGAAGCCTTTTTGACGGCTGTGAGCGTGGCTTCTGCTGAGGTACCGCCAATGACAAAGGCCAGATGATAAGGCGGACAGGCAGAGGTGCCCAGATCGCGTATTTTTTCACGGACAAATTTTTCCAGCGAGTCTTCGTTGAGCAGCGATTTGCTTTGTTGGTATAGGAAGGTTTTGTTGGCCGAGCCACCGCCTTTGGTGATAAAAAGAAATTTGTAAGAAATGCCTTCAGTGGCATAAATATCTATCTGTGCAGGCATATTGGTACCGCTGTTTTTTTCTTCAAACATAGTGAAGGGCACCACCTGTGAATACCTCAGATTTTTTTCCTGGTATGTAGCATGGATGCCTTTCGACAGCGATTCGGTATCGTGGCCGCAGGTCCACACCTGCTCCCCTTTTTCTCCGATAACAATTGCCGTTCCTGTATCCTGGCACCAGGGAAGTTCTCCTCCGGCCGAAATGACGGTGTTTTTCAGCATGGTATAAGCCACAAAACGGTCGTTGTCGGTGGCTTCGGGATCATCAAGGATTTTGGCTAGCTTTTCCAGATGGGAAGTGCGAAGAAAAAATGAAAGATCAAAGATTGCTTCTTTGGCAAGTAACTCTAGGCCTTTTGGATCAACTTTGAGTATTTTTCTTCCGCCGGCATCAACAAGCTCAACATAATCTTTTGTCAATAGCCTGTATCGGGTGGTGTCTTTTTCAGTCTGAAAAGGTTTTTCATAAATAAATGCGGCCATAATTCAGTGATTTATAAAACAATTTATTGAATATTAAAATATTAATAAAAAATTAACGACAGCTCAAACATAAAAAAATTTTTAACAATAAAAAAATATTCCGGCCAAATTATTTTTCATGAATTTTTCTTTTTGATAAATGTCAGGAAAGTAAGTCTATACGGCGGCTCATGAATATCTGGTACGTGTTAGATGATTATACTCCTCGGATTGAAAGATTGAAAAAAGTCGTATTCAATTAAAAAAAATTACTAATATTACATTTTGTTCAATTTTTAAATGAAAAAAGGGGTAAGAGTATTTAGAAATGAAGATTAGGTATTAAAAAAATGGCTTTCAATGAAAAATTATTTAATTGTTTTAATTGCAGTTTTGTCGATTCATACTTTGTCAAAAGCCCAGCCATTTTTGCCGGAAGAAACGGTTGTGGTTTTTCAGACATCAACTCCAGCTCCGGGCATGACGAACAAGTGCTTACTATTTAAAGCAGGGAATGATTTTGGGTGGATTGATCCTAATGGTGTTTTACACAAATCCAAAATTTTAAAAATCACTGCCGGTTTTTTACTGGTAGATTCAGATACTGTTTTTCCCGCCGATATAAAGAGCCTGGCATTATCAGGGCCGGCTGCTTTTTTTCTTTCTAAAAACCAGGAGAGGTTCGTTCCTGTTAAATCCGACAGCACGGGACTCTTTCGCGTTATGAGCTTTCAGGAATTCGAAAAACATTCCAAAACGGAATTTCTCAAAGAAGCGAAGGAACATAACGATCCGTTTTATAAACATATTCCTGCAGAAAAATATGCTGCCGATATGGATAAAAAAATGAAACGGAGAAAAAATATGTTTGCGGCACTCGATACCTGTCCGTTACGTTACGGCTTAAGTACAAATCTTGTCAGAGACCTAACCAACGAAATCAACCTGAATTTTGAATTACCGGTTAAGCGTAATTTCTGTATTGAATTCGGTGCAGGTATACTCTATGCAAAGCCAGACGCCAGCCGTTATGACTTTGCATATTTTTTAACAACACTCACAAATATCAGGGGACGACACATTACCATGTTTGATCAGTCTTATCTTTATCGCAAAGGATTTTCCCTTGAAGCTATTCCCAAATTTTTTCTTTCGAAAAAGAAACATTTGTATTTAGGCCCGCAGCTTGGTTTTCGCTACTATTACTATACTGACAAATTGATCTTTCTGGATGCCGATGGTTCAGATTATTACCACATATCTTCTTATGCGATTCAAAGTGAAAAAAGCGCTGCGGTTAATCTCAATATGATTCTGGGTGTTCAAACTCCACAGATAAAAAGGTTTTTATTCAATGCTTTTTTTTCAATAGGCATGATGTACAGAGGTGGTGTTGTCAGCAGAAGCGAGCATATAGAATATCATCATGAAGGTTCTGTTAAAGAGTATTATGATCCGCCTATTAAGCTCAAAGACGGGGGGATATTTTTATCGGTGCAACTGGGATTTAAGATTGGCTGGCGTTTTGGGAAGGCAAAACTTTATGGATGAAAAAAACATTTTTTCACAAAGACCTCATTCTGAAGAATGTCCCCAGCGGAAGTCTTTTTCCACTATGGTCGGCGAAAAACAATTCCCCGAATTCTTTTGTCTTTATATTCTTTACATAATCGCAGATGAGGTTTTCTGCAACAAGGGCTGAAAACCCCATGGAGTAAAGGTTCAGGATCAGGAAGTTTTTTTCTTCGGATAATAATTCGGAACAGTTTTTTATCAATTCGTTGATCTGTTCCTCGAGCACCCATTTTTCGCCGTCAGGTCCGCGGCCGTAAGCCGGTGGGTCAAGGATGATCCCGTGGTATTTGTTTCCGCGCCGTACCTCACGTTTTACAAACTTCATGGCATCATCCACCAGCCATCGTATGCCGTCAAGCCCGCTTGCCTCCATATTTTCGCGCGACCAGTTGACAACCTGCCTCACCGAATCCACATGAGCCACATCGGCCCCTGCAGCCCGTGCCGCAAGCGAAGCGCCGCCTGTATAAGCGAATAAATTCAGGACCCTGGGATGAATTTCTTTTATTTCGGAAACCGAATCAAAAATATAATTCCAGTTATCGGCCTGTTCGGGAAACAAGCCCACATGCTTGAATGCGGTCAATCCAAGACGGAACCTTAATTTCATTGATTTGTACACATAACCCACCCACCATTGTTCGTCCATTTTTTTTAGGAAATGCCATTGTCCTTTTTCTCCAAGACTTTCTTTGCCTGCGGTTTTAACAAATTTTGCATGGGCCAGTTTTTCCCATTCGGCTTGTTTTAAAGATTTGTTCCAACAGGCCTGGGGTTCCGGGCGCGATAAAAAATAGTTCCCGAAACGTTCCAGTTTCTCATAGCTGCCTGTGTCAATAAGTTCGTAGTCACTCCAGCCGGTGGTTTGTATGAGTGTGCACTCCGCCATGGTGTTATTTTGCCGGATTAAAAATGTTGCCCATAAATAGGATGCGGTTTTGCGTGTTTTCTTTGATGATGAATAGGAAGGGATGATCAGCCTTAAATTCAGGTTGGTTCACAGGCATGGATTTTACCCGCATCACCACGGCTGTGGCAGCGGCAGCTTCGGTGCCGGCTTCGTTGACTTCAACAAAAGCTTTGTGAATTACTTTGCTGATTTTAAGATCCTTTTTGCCGGTCATGCCCGAAAAATCAGCATTATCGGTAAAGGCATCCTTCATGCCCATTTGTTGAAGCATTTCACTTAATTCAAATTCAGAAGTAGTCTTGAATTTTGGCAGCCAAAGTTTAACTTTTTTCATAGCCAGGCCGCTGTTAATCTTATTGTACCAGTCGAGGCCGGTTTCTTTTGTCAGACCGAAGATGCCGTTTATATCTTTGGGTAGTATCACAAGCATCGACATTTTTCCTTTAGAATAGGGTACTTCAATGGCTTTGAGTCCGTCTTCCTGTTCGTAAAATTTGAAATCTCTTTCAGCAAACATAAAATCGCATAACTCCTGTTTGGTTTCATCCTGGAAAAAAGGCATTTTTTTGGTAAGCGTTCCATCAAAAGCTGTTTCCCAATCGGCTTTAAAATAAATGGCATTCACCAAAACCATTCTGGTAAGATAATCGATAAGGCCAGGTTGTATCAGGTCTTTAATTTTTTCTTTGGTCTCTGTTTCCACCCACTTATTGATCAATAAGCGGCTTTGTTCCGTTTCTTTAATAAAATCCACGGTATGCAACGATGACAGGTAGCTGTCTTTTAGCGCCCCGATGAAATTTTCTTTGAATTTAAAATCTTTTTGGGCCCAGATAGAGTTTGCGGTGTAAGTGTTTAGCGCGTTGCCGTCGTTCAGTGCGTTGATTTCTTTGAGCCCGGCGTTGTTTTGGTTGTTAAAATCCATGCTGTTCGGTGGAAAGTGCATGACGGCACCCATTTGTTTTTCGGTGTTTCCGCGGGCTCCCGTATAAGTCATGGCCATGGCCGTGGAAATGCTGTAGGGCGAATAAAACATGTTTTCGGGCTTGGTGCTGATATTTTTGTAAAGGTCAAAGGCAAACCGGTTGTTGCTCTCGGCGATGCTGAAGGCAGGGGAGTTTTCTTCTGATGGGGTGGAGGTGGTGCTCATATTGTTTTTGTTGGTTTTGCAGGCGCACAGCAAAACAAGGGATACCAAGCCTGCCGTAAAAAATAGATTCAATGTTTTCATATCCGGTTATGTTAAAATATTGTACAAAGTAACATCAATATTCGGTGACTGCAAATATCAATCCTTTTTATTGAAATATTCAGTAATAATTTTTGCTTTTTGTGCTCCTACCACCGGCTGCAGGTCTTCGAACGATGCTTTTTTAATATTAGCAACCGATTTGAATTTCCGTAAAAGTTTTTGTGTGGTTTCGTATCCAATGCCTTCGATATCTGATAAAACGGACTTGACGGTTGCTTTTTGTCTTTTTTGCCGGTGGTGCGTGATACCAAAACGGTGTGCCTCATCGCGCAGTTGTTGTATCAGTTTCAGCGTTTCTGATTTTTTGTCGATATACAGCGGGATGCTGTCTCCGGGAAAATATATTTCTTCCAGTTTTTTGGCGATGCCTATGATAGCAATTTTTCCGCGTAAGCCCAGTTTTTCAAGGCTGTGGAGGGCCGAGCTTAGTTGCCCTTTTCCGCCGTCCACCACGATGAGTTTGGGCAGGGCTTTGTTCTCGTCGAGCAGTCTTTTATAACGTCTGAAGACCACCTCTTCCATGGAAGCAAAATCGTTGGGGCCTTCCACGGTTTTGATGTTATAATGTCGGTATTCGCTTTTTTCGGGGCGGCCATGTTTAAAAACCACCATCGAGGCTACCGGAAAACTTCCCTGCGTATTCGAATTGTCAAAACACTCAATATGGTCGGGCAGTTCGTTCAGGTGCAAATCTTTCATTGCCTGCTCCATGATGCGGGTAACATGCCTGTCGGGATCGACAAGTTCTTTTTGTTTTTCTTTGTCGAGCTTGTAGTATTTTGCATTGTTTACCGATAGGTCGAGCAGCTTTTTTTTGTCGCCTTTTTGCGGGACGGTTATTTTTGTTCCCGGGAAATCAATGCTTAAAGCAATAGGGACAATTATTTCAGCGGAGTTGCTTTTCATTCGTTCCCGCAGGTCGGTGATGGCGTATTCGAGTAACTGGACCGGTGTTTCGTCAAGGTGTTTGCGCAGCTCCACGGTATGGGCCTGGACGATGGCGCCATCCACCACTTTTAAAAAATTGATATAAGCCGTATTGTCGTCATCAATGATGCTGAACACATCCACATTACTGATGGCGGGATTTACCACGGTAGATTTGCTCTGGTATCTTTGGAGTAATTCAATCTTTTCTTTTACAATCTGTGCTTTTTCAAACTCATATGCATCGGCAAAAGTGATCATGGCTTTTTTTAGCTGTTGTTGTACGGCATTGATGTTCCCCTTGATAATCTCTTTGATGCCGGCGATGGTCTCGTTGTAGTCTTCTTCGTTTTGATGACCGTCGCAGGGGCCCTTACAGTTGCCAATGTGATATTTGAGACACACCTTGTACTTTCGGCGTTTTATGTTTTCTTCGGTAAGGTTGTAGTTGCAGGTACGCACCTGGAAAATTTGAAATATCAGCTCCAGCAAGGTATTCATCATGCGCCCGGAAGCATATGGTCCAAAGTATTCAGAGCCGTCCCTGATAATGTTGCGGGTATAAAATATCCGTGGAAATCGTTCCTTTTTGATGCATATCCAGGGATAGGTCTTATCGTCTTTCAGTAATACATTGTAGCGGGGCTGATATTTTTTTATCAGGTTGTTTTCGAGCAGCAGGGCTTCGTATTCATTGTCAACTACAATGTATTTTATGTCGGCAATTTTTTTTACGAGCACAATGAGTTTGCCCGTCATCGACGACTCATCCTTAAAGTAACTCCTGACGCGCTTGTTCAGTTTTTTGGCTTTGCCCACATAGATGATAGTCCCGGTACTGTTGAAAAACTGATATACACCGGGTTTGTCGGGCAGTGCGGCGAGGATGTTTTTTATATGGTCATTCAGTTGTTTCAATCTTTTTTTTCGATTTTCGCACTATAAGGCCCACGTCCATGATATCAGGCGTTGCCATCAGGGGCATCACATTCTGGACTTCGAAAACATAGATGCCCTTAAAAGGAAAGCTTACCCCTTCAAGTGCCGGGTGAGTAACATCCCACAGGTCGCCGGCGCCGTCGCCAAGAAAAGAACCATCGGTATTTCTGACAAGGATGTTGTAGTCCTTAACGCGCATATCCCCTGTAGGATAGTTGATCATCATGTTTACGCGGATATTGGCATAGGCGTAATATGATGTGTGCCGGATAGCCAGCGTTACGTTGTAGAGGCTCACAGTGTCTTCAACCGGCACTTCAAATTTGATAATCTGGTCGCGTTTCCAGTTCCGGTTTTCTATTTTTATGTATTTTTCATAGATTTTATTGTGCGAGCATGACATGAGTCCCAACAGCAATAATAGAATGATATATTTTTGTTTTCCCATTACAGATAAATATTTAGAGTAAATTTACATTGTTTTTTAAAAACGCAATACGGCAGAGCAAAATTATGAAAAAACCTAAATGTTATGTGGTGTGGCATGGCCGAAAACCCGGCATTTACATGAATTGGGCTGATTGCTTAGAGCAGGTGGACAAATTTGAAGGCGCCGCCTACAAGGGTTTCGATGATGTTAAGGAAGCCAAAACCGCCTTTGCAGGAGATTATAAAAAATATATTTATAACAAAAAAAAGAATACGGCACCAGGTAAAAACAACGGCGCCGTTATGCCGCCTGAATGGGTTTCTGTAAGCGTGGATGCCGCATGGAATACCGTTACCGGGGTTATGGAGTATCGTGGTGTTGATACGGCCACAAAACAACAATTATTTATTCAGGGGCCTTTTCGTGATGCCACCAATAATATCGGCGAATTTCTAGCCATTGTTCACGCCCTTGCCCTGCTGAAACAGCAAAACAGCACTCTCCCGATATACAGCGATAGCATGACGGCAATAAAATGGGTTAAGGATCATCACGCCAAAACCAAACTGGCCCCAACGCCTGATAACACCGTACTGTTTGATTTGATAAGCCGTGCAGAACAATGGCTGAAGGCTAATTCTTATCCAAACAGGGTATTGAAATGGCGCACAGATATCTGGGGCGAGATTCCTGCCGACTTCGGAAGAAAATAAATCAGGACAATGCTTTTCAGGAGCAGAGCTCAATACATTCAATAATCCTGGCCACCGCATCTTCTCTGATCGAATAATAGGTCTTTTTTCCCGACCTGCGTGATTCAAGTATGCCGCGGATCTTAAGGATATTCAGATGATGCGACGCTGAGGCCTGCTCAATCTTTAGTTTTTTATAGATTTCGGTAACATTCATTTTTTTGTGAGTGTGCAGCATTTGAATGATTTCCACTCTCATGGGATGTGCCAGCGAACGTAATTTGTCAGCGGCATTGTCCAATTTTTCAAAATTAATTTTCTCTATTTTCAGCATAGTTGTTTTTTTATACAAATATATATAAAAATTATGTAGCAAACAAGTAAATTATTTGTTTTCACTACTTTATACCTAGTAGGTTACCAGAGAAAATACTTCTATATCGTCATCAATAATAGATTTGCCATTTAAAAATCCAAGTTCACAGATAAAGTTAATTTTTAATTTTTTTATTGGAAAAAGGCGTATGAGTTCCGAGGCAGCCCGGGCCGAACCTCCGGTGGCAAGCAAATCATCGTGTAAGAGCACCACATCGTCCTTTTCAAGGGCGTCCTGGTGTATATGCAGAATGTTTTCGCCGTATTCCAGGGTATATGATTTTGAAAATGTAGGGGCGGGGAGTTTCCCGGGTTTGCGGATAGGCACAAAACCGGCGTTAAGCCTGGCGGCCAGCGCTCCTGCCATAATAAAGCCACGCGACTCTATCCCCACTACTTTGGTAATACCTGAATTCTTGTAATAGCCGGCGATAGTATCCACTATGTAATTGAAAATGTCTTTGGTAATACCTGAATCCTTGTAATAGCCGGCGATAGTATCCACTATGTAATTAAAAATGTCAGGATCTTTCAGTGCAGTGGTTATATCTTTGAAAAGTATTCCCGGCTTGGGAAAATCAGGTACATTTCTGATGGAGTCCTTGACTTGCTGTAACGTGATTTCTTTTTTCATAATTTATTTTTGTTTTTATTCATGGCCAGTTGGCCGCAGGCAGCCATAAT
>Ga0209604_1000592_pt1 | contig 33199 bp, 19 predicted proteins | sample AD_UKC097_MetaG_FD_184405 | JGI IMG/M metagenome (GOLD analysis project Ga0209604, IMG submission 184405) | Active sludge microbial communities of municipal wastewater-treating anaerobic digesters from USA - AD_UKC097_MetaG (SPAdes) (version 2) | ecosystem: Engineered > Bioreactor > Anaerobic >... | reverse complement strand
GCGACAATATGCTGTCGCTGCAGCCTTTCCCTGGGGTCTGAAATGCCGTATGGTGTTCCGTCACGGGAGGGATGCAGAGCTCTTTCTTCCCGGAGGTGGACATGACCATGAGAAGGCTTGCTGTCATTATCTTTCTGCTGGCTGCGGGATGCAGCGACATGGACCCCTGCGACCAGTGTTACGACATGGACTACTACTACGAGCACCCGTATTTCTGCCACGAGTGCCTGCAGGAGAAAGGCGACACCGAATAGAAGGAGACCCCATGGAGGTTGAGAAAACAAAGAGAACCCCGTTACCTGAAGACATCACGAAAAGACCGTTCCCCCGCTCATACTGGATCGTACCTGGCAGGCTCTATGCCGGTGCATACCCCGGGGATCCGGATGCAAAGATCATGGAGAAGAAGCTCGCAGCGCTGCTCGACTGCGGAATCTGCCGTGTGGTGAACCTCATGGAGGCCCGGGAGGTGGATCACAACGGCAGGCACTTCCTGGAGTACAGCGAGAAGCTCACTTCTCTGGCCCTCCAGCGCGGTGTGGAGGCATGCATGGTGAGGTTTCCCATCAAGGATGTGAGCATACCTTCCATGGCGCTCATGAAGGACATACTGGACGCCATCGATGCGAACATCGCCCAGGGAAAACCCACCTATGTCCACTGCTGGGGAGGCAAGGGCAGGACCGGCACCGTCGTGGGGTGTTATCTCGCACGGCATGGAATCGCCCTGGGAAATGAAGCCCTCAGGATGATAGAATGGCTCCGCCAATATGACCCGAAGTCAGGTGAACCCTCGCCGGAGACCAGGGAACAGAGGCACATGGTCGTTACATGGAAAAAAGGAGAGTGATGGATGGGGCAGTTTGAGCAGACAGCACAGAGGCTGGCGGCAGTCATCGACGAGATGAGAAGCCAGGGGGGAATCACCGCGGACCAGATACCGGAGATAATCGGCAAGACAACAGGAGAGACCGAGGGGTCAGTGAACTGCTATCCCGGCACTCCCGGGTTTGCCTGCTGCGATCTCGCCTTTTTCATTTCCCTGAGCACGTCGGCATACACCAAGGGACGTGGCCACCTCTCCTGCAGGCAGGCAATGGAGAAGGTCGTCCAGCACATGCAGGGTGTCTGTTTCCAGAACACGAGGTTTGCCGTGCTGATCACGGACAGCTGGGACCCTTCGGCCTACGACGACTGGAGATGGAACATCGAGAACATCAACAGGCATGCCGGTGTCGAAGTGTACCTTATTTCAGGACGCACGGTTTCCCGCATCTCCATATGATGGAGAAAAACCCATGACATTCCGCCTTATGGAACCCTGGTGTGGTATATGAGTGTAAATCCAAGGCGAGGAGATGCAGCATGAAGGATTTTGCACTGTTCAAGATGAAGAAGGGCTTCTATGAACACTGGGGGATTCCGGAGATACACTTCCCGGTGCCGGTGGAAGAGATGGAGCGGCTTTCGACGACAGGGAACATTGAATTCCCCATGCTCCTCTACTGGCTCCAGGAGTACAGCACGCACAACCCGGACAAGTGGCTCGACATCGAGGAGGCCATGGGCCGTCTTGCCGAGCTGCTCGCGCCCGAGGACGACCGGGACACGGTCCCGGTGGAGGGCGACACGTGGTATTTCCAGCTGTCCCCGGTGGACCTGGGCGGGGAGATCGTCACGATCCAGCGCCAGGAACAGCTCCTGGCAGCCATGCAGCCCCTCGATGACGGCCGCCTCAAGGTGAGCGTCTACCGGCCGCTCGACGCGAAGGCCTGCCAGTACCTCGTGAGCCTGGGGGCCAGGCCGCACCCGGAGCACGGCATCAACATGAGGGAGAACAACTGGGAGTATGCGCTGGACAGCTCGGCCACCATGGGCAACATGTATGCCTCCGAGCGCGGGGAGTCGTACCTGTCCTACTGGGAGCATGGCATCGGGCTCAAATCCGACAAGTCACCTGTAACTGGCTGGGTTGACATGCGTACCTTGAGGCCCATGCCTGTGAACGTTACGGCCGTGCAGGTGGGTGTGTGGTACATGAACAGCGGCGGGGAGCTGTGATGGATCTGGTCGACCGGTATACGGGCTGTCTCCTTGGTCTGGCCTGTGGTGACGCAGTGGGCACGACCCTGGAGTTCAAGCCGAGGGGGTCGTTCGAGCCCATAACCGACATGGTGGGTGGAGGCCCCTTCAACCTGGAAGCAGGCCAGTGGACCGACGACACCTCCATGGCACTGTGCCTGGCAGAGAGCCTCATCGAAAAGAAGGGCTTCGAGCCCCTGGACCAGATGGAGCGGTACGTGAGGTGGTACAGAACAGGGTATCTCAGCAGCACTGGAGTGTGCTTCGACATCGGAGGAACGACGGCCTCTGCGCTGAGGAGGTTCGAGAAGACCCACGATCCCTTTTCCGGCCCCACTGACAGCCACAGTGCTGGGAACGGGTCACTTATGCGCCTGGCGCCTGTGCCTTTGTTTTTCTTCCCGGACAGGGATGCCATGATCTTCTATGCAGGCGAGAGCTCCAGGACTACCCACGGAGCACAGGTGTGCATTGATGCATGCCGGCTCTTTGCCTCGATCCTGTACAATGCCCTGTCAGGCATGGACAAGGAGCGTGTGCTGTTCGATCACGATGAAGCTATCGTGGAGTCGCCGGCTATCAGGGAGACTCTCAAGGGTTCATACAAAGGAAAAAAAGAAAATCAGATTCAGGGAATCGGTTATGTGGTGAAGAGCCTGGAGGCGGCGTTATGGTGTTTCTACGAGACTGAGACATTCAAAGAGGCGCTATTAAGAGCTGCCAATCTCGGAGATGATGCAGATACCACCACAGCGATCTGTGGGCAGGTGGCAGGAGCGTATTATGGTATTCATTCGATTCCTTGCGAATGGTTGGGAAAAATATCCTTAAATCCACATATATTCAGGTTCATGAAGCGTCTCTAGGATGGCAAGTCGTAGAAGATAACATAATGACTTTAAATGAGAACTAAATTGTGCTAAACAATTTCAGGGTATTGAGCATTTTATTCGACATTATAATAGGTGTTGGGGGCACAATAGGGTTTTCCTAAAGGGAACTGTCTTTTGTTTCAATGCGCATGTTTTCGATGCTTGTTCTCTCTGGATAAACAACATATGAATAGTTTAAAATCTATACCACATAAAGGGGCTTTTGCGATTCTCCGAAACAGCAGGAGTATTGTATCCTCTATGCAGCTCTCAGAAAGCCATCATAGAGTGTGTGTGTACATATTTTCCATCGAATACACCAACGTGAGCCTATCATATATTCGCACGGGTGCACTTCACTTCTGAAAACCATGGATAAACAATTTTCAACAATCGGATACGGATTCCTTTTGGAAGAGACTCTCATGCTGCTCGACGTTGCACTGGAGAGCAATGACGCGCAAGCTGTGCGTGGCTCCTGTATCCAACGTTGGCCCCAGAAGTCTGAATCCAACAAGGAAAAACTGTGGCAACACATGAAATATCGCTTCCTGGAAATCGAGAACAACTCGATCAAAAACACTTCATTCCTGAAGATGTTTCGAAAGATTCGCAGCAATGATGAAGCGGTTCAGGATCTGGTGTTTTTCCAGCTATGCATCACTACTCCGATTCTTTTTGAAACTCTTTCACTTTTAGTTACAGACAGCTTCCTGAATACCGGTGAGGCCGTTTTCTCGCGCTACCATCTTGACCAGCTCCTGGAGCGTAAATACGAACGAATGCCTCAGTCGACTCGAGATCGAGTGCGGTCGATCCTCGTTAAAGCTGGACGCCTGAAACTTTTAAAATCCAATTACTCAGTGACGACCTATTGCCCGACTGAGGCTGTACTTGGTTATGCTCTGTATCATGACGCATTTATAAACGGCTGGCGGGCACCATCAACGGCAACTGTGATCAACGAGGGGACTATAGCCCCAATCTTCATGTGCAACCGCGCCTTACTGATTGCTGGAGTGAACAAACTTGCAACCAAGGGACATTGCGAATATCACCGGCACGGAAGCACGGATCAAGTACAACTTTTTCATCAATCGCTGGAGGAATACGTCGATGCCTGGAGATAACAAAACAACTCCAGCTCAAGCCAAGGCGCTTAATGAGCTTATAGGACTGGTAGGCCAGAGCCATGTTGGCGGACGAACCCTGTGCTGCCTTATTGGTGGACAAGGTACTGGGAAAACATGGCTTGCGGAACACATGTCGACGCGGAGCGAATTTGGGCAGGTCCGCTATGTGAGTGTGAATGACATCATTCTCGACCTGCTGGCCAAAGACCCTATGTTTGCCGGGGTGTTTGATTTCAATGCAATGACAATCGCGACGGATCTTAAACGCTATGGGAACAGACTCCGGAATGCGATTCACGACCTTGTTGCCGAACAGCTTTTGCCAGAGGGATTGACCATTCTCGATCACCTGGAACTTGTTTTTACGCTTGGCATGGACCCAATGACCACCTGGTACAACGATGCCGTGGGGAAAAGAAGAATTTTACTGGTGCTAACCGGGCGAATGGCTGGTCAGCAATGCCGATGTGGGCAGTATACCCTGACTCGCGGTGATCAGCCAATTGTAGAGATGGAGGCCTGATATGCCACTCATGAAGGAAATATTTGATTTCACGCCTGTCAGTAGTTGGGTTGAGAACTTCAACGAGTCAACTCTCAACTCAGCCAGCCGGACACGGATTTTCGAAAGCTTTGTAATGTTGCCCGAGGTTGAGGAGTCGGCTCGAATCATCCTTGATCGAATTTATCGTAAGCAAGGGCGAGGCTTTTTTATCACAGGTCTTTATGGTTCAGGAAAAACAATCTTTATGGCGTGGCTTTCTGCCATCTTTACAGAACCCACATTGCGGAAACAATATCTGGATAGAAAGCCAGAATGGAAAATTGATGAGCTCGCATCTAGAAATTTTCTCACGATAAACTTTACAGCAATTGAGAATCAGGATCTTACTCTCGAAGAGATGGTCTGGCAGGCGGTAACAAAGAGATTGAGGTCACTCAGCCCTCCAGTAAATGCTACCCTATCGAATACAGAAGCTTATTTAGATCAATTTAGCCTTCTCTCAGAAGGAATCAAAGGTGATATTGAAAACTGGCTGATCGAAAATCGTGGCGGTTTGGATCTTGTTAAACTATCAAACTATGATGCCGAGTATCAAAAAGACAAGATTGCTGAGGCCGCTGCTTCTTTGGGTATTGCGATAGAAGACGATCGCACAACAACAGTCGAGAAGGTAAAAAAGCTAGTCGAAATAGCCAAGGAAAGAGGTCATGATGGTGTTCTTGTATTTATTGATGAGTTGTACCTGCATTTGATCCAGAGTGATGAACACTTCAATAGGGGCACTGCATTCCTGGGACAACTGGCGGAGGCCGGACTAGCTGGTGATCAACCATTCTGGATCTTCGGCGCGGTACAGGAAGAAATTCAGGCCATCGCTCGGCAGGCGGGACGCAATTATGACGCAGAACTGATGGGCAAGTTGTCCGGTCAATCAGGACGCTTCCAGTCCATTAATATCCCGGTCACACAATTTCATCGTATCTACAATCACCGGCTGTTCCGAGAAAACTCAAAATGTGTTCATAAGCTGGCCGATTTATTCAAAGCGGAGATCCAACCTCATTTCCGGGGAACCTTTGCCGACTTCCTGAAACGATACTTCCGCGAGCGCGAACCCATCACTGACGAGGCAAAACACTTTGCTGACGTTTATCCGATGCACCCCTTCGGGCTGTACTGCCTCACTGCGATTACCAATCGGGGCGGAAGATCCCGTGGTGCACTCGGATTTGTCCAAGAGTTCATTGAAAGACGCCTGCAGGAAACCAGCGATTGGAAGCGTATAGCAGTGCTCGACGATGTGTTCGACTATGAGGACCTGCGCAACAAGATCATCCAGGACGATCCCGAAATGATCAAGTATTATGGAATGTTCGAGCGATTCTGTAGCACGGCCAGAGATGAAGTCCTTGCCCGAGCTCCTTATCGACAGTGGCCAGAAAAGGAACATGCCTTTGCCAAAGATGCTGGTGAACGCCTGATTAAAGCCCTGATCGTCCTTTCCATGGTCAAGGAGGAGCTACCCGTTTCCAAACTGAACGATGCGCTCTTGCTTCGCTGGCCCGGCAAAGAAAGTGATCCTGCTGGCAGCGATCAGGAAACGGTCCGAATCCTAGAAAAGATCGCCCAAACATTCTCGTCCCTTCGTCAGAAGGGTAGTGGAGAAAATTTGAGCTTCTTCCTTTCCGTCGAAGGTGATGGGGGAGAACGCGAAGAGCTGTTGGTTGAAGTCGAGCGGGTTAAGAATGGCTTCGCACCAAACATTCAAGCAGAAAGTGCGTACCGCTCCCATCTTGAACTGTTCCTCCGATTTCCAGGCAGCCCATTAGGTGGAACAGTACCACCGCAGCATGGGTTCTCAACCCAGGTGGATTTGGATTGGCAACGAACACGTCGCTCCATAGACTATAGGCTCGAATCCGTAACAACGCTCACCAACGATCATGCAGTTATCGGTTTCATCAAAGACGTACCTGCCGCCAAGGCGTTACATCTGGTAGTGCTCTATCCCTCTGCCTCTCCGCTTGATGTTGAAATGGATGTGGTCCGTCATGGCAACGGACGAACCCTTGTATGGTTACCGGCCACATTGCCTACACAAGATATTGATGAGCTCAAGCGCAGCATGGCCTTGGTGAAGCTCTTTGGTGATTACCAGTCGCAGGTTAACGCAGGCGGCGCACCACAATCTGTCCGTCGTAAACTGGAGTTACTGGGGGAATGGATTGACCTACCCGCCGGAACCAAATCGGCCCAACCGACTCGCAAGGCCACGGAGATTTTACTCGAGTCCTTTGTGAACGGTGAAATCCGTCAATGGAATCCCAAGGATCAAGTATGGGGAATACTCTGTGAGCCCGCTGAACTGCTTTCCCTCTACCAGAGCATTCCGCAAAGTGAACGTTCTCTGGAGCGGTTCCTGGAAAAGATCACCACCAAGGCATTGAATAAGGTATTCCACCTTCACCCGGATTTCCGTGAAGTCTATTCTTTTAGCGCAGACTTAAGTCCAGTATTGAGGAGGCGAGTACTGGAAGCCATATGGAAAGGACGAGTGACTGATGGAAACGGTACTGCCAAGGGCGACCTTGAAAAATACCTGGCACCACTAAGTCTTCTCAACACCAGCGTGCCAGGGGAGGTATCGGTCACACTAGCGGCCAGCAGCGTGGAAGCCTTCAAGAAGGCGAAGGAGCGAATTAGGGACAATATCCGCAAGGCGAACCCGCCTGCTACCAACATCGTGGAAACACGCAAACGGCTCAAAACCACAGATTTGGGGTTGACTGATACCTGGGTGGATATCCTAATCACGTTGCTCATCAGTACTGGAGAACTCAGCGGCTTCACCATTCACGGCAAGACGGTCTCTCAGGATGACCGCACCGGTAGCAGCCCGGTTGACTGGCTCCAGGAACTGGATGAGCTCCGCCTAGGGACGCGGCCGGATGAAATCCTTTGGCATGACCTGACCGAGTCGCTTAACGCCCTTGGCCTCTGGAAAGAAGGCTCCGGGTACAGCCCGGCAGCTGCAGAGCGTCTTCTTGACCTTTTGAAAGTTACGGAAACCCATGCCCAGCACGAGTTCCGCCAGGCCGAACAGGCATTGCAAACTTGGCCTGGAGCGTCGGTTCCCGATGCCATTTCCGAGTGGGCAGACATCTTTGCACTTCCCGAAGATGGAAAAGAAAGCCGAATTGCCTGTTATACCTCTGTACGAGGTGCCTTGCGCGATATGCTGGGGCTCGCTGAGGACGATGACATCGCGTCTGCCAATCGTTACACCTGTGTCGAAGAGTTTGCGCACCGCGTGCGCGAAGCCCGCGATTTTCTGGATCGCATTTCCGAACTGGCTAGCATCACCGGCAAACTGCGTGAACTCAAAGCGCTTGGAGTGCCACCCGCCATTGCAAAGCCATGCCATGACCTGCTTGACAGTATTGAAGCCTATGTCAAATCCTCTGGCGTTTCAGGGGAAATGAGCCATATCACTGCCGAATGGAAAGATCTGCATGAGCTTTATCTCAACCAGTACCTGAGCGAACACGCTGGCCTGCATACAGATCTGAAAGGTCTCCGTGACGCTGTGATCAACAGCCCAAGCTATCAAGTACTGAAGGATCTCTCAATAGTAGAAGGACTGAGCGCCCATTTCAGTCCCACCTTTATCGAATCCCAATTGACTGATCTGTTAACCCAGGTCGGCGTCCAGCAAGTTTGCGACAAGATTCTGGATGAGGTGAAAAGCGACCTATCCCATAGCTGGGTATGTTCCGCCTGCGGCTACAAGCCCGGCAAGCGGCTGGAACTCAAGTCGGACCATTTCCTGAAGTTGGTTGAACGCGGTATTAAGGAATATCTGGATCACATTAGGGGCTGTGAGGCCGAACTCCGGGATTACGTCATTGACACACCCGCAGCAAACCCCTTGCTGGGTCTGCTCAGCGATCCGGCAGAGCCAGACGCTGTCGATGCGCTGAAAGACACCACCCTGCGCCAACACCTGGCGGAGGCGCTGGCCGAGGCGGAAGCGGAAAAAATCAAAATTGATGAGTTGCTGGATAATTTGAAGCCTAAACTGCTTGGATTCTATAAAACTGGCGAAGATGATTTCAGCAAAAGATTTGCAGATACTGTGCGTGAGGAATTGGCACCGTATCGTACGAAAGCTTCGGATAAACCATGGAAAGTAGAATAGACATGCTTAATTCTGAAAATAGGGATCAACTCCAGCCGCGCCTGCTTATCTTCTTCAAGGTTGAGCAACGCGAATTTGAGCAGTATGTGCAGGGCGCACTAGGTGAACTGCTGAAAAAATCGGTTCGGGAGAAGAACAGTCTTGGAAGGTGGAGTAATTGCACATGAAGATTCTCTGGGAAAGCCCATTAATTTTTGAAGGTAGTCCAGACATTGAGCCTCTGTCGGTAAGGTTAAGGGTAGCTCTTCATGAAGCATCTTGTGAAATTGATAAGTTTGGGGATCAAATAGAGACAACCGCTGATCTGGTTGGTGACGCAAAGAAGATACGTCATGGGATTGCTGTTCTTGGCCCAGAAGTCGAGGATGGCGTACCGGTAATCTCCATTTCGGCAATTACAGATAGCCATAGTATTGACTTTGACAAGTTGCGTTTCGTAGGACTTGATGTTGCTGATGCGCATCCTCATACCAAATTGTATGGGGGCGAAGTCATTATCTCAGTCAAGGGGACTCTAGGAAAAACTGCAGTTGTTCCCTATGAATTGGCAGGCGGAAATATTACACGGGAAGTTGCTATGTTCCCTGTCACTAATGAGGTTGACGCGAAATTCTTATTACTTGTTCTAAATTCGAAGATTGGCCGTTCACAGATGACAGTAAGAAGTTTCGGAGAAGTCGTCGCCGAATCAATAGTTGGCTCCGCGATCACATTGCCTGAATTGCGTGAACTGAAGGTTCCGAAATTTTCACGAGATGAGAAGGAGACGGTAATACAAAGATTTAAAGAAATTGAATCTTTTTCTAAGGCAATCAGTGCGAAGGCACTAGATATCAAGGCACTCAGAGAAAAATACATAGACTCGATTCTGGATATAATAGCAAAAGAAATTGGAGTAGCAAAATTCCCAACACCTTGGTTTGGAAGATTTTATCTTCAACCATCAAATTCCAGCATTGAACGTTTGGATGTCTTAGGTGCAAACACAAAATTTGAAGATGATTGTATCAAGTGCGGGGAATTTGGGCCTCTATCAGAGATTTGTGATGTCTCGGGCTCGAATGAACAAATTCCCCTCGGAACACAAAAATACATTGCCATTGAAGGCCTTCCAGGAAACTATTGGGGTGAGATTGAAATCCCGGAAATAGAGGTTGACAAGCAAACAGGTAGAACCCATTTTTTTGCCGGAGATATTGCTTGGGCTCACCTCAAACCATCTATCCTTCAAGGCAAGGTGTTTATAACTCTTGAGGAATGTTGGGGTTCTCATCATTTCTTAAAAGTTTCAACTTCAGAATTGGATGAAGACACAAGAGTCATCATTTGGGCCTATCTAAAAACCAGTCCAATAAAAAGACATCTCGCCAATAAATGTACTGGGAAAAGCGAAAGCCAAAAAGACATCAGCGATAAGGCGCTGGGGGCTCTTCCATTCCCGAAGCTAACTTCTAAGCAGATAAAAAAGGTAGCCAAATCCATTCGTGACATCATTGATGGTTCACACGCTTTTGAATCGCAGGAGAACGACCTTAATAAAAAGGCAGAATGTCTGTTGGAAAAGGCTTGTTCCAATATACGCGACTTACTTGTTGAGGATCATTTCAGATCATTGCTGGCAGAAGCAAAGGAGACACTGCAATGACCGCCATGGAACATGCATTGGCTGGCATGTGGCACAGCCGTGAGAAGCAGAAGTTGCCCTATCTGCTGGTCAATGACGTACGTGGCTATTTTTCCGAAGCGCCTGCCGAACTTCAGGTCGATGCCCAATCCATCCCTGTGCATGTCTGCGCCAATGAGATTTCCATGCGCCGCCATACTGAGCACGAGCGTCAGCAGCCGAATCCTTCTGCCCGCATCATCATCTCACGTCAGCAGCTTCAGCCGGATCATCTGCCGGACCTGCAGGCTCGTTCCAGTATGTCACCCCGCACCGTAACGGGATGTGACATTGCCAAGGCACTTGGTGTGAAGAACCCCCGAGCCTTGCTCGACAGGCTTCCCATTCCAGCTTTCTGGAACCTAGCCCCGTATCTGCAGCATCTAGGGATTTACAGTCTGGAGCGTGTGGTGCTCGCCTCGTTGCTGAACGACCCCAGCGTATTATCTGCGGGCTGGGAGCCGGATCGGATTCTCGACAAACTTTGGTACGAGGATGCGTTGACGCGGGTACGCGAGGTGCTGAGCTCAGTCGATGTGGATGAACGCCTGGCGCTGGAGCAGGAATTCCTGGACGTTGTCCGTACCTGGCTCGATACACCTCGTTTCGCCCTGGTCGAAGCCGCTGTACTGGAAAGCGATCCTCCGCCCGTTCTACCCATCTGTCTGCTCGCCTCCATCCTTGATGGCTGGAAGATGCTTAAACCGGGACGGATGCGTGCTTTCCTCGAAGGCAGTGAGTTGGGAGATCTATTTGTTGACGTGCTGAAGGACGAGCAAAGCTTGAATGGGCTTGCCGAATGGGGCCGTCGAATCACCCTCAAAGACGATGAACCCTGCAAACAGGCACTTAACTACCTGCAGCACGAAGTTTTCCCCAAACATCCCAGCGCCGTAACGGAGTCCTTGGCGACTGTGGTCAAAGGGGTTGGCGGCAAAGGCTCGGAGCGTCTGCTGAATCAGCTTATCCAAGTCCTGGAGGCCGATGGCGGCATCCTCGCCCAGGGCCTGACGGTGACACTCCACGCACTGCTAGATGTGGTGGTCAACGGCGAGCGAGCCGACACACTCCCGCTGGAGAAGGCCACCTGCAAGCTGACTGATGTTTTGGAAAAGCCGGATGCCCCTGAGTGGGAAGATTTGCTCGAAGCTCTGCGTCGACATCAGGCTCGCGAGCAGTATGAGGACCATGTATCACTGCTGGAGGCGATGGTCACCATTCACCGGCTCACGGGCAAGGCCGAGGCAGCGGTAAAGAATCTTGCCAGTCTGGATTGGAAGGCCTGGCTAACCTTAGTGGATTCGGTGTATCTGCCACTCTCAACAATGGCGCTGGAGGCGGACTGGCGGTCCACCCAGTTGCCGGAAAAGGTCAATGTCTTTCGTATCACCCAGCGGGCCAAAAAGGCCTGCGATGCGATTCGTGTTGCCTGGGCGGATTTCTATGTTCAGCCAAGCTATGGCCTGCCGAAGTGGCTGAATGAGCGTCACTTCGCGGCTGGTACCAGTAGGCCGTGGTTGAATAGCGATGTCATGGAATTCGCCGTCAAGCCGTTGCTGCAGGATTCAGAGATCAAGCAGGTTTATCTGCTGGTTTTTGATGGGATGAGTGTGGCCAACTGGACATTGCTTCGTGACCGCTTCCTGATGGTGCAGGGGCGCGAGCTGTTTCGCCCTTACCAATCGCTGGGGCCTGAGTTCCGTGCCCTCACCTATATTCCCAGCATTACCGAATATTGCCGACAAGCCATTTTTGCAGGAGCACCCCCAGCGGAATTCCGAAGCTGGCCATATGGGACCAGTGAACCTCATCTGCTTGAACGCTGCCTTGCCAATCTGGGGCTTTCGCCATCCTCCTGGTGGGATAAGGATAATAACTATCTCTGTTACAACGAGAAAGATGCCAACGCTGACACCCTCAACAGGAAAATGCGCGATCTCGTCGATTCCCCCAGCCGTTTCAAAGCGGTGGTATTCAATCTGCAGGACAGGCTTCTGCAAAAGGGTATGTCGAGCCTTCAGGAAATCATGCTGGCTTATGTGAAGGAGGTAGCGCTGCCGCACCTGCGAAGAATCTCTTCTCAGGACAAGACGGCTGTCGTGATCACGGCTGATCACGGATTTACCTGGTACAATACCCAGTATGTGATAGACGATTTGAAATCAGACAGCGGACCGGGAAGGGATGTCTTCATAAGTAATCGTTGTCTTGAATATAAAACAAAGAAACGTACTGCAGTTGGTCCAGCAGATGTAAAGCGGATCGAACCATTAGCCACTTATGGACTGCCATCCAACCATGATGCCGTCGAGGTGACCATTGGGCACGACAGTTATGGTTGGCCTGGAGCCAAACAGACATCAACAGGCAACCCATACAAGGTTCAGGGCAACGACCATGGCGGATTGACTCCGGAAGAAACAGTCATCCCGATTGCGGTGTACATAACACGAGGGGGAAGATAATTCATGGCAACTCTTGATCAATTCAGAGAATTTCTGGTCTCAAACCTGGGCTTTAAAGCCCACCAAATCAATGACGGTGACGGTTCTGGCGTTGCCACAACGGTTGAAGGTCTGGAAGAAAGAGCAGCGTTCCTGGTTTCAACCAGCGTCGGCAACTGTTACGCCGCCTTCAAGCATGAAGGTTCAGCTACACTGAGCGAATCCGAGGCCAACCGATATAAAGCCCTCAGTATTCTCATGCCAAATGGTCCGGCAGCCTATTGTGTCATCGAGGTGGCTGGCCACTTGCGGATCTATCTCGTAGAAAAAGGGAATGAGATCCACGACGAAATGAAGGACTGGGACGACGTTCGCAATGCCGAAGACATGGTGCGCGAATTCAAGTCAGAATTGGTAAGGGGCCTGCAACAATGGGCACAAAAAACACTCCATACGGAAAACAGCCTCTCCCGCTTCGTGCAGCTCATGAAGGGTTGCTGGCAGGATATCTGGGACATCGAGAACAAACGCAATGACTGGATCTTCGACGAGTTCACACGTTTTCTGTTTATCAAACTCAATGAAGATGCAAAGCCCAGCGGAAGTTTCACAACCGTAAAATTGAAGTCGTATTGCGAACAGAACAATCACATGGGCGACAAGGCCGCCCAGAACTTCATCAACAATCTGTTTGATGACCTGAAAGGGCACCATCCCGAAGTATTTACCGATGAGAATGAACGGGTTCTCAGCAAGGCGGCAACCATTGAACGGGTCATTACCCGTCTTGAAGGGATCAACCTGAAAGATACTCAAGGAGATGTATTGGGCCGTGCCTTCGAAATCATGCTGTCCGATACCTTCAAAGGTAAAGACCTGGGGCAGTTCTTTACCCCGCGGGAAATCGTCGCATTCATGCTGGACCTGGCTCGGGACAATCCCAATGGCCCGGCCTTGGACATCGAAAAAAGCGAGCATTTTCTGGATGCCTGCGCAGGGTCAGGTGGTTTCCTGATCGCCACTTACGAGGACGTGTACAAGCACGCACTCGGGGGCGGCGTTGAGCCGCGCAAGAAGGAACAGCTTCTGAAACGCCTCGGCCAGGAAACATTTTTCGCCTGCGAGATAGAAGAGAAAGCGGCTCGTCTCGGAAAGCTGAACATGATCGTTCACGCAGTAAACGCGCAGAACGCTCAGTGGCTTCATCAGAACTACCTCTACAACGAGGAATACGGGGGGTTGAAGCCTTCAATCGAATATGAGGTCGACTTCGGCGATGGTAAGAAGAAGCGTCGGATAGGACCAGACAGCATAGACTTGGTGCTGACTAATCCGCCATTCGGTAAGTCCGTCAAAACCGAGGGAATTCTTCTTGATTATCAATTCGGGCATGAGGTCAAGGTCTTTAAGTCCAAAGGCCGTCCGCCGGAGAAGCGCCCCAAAAACAGCCAGGACAGCGAAGTCCTTTTCATTGAGCATTATCTTCGTGTGTTGAAGCCTGGGGGCAAACTGCTCATCGTTCTTCCCGACGGTGTGTTGTCGAACGCCACAGCGAAGCCCGTTCGGGATTATATGCGGGAGCACGCCATCATCAAGGCCGTGATTTCTCTGCCAAGCGAAACTTTCGCGTCAACCGGAACCTCTATTCCGACCAATGTGGTATATCTGCAGAAGAAGCGCCCGGGAGATGTTCAGGGCGACATCTTCATGGCGCGGGCTGACTACGTCGGCCGCAGAGCCAATGGCGATCCGCTCAAGGAAAACGATCTGCCGTTCATTCTTGAAAAATTCTGTGAATGGCAAGCGGGAACGCTCGAACTGCCCGAGGAGGACAAAGAGTGAGCGAGCTGTATATAGGAAAACATCTCGATCCCCATGGGATGCTTGGTGAGTTGTACCGTCATAAGCTTAGTGACCTGATCACTCACACCTTCATTTGCGGTGGCTCAGGCTCAGGTAAAACGGTAATGGGTAAAGCCATCATTGAGGAAGCTGCCCTTAAGGGGATTCCCTCAATAATCGTGGATCTCAAGGGCGATTTATCTTCCTTGGCGCTTGCTTTTGGCGAGTTAGCTGCACCCGCCATCGCTCCATGGATTGAAGTTGAAGACAAATCAACGCTTGGCCGTGCCGCCCTGGCTGAAGCCAATTCCTTCCGGAAGCGCTTATGGGATTGGGGGTTGGCTGAAACCAATGTGCGCGAGTTTGCAAACCTGGTTGCAGTAGAGATCTTTACTCCTCGCAGCGAACTCGGCCGACGTGTATCTATTCCTCTCATTTCATCACCTCCTCCAGACATCAATATGCTTTTTGAAGAGGACCCTGATACAGCCTCGGTCATGGTGACAAGCATGGCGGAAGCACTAGTACGCAGGGTGATCCCGACAGGGCAGAGGGACCGGGAAACGGATTTTGTCACAGCCCTCATTGAGCACGCCTGGCGCACAGGCATTGATCTGACCGGTGAGGCCGGTCTTGGGCAATTGGTATCGATGATTCTGGAGCCGCCCTTTGCCACCATTGGCGTGCTGGGAATAGATGACCATATTCCCGAGAACCGGCGTCAAAAACTCGCACAAGCTGTGAACGGCCAACTCGTTGGTGCTGCAGCCAACTGGGTCCGAGGTGAAGAGATGAGCATCGACAAGTTGGCGGGAACCAACCGTGTCGATGGCAAAACACAGATCAGCGTAATCAATCTATCGCATATTCCCGACTTCGAAGACCAAAGCTTCGTCGTTGCCCAAATCGCCTTTGCCATCAACGCCTGGATGAGGAAACAGGGCAGTGCTCCAGGAGGAAATAGACCCCGCTTATTGTTCTTTCTGGATGAGATCGGCGGTGGTGGGGGGAAGACTGCTTTCTATCCCACTTACCCCTACATATCTACTTGCAAACCCGCGCTGAATATACTGGTTAAACAAGGACGCGCCTTTGGTGTCGGGTGCATCCTGGCAACACAGAACCCCGGGGATATTGATTATAAAGGCCTTTCAAACTGTGCCACCTGGATCGTTGGCAAACTGCAAACCAAAAGAGATCGGGACAAGGTTCGTGAGGGGCTGACTGATGCAGAATTTTCACCATCCGATTTGGCCAAGAAAATAGCTCGCCCCAAGACGGGCGAGTTCATGCTCATGAACAAGGAAGGCGATGTCCATTTCATCAAAGAACGCTGGCTCCTGACCTATCACTGTACGCTGAGCCCAGAGCAGCTTCGCCGTTATAAAGCCAAGGTGCTTGCCCCGTATGAGGGATCACTAAACACAGATATAGCTTTTGATGATTTTGAAGTGACAGCCACCTCAAACGAACAGGAAGAGATTCTATCGCTTTGGAATGATACCAAGGATGCTATTGGTAAAGCTTGTAACCTGCTTGAAAAGATCCTCAATCTCGACACCGCCTCTGAGAAAGCACGACTTTGGATATCTATCCTACGTGACCCAGACGGATTCAACCGCCGCCTTCAGGATGCCCAAAGCCAGCTTGCCGAGTATGCTAAAGTGGCTTCCCTCCCTGAGGACACCATAACCCAAGAGCCCAGCGGTTTGATGAAATTGCTCTCTGAAAAGAAGAGTGCGAGCCAAGGACCATCATTCAACGATTCTCGAGCGATGCCGAGCCCTTCTTCGGCAAAGCCACTGGGTGATAGTGTGCTTGTTGAGGATGATGGCAGCGTGATCTATAAGGGCCGAAAATTTCAGCTTTACCGGAGATATGCTGGCAAATCAGTAACTTTCATAGAGCAGAATGGTGAGTTGCTGTTCACAATTGAGGGTAAAGTTTTATCAAAGAAATATATTTTATAGAAATCTAATCTAATTATATTGAGTTGTGGATTGCATAATCGGGATTTGTAATAAAGGTCTTAGCTGAGATTGCCTCTCATTCAACCTTTGTCAATCCGTAACAATATTTGCATGCATGCCCACACCTCGGTCTATACCACCCAATGTCCCAGATGGCGTCTCGGCAATGACCAGTCGGTTTCTTCATTTTCTGATAATGTTCAACAACCGAATCATCCTTCTCAGGATGCAATTCCGCGTACCATTGCATATCAACACAACGCAGTCGATGATAGTTCTTCATTTTACATATAGACATATGCATGCCAAGTGATTGAGCTATGGCATCAACTTTTTGGGCAAACAAAATCCTTTTATCTCGATTGATCAGGTCCGGTACTATCTGTGAATTACCATAGGGGATGTAGAATGTGAGGATTGACTTTTTTATACCTTCCATTGCAACCGGTGTTGCAATGGATTCAAATAGCTCCAAAGAAAAGTTGCTCAACCCCTCCCAGGACAAAATTGGAGAGAAGCACCACATTATGCGACGGGGGTCACCTATATAATCTACTAATTCTTCGACCCTATTCATAAGCAACTTATGGTTTGGAACTCTTGGTTCTAGTCTCGTTCCACCGAGGCCAGTAATTGTTAGATTCATACAGACCTGATCACACCTTTTCACTACATCGCTTAGTCCCTGATGGTCGAGGAGAGGTCTGAAATCTTTCGTTGAAAGCAAAAGGGTATGAACTCTTTCTGGTTCCAATCCTCTCGTAGTCGGAAGCTGACCAGTAAGCGCAGCAAGCAGACGATCGGGATCACAGGCAAGCATGTCAGTTCTTCGGCTTGCACTGACTACATATTTCCTTCTTGCTTTATCAGCCATTGACCTTCGGTTTGCGATACTTCACATATTCACACATTATCTGAGGACGATGACGTATAGGTCTTTCCAAAGATTCAAGCGCCTTCTGAATAAACTTCTCCTCAGTTTCATATCCGATAAAATGACGACCAAGGGCCTTTGCAGCTCGAGCCGTTGTTCCGATACCCATGAATGGATCGAGGACCGTCTCTCCAGGTAAGGAAAAGAGTTGTATCAAACGGCTTGGGACTTCAAGAGGGAAAGGGCATGGATGGTCCGGATTGTTCCCTTTGTATGGAGGTGGGACATGCCAAACATTGTTGGCGGTTTCCCGAACAAAGTAATCATCTACCTCAACTCTATATCTCTTTTCCCCAAAACGTCCAAGATTCTTGGTAAATGGTTTTGATGGTTTTTTCCGAAAGACCAGAAGATATTCTGTCCTGACGTTGGGCGTGAAATTGCCTGGATAGGGCCTCTGTATGAAATTCCTCGCCCTTGTTCTTCCACCTGACACCTTATGCCAGACGATCTCAAAGCAGAATGAAAAACCTATCTTCTCAAGTATGCCCACCGCATGAAAAGGTATGGGGTATGCCTTGCTGCCTTTTGCCATTGTAGCAAGATTTACGATGCAATACCTGCCTGGCCTGAGAACTCGGAAGCATTCACGATGCCACCGACCAAGATCATCTAGAAAAGCCTCATAGGGATGATCTTGTCGCCACAGGTAATCATCGCCTCTATTGAAGGCAGTGTAATCAATAAAAGTCCAATAAGGAGGCCCTGATATAATGAGATCTATGGAATCGACCGGCAACTCATCCATGTAGGAACAATCTTTACAATAAATAACATCCTTCTCTATCATGGGCATTTCAGGTGCTTTATCTAGAACGAGAGCCATGTTTCTTCATTGAGGTAAACTGTTGAACAATGCCTGACCCAAATCAGGATGAACTGATTTGATGAAGTTGATATGTCCTGTCAAAGATTCAAGGCTCATTGGCTCGCCTTTCCATGTAGCCTCCTTGCCCTGGTTAACATGGTGCAGCGCAGCTCGTATCCTCCTCCGGATAACACGCGGAACAGAAACTCTATCATTTACTGTGAGTCCGGTAACTTCTTGACGGGCTCCCCTTCTATGTATACGGAGTTTCGGAAGTGCCAGAGCAAATCCTTCCTCTTCAACGATTTTTCTTATGAGTGCAATGTATTTAGTTATTGATTCAGGGCCACTTATTGTAAGGTCATCAGCATACCGGGAATAGTCAGCCCCAATTGTATTCGATAAACCTGAGAGGCGATAATCGAGTCGAATGCATGCAATATTAGCAAGCATGGGACTCGTCGGGGCACCCTGAGGAAGACGGCCATTGAAAGAGGAAAGGGCTGTCAGGAAACTCGCTTCCTCATTTTTATATCCGAATGATCTGTATATGCCAAATACTCGTGCAGCACTTATTGTGGGGAAAAAATCTTTGATGTCCAGGTTAACAACTACAGCCTTCCCGACATGAGGCTTAGCATTACTCACAATGGAATGAGCCCTTCTGAAGCCATGACAAGAATCGTGCAATCGTACATCTGACGTCAACTTTTCAAGGATGGCTTTCTGCGCAAGTTTCAGGGCTGGTTTGGGTGCCTCTATCTTTCTTTTTCCACCAGATCTCTTGGGGATCTCAAAGGTGTCATAGAGGTCATCGAAAGTATTGTTCCGATACCAATGGCCCAGAACAAACTGCGCAGTATTCTCCTTGAGCTCCTTTAGTATAGAAAACCTCTCTTTTAACAAATCCCATGGAGATATCTTTTGAGCGACCCAAGTTTGCCCTGCTCTGTCATTATCTGCCAGTAATTCTTGATCCCGCTTGGTTTGTTTCTCCTGTATCCTTTTATAGTGCTTCGTTTGCGAATAGAGGCCTTTACATACCTGGCCAAGGGAGTCCTTCCTTCTTGACCTCCGTAGAACATATCCAGTGAGTGTAGCATCTTCTTTCCTAAGAAGTTGTTCATATGATGAAGACCGACTTAAAAGCCCCTTCACGTAGAGAGGAAGGACTATTGATGCTGCCTTTCCGCCTAATTTTCTGACAATCTCCCGTGAGCACATATTGCGGAGTTTACGATCCCAATGCTTGAGCCCTTTTTTTAAGATGGGAAGTGCTTCTTCAACGGGGAGTTTGGACACCCTTTTAACAGCAGAATATCGTTTCTCAGCAACAGCTCCAAACATATCTGACGCATTGTTGTTTGCTTTCTTTGTCACTTGTATCTCCGGAGGAGAAATAGATAGAAGGACAGTCGGTCACCTTACTAAGCATTACTATGAATCGACACTGCCACATGAATCACCATGTGGCCGCAGGCCTGTGGTGACTCATGCGGCATTGGCAGTATGTTCTGTAGATGCGGCAACCACGGCGAAACGCCGCGACGATCTAAGCATTTACCGACTGCCCTTCTTAACTGGATTTCTAGCAGGAATTATATGAAATATCAATTTGTCTTTATGGACAAACATCATATTTTGCGACATGCACTTGTCGCGATGACCTGATATCGCCCACAATATGTATTATGATTGGTTTCTTATTTTAGCCGCTTCTTCATTGAATCGAAAAGGGCCAAGGAAATGATATATGGTAGGATACATACTAATCAGAATCAGTGATGTATAATATGGCAATGAATATTGTCGAGATTATTGCACGCAACTATGGATGATCTGGATCAGGATCCCCTCAGTCTCAGCTTACCGAGTGGCATCGTGATAAGGAGGGAGTAATTAAGGTCAAAGAAGACGAGTCTTGGTTTGAATGAGTTGATAAGGTATTATTATTGATTAATAGTTTACTGGTCATGAGGTGATGCTATGACTGGACAATTGATGCTGTTTGATCAGGTCCCAACTCCAGAGGACGTTCTCTCAAAAAATCTGGAAATGAAACTTCATGGAAGGATTCTCTTCATCCTGAAGAATCGGAATCAACCAGGGGCAGGTGAACTTCTCGAGATGATGGAAGACGATTTTGGTTGGAAAGTAAGGAGTGTATTTCTAACTGTTATTAAAGGTCTTCGCTCAGATCCGCACATCCCTGAATATCTTAGGGCATATGCCACGAACACTCTCAGTGACGATGAGGTGGAACAGGCTCTGCGGGGTAATGCCAAACCAAGTCAGGTGTTCAAAAGCACGGTAGATGACTTGTTCCGTAAAAGTATCCTGTACAGAAACTCAGATATGTACCAAGAGGCAATCAGTTTCATAGCGAGGTTCAAGGAATATGCCCCGTATAACAATATGCTGGTGAAAATCCAGAACCCGAGCTGTGGTTTCTATGCCACTGAGAAAGACTGGTTCAAAAGGTTCGGAAGGATTATCAAAGAGGACGCCCAGCCAATGCTCATACTGGCTCCTAAGCATCCAGTGCTCCTGGTCTATGATCTTGATTCAACTGAAGGACCCTCTTTACCAGACAAGCTCGAACTCTTTGCGAAAGCATCTGGGGACTGGGATCCAGGTGTGTTCAGTCTCACCTTGGACAATGTCGAGAGAGATAAGATATTGGTCCAATTCAAAGAGCTCTCCTCTACACATGGTGGATTTGCTACCACAAGGCTCCGTGATGGAAACAACAAAATGAGGATCGTCATACATCAGGGCCTTGATGATAGGAGCAAATATGCAGTTCTCTGTCATGAACTGGCCCACATATACCTTGGTCACCTAGGCAGCGATGAGGATGGTTGGTGGCCTTACCGTATCAATCTGGACAAGAGATCAATCGAGATAGAGGCGGAAGCAACTGCTTACATTGTGGCCACACGTGTTGGCTTGCTGACCTCTTCTCACGCATACATTTCCACATATCTGAAAGATTCAAAAGTTCCAGAAGCAGTGAGCATTGAGTTGATATCAAAGGTTGCTGGAAGGATTGAAGAAATGGGGGGGCGTAGACTACCTGCAAGAAAAAGCTCAAAGAGGATATTACATGGCCCAGATAACAGGTAGACCAGATTATGCGCTCAAACAGATTCTTAGGTGCAGCTTGGATTGATATAATTATATCTGAATAATATGGAAGATTATAAAATTCCATCCGATAAAATCGATCGTAGTCCAAATTCTCGTATAGTTCGTAGTGCCATCGATGAAGTCAAGGCTATTCGGACGCTCCTAGAAGACAGCTACAAAGATTTCGGAGGCGGGAGAACTTTACTACGCGAGCTTGTACAGAACGCTGATGATGCAGAGGCAGAACGACTTGTTTTTGCCATTGTCGAAAATGGATTGCCGGATGCACAGAACAGCCTGCTCCGAGGTCCTGCCTTGCTCGTGGCAAACACCGGGCCTTTCCCAGCCAGGGATCGAGGTGCCCTCCACCAGGCTCTGGGAGGTTCAAAGGCTGAGGATGCTGACAAAGTTGGCAGGTTCGGCATCGGTCTTAAAAGCGTGTTCCACATATGTGAAGCAATTGTCTACATAGGTGCTGATAAAGATACTGTACGTCCTGGTGCCCTGAATCCATGGGCAGGAACGGGCGCTTCTGGTGATGCTGATCCTCTGCATCCAGATTGGGACAGTGTAAGCGATGCTGACATGAAGTGTCTCCTGGATGTTGCAAATAAATTGTTAGAAAAGTTCAGAGATGGATTGCTTCTTTGGGTTCCTTTGCGCCAAGCTTCCCATTTGGATCGAGCACAAGGCCAACAGTATGGTCTCGGATCAGCCTGCCCAAGTCCGCATGAAATCGCTGCTTGGTTTAGGCGGTCAACATCACTTGCTCTTCTGCTCGCGCAGTGTGGGCATGTTGTATCGATTGAGGCTTACCTTGCACCAGATATTTATTCGCTGGAGGGACGTAAACGTCTGGTCCGTGTTGCTCGGCCAGGATTTCAAAGCCTTGGATGGATAGGCCGATATGAAAATGATCTTGATGAAGTGGAGAGGACCTTCGAAGGCCGAATAGAGGATGACAACAAAGGCTGGTCAGCCTATGGAATTGAAGTTCTCGGTCTCGACAGCTTGAGGCGGCTTCGCATCGAACCAGAGTGGCCAAAGGAACCCCATTGGCAGAACGGCAAATGTGACTGGATACCCCGCAAAGCACTTTCACACGCTGCAATCACGGTTCTCCAACCTTCAGAAGCTTCTTCTGACTTATGTGGTGCATATTTGCGGTGGGCAGTGTTTCTCCCACTAAATGATGACCCGATTCCCCAGAAAAGCTCTCTTGTAGAGTCAGTGGGTAACTGTGGAGAACCTGGTACCTGGGATATTGTGATGCATGGATATTTCTGGCCGTCTCATGACCGGAGATCCATACCAGGTGTAACAGGCAACGATACAAGTGAAGGGGATGCGCGGATCCGATGGAACAGAGCAGTTCGTGACGAAATGCTCCTCCCCCTCTTGCCGAAAGCACTGGCACATGCTGTGAAGGGAATCCCTGAAGCAGCTGCACGATCGTTGCTGCGGGCAATTACTTGTTCTCAAATAGTTCGTGGACATCTCTCTGAGATTACACGTCTGAACATACTCCTTCCAAAGATTGCTGAGAATGGGGTGCAATGGGAGGTACATTCTACAAACGAGTCACAAGTTCTCTCCATACCAGCGTGGAATGATGCACCAGACAGTGTTCGTGAGCAATTCGTGTCAAAGGTCAGAACGCTTACGAACGGCTTCCTATTTATTGATGGAGATGCTCCAAGAATAGGCGGGGATGAGGGAGAATGGCCCCATGAGTCGATCCGATGCATATTGGAATGCATCTCCTCTAAGGAATTCCGAACATGTATGGCGCTCTCATGGTTAGAAATATTGCTCACGAAACTGTTGAGTTCCCGAGAGGACACATCGAATGATCGGGCATCTGTCGTTGCGACATGGTTTGCTGAAAGAATCGGTGAAGGGATCCTCTCAACGTCTAAACTTGGGACCTCCCAAGAAGAGCGAGAGGACATGCGTGCCGCATGGCTGAGGGTTTTCGCCAAGCTCCCCAAGAACTGGTTAGTGCTGTCACCAGTGGATGCGCAGAATGCAGTTGTTGAGCTTGCTAAAGAGGGCATCATTGGACCCGGGCTGCTGACAATTCCCTTTGGTCGCTCTACAGGTCAAGAGTGGACACCAACGCCGGATCCAGAGAGGCTCGACAGTGCTCTCCAAAAACTCGGGAATTATCTCAGAGATGATAGAGATTCGTCACAGAGGTTATATCAATCTCGGCTGTTACTGGCAGAGACCCTTCTCTCTGTCCGACAAGACACTCCCTTAAGTGAAGAGTTGGTTTCTCTGCCGCTACTGCGTGCAAAGAGGATGCCTGACGACAAGGACGAAGCATGGTCCATGGATGAATTGTACCGTCGAGCTCAGCAGATTCAGGTGTTTGCAAGGCCGACTTTGGAAGATAATCCTGTGGCCTATGAGATACCATATGATCCGAAACAAGCTGTGCTTGACCTTGCAAAAGCACTTGACGAAGATGTGTGGCTTGTCGACAGTTCTCTGGCCTCGATTGCAAATTTAACATTACCAACGTCAGAAGCTCTGGCAAAAGCTGTGCTGGTAAAGACGGTTATCAAATCAAAGTCTTCTGATCGCAAAGATCTTGTTCAACGACTGGCGAAATCAGAGGATGTTGTTTTGCCGGTCATCCATCAAGCGATAACATCTCTGCTTACAGGACGAGTACCGAAACAGGGTTATGAGAAGGACCTCTACTATGTCCGTAGTCAAGACTACAACAGGTTAGATAACACCTTGGTACTAAGGGTACTCCTCAAGCTTCTTGGAAGACCTTGGCGTGAGGTTGATGCCGGATTAGTTGAACCCATTCGGCACTCCCTTGTTGATGCCCTCCATATCAAGGCCGTTGATCCCGGAATACTCCATGAGCTCCTCCAGAAGTGTATCGATGAGTCGGTTGGATGGACTGATCTCGAAACAGGTGAAGTGATCCAGCTCCTCCGTCGACTGCACAGTGCTACGCCACCATATAGAGATCGTTGGCGACAGATGCCCCTCCATAGGGGTGTTGGTGGGAGCAGGGGGAGTTTCAACGAGCATGCCCTCAAGGCCGTCGGCGGATTGGCATTACCCCGTGAGCTTGAGTCTGAGATCCGCTTACTTGAGCCCGACAAAGAAGTTGAAGATCTCTATCGGGACGTTCCTTCGCTAGATCCTGAGGGAGTTCTTCATGCAATGCTTGTGAGTCAGCGGCCGTATCGTTTTGCCAAAGATATTGTAAAATCTCTCCGCCCGAGCACTGATGTCCACCTACCTCGAAATACCGATATAGGTGCTCTTCTGAAGAGTGCAAAGTGGCTTCCCTTGAAAGGATCTGAATCAGGTGTTTCACCGAATACAGTGCTGCTGCTCTCAGAAGATCTTCAGATTGTTGTGTCTCCCCTTGCAAGGGCTGGCGCTCTAGGCAGTTATCGATTAAGTGAGGATGTTGACCCTGAGGTCTGGTCATTCTCAGAAGATATTATCCGAAAGATTCTTGGGGAGCCAGGAGTCTCACGTCAGATACATAATCTAGCCAAGGCTCTTGACACCACTCTGGCCCCAGATGTCGATGATGGGGCATACATCCTGCTTCCAGACCCCGAGCTGATCACTGCCTCTCTGATTTCAGAAGTAATGCAATCCTCTCTTGCAGATGCCCATGCGGGATGGGCACTCGTGCGTTCTGCAATCAATGCTGCCGGTATTGACCATCTCAAACTGTCAGACACTTCATCCTCTCAGACGCAGAGTGCGGTTGTCAGTCTTGCACGATCACTTTGTGGCCCAATGCCACCTGAGCGTCAAATCTCTTCTCTCATGACACTCGCTGCCAGCCGACCACCAAAAGACTCCTCTGCTGGTATCGTGTTCAGTGCATTCATGGAAGCCTTTGTACGTACCCCAAGATTCTATGAACAGATCTTACCTAACATCGAACTGCCGACGCAGGATGGGCAATGGCACCATACACGGGATATTGCACGATCTTCTTCAGGTGTTTCAAGACGACATCGCCTTCTTCAGGACCTTCGTCTTACCCTTGGACTTGACAAGGACGAACCAATACATGGGGAGTCCTCAACAACCAGTGTCGGATCTGGAACTGTGGACACTCTGAACAAATACTTCGATCCCTGGGCAGACAGAATACCCGAGGCTGCTGTGGGGGCTTTCATAGGATTGCTCGGCAATGGATTACGCGAAGCCATATTGGAGCTTGCTCAAGATTGGATTAGCGAAGATGTCAGTGTGGAGAGGATGCGCCAAGAACTCTATGGAGAAGATAAACAGGATCCCTGTGCAGATGTTCGAGTCTCCGTGCTGAATCGTATAGCACAAGGCCAGAAGGTGGAAGCACTTAATCTCCTTGACGAGCGTGTAGTAATGGATGCCGGTTTGGATAGCAACACGATTTTTGCCGTAGACCCTATACGTCGTTCATCAAATCTAGGTGTGTTCTGGGAGATAACTCTCCGGGATGTTAATCCCAGCAGTAAGACAGCACACGAACTCATTGCGCTTCTCGGAGGGACTGTAGAGTGGTGGGCCGTTAAGGTGCTTCGGATAGATATTCAAGCTGTTCGCTCTTGGTGGTCACGGTGGGGGACTGGGTCCCAGGCTCAGGTTGGACCAGTACAGGCCTCCATCCTTGCACATTTGCCATTGACACTACACCAGCTTGATGTGAGCGAATGCGCGTCACTGCAGGAAGCACTGCGAAACGCCCAACGAGCACAACGCAGGAGAGAGCAAGCACCAGCTGCACAGATAAGGGAAGCAAATGAGATCGAGAGAAAGGTCCTCGACCAGCTAGCTTCGCTGATCCGGGACAACCAGGAGCACCAGCGATTTATCTGGATGCGTGTCCAGTCACTCATAAAACGGTACGGTTATAGAGAAGACAGCATCCTGCTCGAGTTGGCACAGAATGCAGATGATGCCCTTTCACAGTCAGCTGAAATGGAAAGAAGTGAACTGCCAGATGCTCCCCGACGACTGATTATTCGCACCTCTCAGCAAAGCGATGTGCCAACAATCGATGTTATCCACTATGGTCGGCCCATCAACGAAACAGGTGGCGCTGCTTTTCCTGAGGGACAAACAAGACAGTGGGATCAGGACCTCTATTTCATGATGCTCCTGAACCTCAGCGGAAAACCTGGAGAGGTATCGGGACAGAGTGCCGTTGCATCTACGACAGGACGATTCGGGCTTGGTTTTAAATCAGTGCATCTTGTCTCAGAGAAGCCATCAGTTGTCAGTGGTTTTCTGGCTTTCTCAATTGCTGGTGGATTGCTACCCATTGAGCAACCGACTCCACAAGATCCAGATTTAGTTCCGGTGGAGGGTCACCAGGCAACGAGGATCAGGCTTCCTCTACGAAGTGATGTTGATGTACCTGACCTGATTGACAAGATGTTCAAAAGATTTTCTTATGCTCGGGTCTTGCTTCCAGCTTTTGCTAGAGAGATTCGTGAAATCATAGTCGAAGGTGGTCCATCCGCAGGAGTCAGTTCATTTGATGGAAAGAATATCCCTGGTGCTCCCGGTTGGACGATTGCTAGTAATACAGTAGGGATACCAGGAAAAGGCCAGTGGCGTCTTCTGCGGTTCCGCCCTGCAGATGTTGGAATCGGACGAGGAACTGAAGCACTTGTCGTGGGGATCAGGGATGGAGAACCTCAAAACTTCCCATCAGAGATCCCATTTCTCTGGAATGTAGCACCTACTAGTGAAGGCTGGGGTTGTGGGTACGCTGTAAACGGACCGTTCAAGCTTGATCCAGGAAGAACCCATGTTTCTCTTGATGACCCTTCTACACTCAGCGTGGTGAACCTGCTTGGGGAGTCCCTTGGCCGCGGTCTGATTGAACTGCATGACACGCTTATGAAAAGATCAGCCACTCTCCCTGACGGATTGCCCTCCCAGGAAAATGTCGAAGGATTCATCTCTTCGCTTTGGAAGGTACTTGCCTCTGGCATCGACAATAATGATGCGCTGCGCAATACATTGCTTCGTTGCCTCCAAGGCTCTGGCCGTGGGATCTCTGCATGGATGTCCTCCCGATCTGTAGTGCCCTCGGGTCTCCCGGTGCTTTTTTCTCCCCGTCTTCCAGCTCTTGACCCCACAACACCAATAGAGGTTGCTGCGGGTGGCCTCAATAAAGGCTCTCTTTGTGAAGCCTTAGCACAGATTGATGACATCAAGATCATCGCACAGCGACATCTCGTTGTTTCACTGGAAATTGCGGGACTCCTCCGCCCTCTACTAGACAGAAGACTCCGTGAGATCAAACCGTCCGATTTACTCCATGAACTCGCTCAGGTCTGGGGTCATGTTTTAACACCTGAGAGGTTACATGCTCTCCGTCCTCTCTGTGAGGACGACATCTGGCAGGAAACAAGGGATAATGATCAGAGGTCATTGTGGAGTGCTCGTTTTGTAGCCCGATCAAAATCCTGCAACAACACCCCGTTGAAGAAACTGCTCCTCCCACGAAATCTCACCATTAAAGTGGCTGATTCGGATGTGGATGAGGAACTGCGCAGGTCCGCCTTTGCACCTGATGAGGCACTCCTTGAAGAGGATTACATAGGTGTTTCTGAAGATGTGACAATGTTCCTCCGGCTCAGAGAGCGTCATGAGATCGATGCCTCTATGTTAGCTTCATGGTATTATGACATTATACCTGATCTTCGTCCCGCTGCTCTCAGATATCTGCTGCGTGGAAGGCTTCAGAACGAAGTCCTGGAACGTCTCATACCCAAAAAGGGAAGGCCTTTATGGCTTGAAGATTATGAAGCAGTGAGACTCATTATTAAACATCTCGGAGAGGATCAGTGGAGGTCTGACAGGCTTCTCGCAACACTCTTTCCGAATCGATTCAGAGACACACAAGAAACAGTCGACATAGAAGAACCCTACCCGGAACACAAGCGGCAAAGATTCTTTGAACTTCTTAAAAAATGGTGGGATGACCCAGCAGTAAGAAGAGATGTCATAGACTCATATGAGAAAAAGGCATGGCCAGCCTGGCTTAGAGAAGCTGACATAGCGGGTGCCCTTCGATCCGAATCAAGGGATCACTGGCTTGGAGTTCTGGTTCTCGGTGCCTGCCGAAGCCTCGGAAGGTTCCACGCTGGGCACCACCGCAGTTTTCTGGAGAAGGCTCATAGTGAAGGCTGGTGGGATGTCTTCAAGAACCCTGAGGACAGGGAAGCGTGGATGGATATTCTCCGAACATGGCAAGATACAGCTGTGTCCGACCTCTCCTATCAGAGCTGGATGTCACTTTTTCCTGCCATTTATCAGCTCAGCCGTTATCTTGAGAAGTATCGAAGGCTGCTTCTCTCTGCAGTAAGAAGACCAGTTGAAATGTTCAAAATAGAATACATACTCGCACCGCGGATTGACGAGGCACTTTCTGGAACGGGTTATCATTTCGATGCCCCTCCTGCGCCGCTGAACATGGGGCTTCACTGGGTACTGCGAGAGCTTATACGTTTTGGTTTGATTGATGGTGATCACATCTATGCCTACTGCTGGGTGCCATCGGAGCAAGTACTCTCCTTCCTAGGTCCATTGGGATTATCAGTTCAAGATAACAGCATGTCAAATCCAGACAAGTCGAAGGCAATATTTGAATTCCTCGCCACCCAGATGGGAACTGAGAAACCACATCTTCACAAGGCATTCGATATTCCAATACGTCACATTGATGAGAATCCGAGTCTTCGAAAACAACTCGGTTTGGAGGAATAATGTCTCAGTTCAAGAAAGATGCTGTTGTAGTTCACTTCAAATTCGGACGTGGACGAGTACGTATGGATGATGGTGCGAGCGTTCTCGTCAGATTCGAGCACGGACTTGAGGAATGCCTCCCCAGTGACCTTGAGTTGATTGAAAGCCTCGGAGAACGAGCAATAGAGGCGAAGTTTGACCCGGCGCTCAATGTGGTCACACGTATCCTGAGCAACTGTATCCTGTCAGTGAACGATGCCTGGGGGGTGTTTTCCCGCTCAAGAATAAATCTTCTTCCCCATCAGCTGTGGGTCTGCAAGCGAGTTTTGGAGTCATGGCCAACACGATGGATAGTGGCTGACGATGTGGGGCTTGGTAAGACTATCGAGGCAGGACTAATCCTGACACCATTGCTTACCTCCGGTCGCGTAAAACGCCTTCTGATTCTTGCCCCAGCAAGTCTGGTGGAACAGTGGCAGGTACGTCTCAGGGAAATGTTTGACATCCGGATTCCAATATACGCACCGAACATTGATACGGAGAACTCTGATTATTGGAACACTCACGACAAGGTTGTTGCTTCAGCACACACAGTGAGATTGGATACTGGTGGTAGATGGGATCGACTCATTGATTCAAAGCCATGGGACATGGTGCTTGTTGATGAAGCTCATCACTTGAATGTGGATGAGGAACGTGGACGCACCCTATCTTTTGAACTGGTGGAAAACCTCCAGGTGCGTGGGCGTGTTTACTCCATGGTGTTCTTTACGGGAACGCCCCACCGTGGAAAAGACTATGGATTCCTACATTTGTTAAAGCTGCTTCGCCCAGATGACTTTGACCCAATGGAGCCTTTGGAAACACAGGTGCGAAAGCTGCGAACAGTAATGATTCGAAACAACAAGAGTCGGGTTACTGACATGAAGGGTAGGCCTATATTCACACCTGTACGCCAGCATCGTGAGACATACTCCTACACACCGGAGGAGGCGAGATTCTATGCCAAGCTTACGGAGTTCATTGCTACAGGTAAGGCATATGCGGCCGGCCTCGGCCAGCAACAACGACGGATGGCAATTCTGGTGCTGATAACAATGCAGAAGCTGGCCTCGAGCTCTGTTGCGGCCGTGCGACGTGCGATTGCAAAACGCCTGGAGCGGCTCAAAAAAGCAAAAGAAAAAATGGATATCTCAGCCCCAGACTTGGCACGCATTAACGCGCTGCTTGCTGAGGATGACCCCGCGAACCTTGATGAGCTTTCCCGCCTGGAGGAGCGAGTAGCAGAAAACCTCGGGGATGTCATTCACCTCAACCCGAATGAGATCCCTGCTCTTGAGGAATTACTTGATGCCGCGGATGAAGTTGTCCGTGAGACCAAGATTCAGCGTATCCTCGAGGTGGTGGATGAAGCATTCTCCGATCGCTCAGTCCTTTTCTTCACAGAGTACAAGGCAACACAAGCTTTACTCATGAGCGCACTCAATTCGAAATATGGTGACGGTTGTGTGACATTCATTAATGGGGACGGATTCATCGAGGAAGTCAAAAAGGCTAATGGGGATGTTCACACACAAAAAGAAGACCGACGAAGAGCAGCGGCCCATTTCAATCGTGGAGACGTCCGCTTCCTTGTCTCCACAGAGGCAGCAGGCGAGGGAGTGGATCTTCAGGAGAGCTGCAGCTCGTTAATTCACGTTGACCTACCTTGGAACCCAATGAGACTGCACCAGCGGGTAGGTCGTCTAAGCCGCTACGGACAGACTAAACCAGTCGATGTCATCACGGTCCGTAATCCAGAAACCGTGGAAAGCCGAATCTGGGAATGTCTTGATCAGAAACTCGATCGAATCACCCTTGCATTCCAGGGGGCAATGGATGATCCCGAAGACATGCGCCAACTTGTGATAGGAATGGCATCACCAAGGATGTTTACCAATATTTTTGCCGATGCCGACCCGGAGCTTCGAGGCCAGAGGCTTGAGCAGTGGTTTGATTCCAAGACAGCAACATTCGGCGGAAACGATGCAGTTGGAGTCGTTCGAAACCTGATCGGCAATGTAGCACGATTCGACTTTGGTGAGGTTGCTGATCAGATACCCATGGTTGACCTTCACGACTTGATCCCCTTCTTTAAGGCGATCTTTGCTGTCCTTGGCAAGCGACCTAATCAGGTTGACGATGTGCGCCTGAATTTTAAGACGCCTCAACAATGGACGAGCGACTTTACAATAGCCGAACGATACGACCTCCTCTTTGCCCGCGAACCTCGACCCAAAGAAGGTGAGGACATCGCAGGTGTGGGTCTGAAAATTGTTGACCTGGCCATTCAATCCGCCATCAATCTTCGTGACATGCTTGGATTTGTGGGTGAATTGGATGGTCCCATAGTTGTCTTTGCTTTACGTGATCGTATAACCGGTTCAGAGGGTGCAGTTCGAACAGTGATAGTCGGGGTACAGAAGTGTAAAGACAATGCTTGGAAAATGCTTAAGGATTGGGAGCTGATCAAGATTCTTAATCCACTTGCAGATAAACCGAGGAGCCAGGTGCTTGGGGTTGAGGCGCAAATGGTGCAAGAGATCACACATTTGCTCAACGAGGCCCAACATCACCTCGAATCGCATATGGAGGAACTAGATTTACCTTTCCGACTGCCAGCAATAGATAGTCTTGCCTGCTTGTTAACAGATGAGCATGGAGCATAATATAGTTTATGGGTATCTTAACTGGCTTAAGAGTGTAGTACCTACTCCCTGTCCTGCCCTGTCAGTACATACTCGAAATGGTCACACTCGGCAGCTATACGACGGATGTACAGGCAGAATTCGTCCGCATCCAGACCTGTTTTGGGAACCCACGACTCCCCGACCAGGCGCCCTCTGCTGTCTATGCGAAATCCGACAAGCTGGGCCGCCCTATTCCTTTTCCATGCCTGCAGCGAGATGTCGTTGATCTTCTCCAATGCCTTGGGGCGGGCCACCACGGCAGTGAATTCATAGGAGTCGCCCTGATCACGGACAAGTATGCGGTGTCTCCTCCCATTGGACAGTTCAACCATCACACCCTTTTCATCGATGGCAATGGACTCAGCTCCCTGGCACATCCTGGCCCACTCACTCATTGTCATGGTTGCCCTCCTGCCCGAGGTCTTCGCTGAACACCTTCATGCCCCTGTCTTCACCAGGAAGGTGGGTGTCCTCCAATATATCCGCCTGTTCGGTAACCCGCCGGATGAGCATGGTCACTCGCGCGGTGTCATAGCGAGTGTCCCGAAGCATGACATCGTCCTCGACCGTGAGGTCATAGGACTTCTCGTCCCGGCCCATGAGAGCACCGAGCCTCACCCGTCGGGTTGCAACGCTTTCGCTGATCTGTTCCATCGTTCTTTCAGGGTCAACCAGCCCGACCGGGCTGATGCAACGTATCACGAGGAATTCCCCCTCTGACCGGAGCAACAGAGCAAACGGCTGGCCCCGTCCTGTGGCAAGCCTGACCGTGCCGAGCAGAATGCCGTTTCCTGTGGAGGGTTCCCATTTGATGTCGATGCCATCATAGTGACCATCAATGAGCGCATGAAATCGTTTCAGCGTTCTGTCGATATCCTCCTTTCCCACAGCGAGCCTGGTCCTGCTCCCCTTCAACAGGAGTTTCAGGGATAACCCCATATGATTGTCTGTTGAGGGAGGTTTGAAGCCGATCTCGTCACAGCGCACCTGTAAGCCCTACCGAAGTGATGGCCTGTCTGCCTGCGAATCATCACAAAAAGCCATTTGAAGTTATTTTGAACTTGACATGTAAGACCTACTATGATATGGTCCCGCCATGGCCCACTTCCATATCAAGAAGAAGAACGGAAGACCCTATCTCTATGTCCGGGAA
>Ga0209604_1000590_pt1 | contig 33234 bp, 34 predicted proteins | sample AD_UKC097_MetaG_FD_184405 | JGI IMG/M metagenome (GOLD analysis project Ga0209604, IMG submission 184405) | Active sludge microbial communities of municipal wastewater-treating anaerobic digesters from USA - AD_UKC097_MetaG (SPAdes) (version 2) | ecosystem: Engineered > Bioreactor > Anaerobic >... | reverse complement strand
TTAGAAAAAATGCAAGTTGCTTTAATGCCGTTATCCCACATTGAATTTTGTAGCTCTTTCTGAAAATCTAGTAAAAATCTTCTATCAAAGTCGCCAGCAGCAGCTATTCTGATATACACTTTGCTATAGGTCATTATTGTCCAATCAAACAGGTCGCTTAAAAGTTTTACGATATTTATTCTTTTTATCCTAAACCATAAAAACTAATCCGGCTTAGATATCTCATGAACAAATTTATTGTATTTGAAGGAATCGATGCATCTGGAAAAGAAACTCAAGCAAAATTACTTTCATCATTCTTAAAGAAAAAAAGTTTTGAGGTGCTTTTAACGCATGAGCCAATATATGAAGAGCCGATTGGGAAAATAATAAAAGATAATCTTGAAAAAAAAATTTCATTGTCCTCTGAAACTATAGCTATGCTTTACGCTGCAGATAGGCATGAGCATTATCTAAATGTAGAGAAGGCCCTTTCCGAGGGAAAAGTTGTAATCTCAGATAGATACAAATATTCAAACATGGCATATCAAGGTGCAAATGGTGTAGACTCAAGATGGATTGAAGAAATAGAAAAATACTCTAAAGACCCAGATATCATATTCTATATCCGAGTAAAACCAGAATCTGCAATGAAAAGAAGGAAAGAAAAAGATCTCTATGAAGAAAATTATGAATTTCAAAAGAAGGTTTTTGGAATATATGAGAATCTATCAAAAAAATATAACTTCATAACTATTGATGGCGAAAGATCGATTGAAGAAATTCATAAAGAAGTAATAAAAAATTTTTCTGAAGATTAATTTTAAATCATCATTTTTTTATCTGAGGGTAACTCTTATAAGTGGTGTTACGAAATATATATTAGTGTTATGGTGAGAAGATGAAAGTAAGAACAATTGACTTCGACAATATGTCTTCAGAAGAACTATGTAAAAGACTTTCAGAATTTCATGGACACTTAGGTCCTTATCTTGTTCTGGGCGCTAAGATGGGTCTTTATGCAAAAAAGACTTTAAGTAGCTCTCCTTTTGAAATTGCTGCTGAAATTACAATGCCATTAAAACCACCAATATCATGCACTATAGATGGGATACAGTTTACTTCAGGAGCTACTACTGGAAAAGCAAACCTCAAAGTTTTAGATGGACTACCTATTCGAGCAATTTTTTATAAAGGCAATGAAGGTGTAGTCTTAATCCCTAAAGAAGGAATAATCGATAAGATAAGGCATCAAGTTGACCATGAGGATCTTGAAGAGCTTGCCGAGCAGATCATGAAAAAAGACTATACCGATCTTTTTGAGGTTGAGAAATGGATAAAGCAATAGAGCTCCATGCAGTTGATACAATTTATGAAGGAGAAAAAATTCCTTCTCTGAAAAATATTAATTTACACGTTAACAAAGGTGAATTTATAGCGATAATAGGGCCAAATGGCGCAGGTAAAACTACCCTACTTGAAACTATTAATGGTCTTCTCGAATCAAAGAAAGGTAAAGTCATAGTTTTAGGAAAAGAATTAAATGGCGATGGGAACGGTATAAGAAAGTTAGTTGGTTATGTACCTCAAGATTATTCTATAGACGAGCTCACCCCTTTTTTAGTATCGGATGTTGTTTTAATGGGTAGATTTGGAAAGATTGGTCTATTGAAACCAATCACAAAAAATGATAAAGAAATAGCCAAGAATATGATAGATTACTTGGGCATATCTGACCTATCACATAGGCCTATAGGGAAACTCTCTGGAGGTCAGGCCCAGAAAGTAATGATAGCAAGGGCGCTTGCAAAGGAGCCAGAGATATTGTTAATGGATGAGCCTTTTTCTAATCTAGATTTTGAGGCTAGAAAAGATGTATCAGAAAAACTTTCCCATTTTCACAAAAGTAAACAAATGACATTTGTTATTGTGATTCATGATATAGCCTCAATACCTAAGGTGTGCAACCGAATAATTGTAATGGATGCAGGCAAGATAATAGCAGACGGTAAAAAAGAGGATATCTTAAAACCAGAACTTCTTGAAATGGGTTACAAGGGAATAGTATGTTAGAGCTAGTTTTCACAAAAATACTTCTTTTCGCGATTATCGGTGCTGTTTTAACAGGGTTTACTTGTTCTCTAATGGGAACTTTTGTCGTAAGAATGAATCTATCTTCTTTAGGATTTGCTATGTCTCACGCAGCATTTGCTGGTGCTGCTCTCGGGATATTTTTAAGAAAAGACCCGTTGATATTTGCATTATTATTTTCTATATTTGTTTCGCTTGCTCTAGGGCCCTTGGCAGATAAAGCAAAGTTAAAGACAGATGTTATCATTGGCGTAATATTCTCATTATCAATGGCCATAGGCTTGTTATTCCTAAATATGTCCCCCGATACGGCCATGTCAAGTACCGCACTTAGAATATTATGGGGGAGTGTCCTTGGAATGACAACAGCAGACATTATGTACCTCCTAATTATCTCAGTAATTACAATAATTTTTGTGATGTTATTCTTTAAGGAGATTAATTCGATTCTATTTGATAGAAAACTTGCAAGGGCTTCAGGAATTAATGATAAACCCTTTTATTACCTGATTCTTTTTTTGACAAGTGTCACAGTTGCATTTTCCTTAAAACTCGTCGGTGGGCTTTTGGTGTTTGCCCTAATGATAAACCCCACTTCATCAGTTTATCAGTTTACTTATGACATGAAGAAAATAATATTGCTCTCGCCAATCGTTGGTGTAATATCATGTCTCTTAGGTATTTTGATGTCCTTTAGCTTTGATTTGCCAACAGGTTCAGCTATAGCTATAGTATGCTCTGCCATATTTGGTGTTTCTGTTCTTGTATCTCCAAAAAGGAGAAAGGGATAACAAGAGCAAATTATTTATATGAGATAAACTATATATCAATCATGGTAGTTATACTCTCTATAATAAATGAAGGAGAAATTTTTATTATAAAAGAGCTTGATCCTAGAATCATAGGATACCTTGAAAGAAATGTTGAAGGGCTCATGATAAAAACTGAGAATCTTCAAGGAGTTTCAGGAATTAAATATCTAACATTTCCAAAGGGCTATAAACTCGACGTCGAAAAAAATAGTATCGAGATTGATTTTCCATCTGCTAAAATCCCAAAAGGTCCTATAAAAATATTTTATTAAGTAACTATTTTGGTCTAAATAGATCTTTTTCCTTTTCTCTTAAAAGCTCTTTAGAAGAGCCTTTCCCTTTTAGATACCTTGCACCTCTAATTATTACAACTGGTATCCCCTCATCAGCTTGGCCCATAAGAAGTGAGGCAGCGGAAGAAGCTTCGTCGGCAGTTGCTATTATTGAGGATTTTAACTCATACCCGTATAGGTCCTTTTCTCCTGCCCTCTTCCACAAAGGTTTCATCCCTGAAACTCCTATGGCAACACCTATAGCACCACTTCTAAATGGCCTTCCTTGAGTATCTGATATAACTACCGCCACATCTTTTCCTGTCAATTTTTTCAATTTTAATCTAATCTTCTCAGCTTCTTTATCGGGGTCTTTCGGTAAAAGTCCGACTATAGATTCATCCCCACAAACATTTGAGACATCTATACCTGCACTAGCACATATGTTCCCATCTTTTGTCTCAACTACAATAACTGAGTCCCCTACCTTCAAAACGTCCTTTGATTCGTCTAGAATAAGCTGAACAAGCCGTGGGTCCTTACCAGTCTTTTTACTATACTTTATGGCTTTGCTACTAGGTTTTATCTTACTAAGATTAATGACTCTTCCTTGGGACTTTGAAACAACTGTTTCACAAATAACTAGAATATCATCTTCCTGAAGTTCAATCCTATCAGAGATGATTTTAGCAAGGTCATCCCCTTCTTTTATTAATGGTATACCCGTCACTGGAATAATTCTTATTTCACCTGTCAGTTTCTTCACGCTCTTTGAATATATATCATTATCAAAAGTATGAACTATTTATTGTTTTTAAAATATTTGGCCGATGGTCTATAAAAAATAATGTATTGATTGTAGATGAAAATAAATTTAGAAATAATGTAAAATAAAAATTGTCTATGCTATAGTAGCCAGGACATCCCCTGTCTGTACAACGTCCCCTTCTTTTACAAAGACCTTCTGCAGAATGCCTGATGCTGGAGAAACTATCTCGTTTTCCATCTTCATTGCAGAGATTACGAAAAGAACGGAGTCCTTCTTAACAGGCTTTCCAACTTCCCCGATTATCTTTAAAACAGCTCCTGGGAGTGGTGACCTCAAGGATGTGCCCCCATTGGACTGTGCTGGCTGCTTAACGTGGAAATGCTGTGACTCTTCAACGGGCTTTGTTTTTTCAACTTTGTGATGCTTCTCGGGCTTTGGTTTTTGGATAGTCTTTCCTCTATTTTCAAAGTAGGTAAGGGCAATATCAGGGAATAGTGCGTAAGTTATGACATCCTCTTCCTTTTTGATCTTGTCTTTTACTTCATCCTTGAATTTTTGGTAAGTTGGATTCTTTAGTTCAGGTGATTTTTCGTAGGAAACTTTTTCATCGCCGATAATTAATTTCTCTATATTTTTGTCAATAGGTGCCGCAGGCTTTCCATAAAGGCCCTTTACATAGTTCTTAACTTCACTTGGGATGAGCTTGTATCTCTGGCCTGTAAGGACGTTTAATGTTGCCTGTGCTCCAACTATCTGACTTAGTGGTGTTACTAGTGGAGGGTATCCGAGCTCCTTCCTTACCTTTGGTACTTCAAGTAGGATCTCATCAAGTCTATCCTCTGCGTTCTGGTCCCTTAGTTGTGAAACAAGGTTAGACATCATCCCACCAGGGATCTGGAAATGAAGGATTTGGGTGTTTGTTGTAACTGCAGCTTCACTGAGTAGCCCCTTGTATTTTTCCTTTAATTTCTTGAAGTAATTGGCAATCTTGTATACTCTCTCTATATCTATGTCAGATTTGTATTCTGTGTTCTCAAGCATTGCATACATAGTCTCGACACCTGGCTGGCTTGTACCAAATGAGAAAGGACCTATTGCTGTATCTATTACATCTACACCCGCCTCAATTGCCTTGAAATAGCTTGTAGGAGCCATGCCACTTGTACAGTGTGAGTGCAGGCATACAGGAAGGTCAAAATTATCTTTCAATGACTTGACAAGATTATACGCATCCATTGGATTTATCAATCCAGCCATGTCTTTGATGCAGATTGAATCAATTTCAAGAGCAACCATCTCTTCGGCAGCCTTGATGTAATAATCAATTGTGTGTACAGGGCTTATTGTGTAGCTTAAAGCACCCTGAGCATGTCCGCCATATTTCTTGATAGCCTTTATGGGGACTTCCATGTTTCTGATATCGTTTAGGGCATCAAAAATCCTGAATATGTCAATGCCTCTGTTGTATGAAGCTTCAACGAACTTGTATACAATGTCATCGGGGTAGTGCTTGTAGCCGACAAGGTTCTGCCCTCTTAGAAGCATCTGGAATGGAGTTTTAGGGGCGACCTCTTTGAGCTTTGTTATCCTATCCCAAGGGTCCTCATTCAGATACCTTATAGCCGTATCAAATGTGGCACCCCCCCACATCTCAAATGAGTGGAATCCTACTTTATCCATCTCGCCAACTATCTCTAGCATATCATCAGTTTCAAGCCTTGTGGCTATCAAAGACTGATGAGCGTCCCTCAATGTTGTATCTGTTATTTTGACCTTTGACATAATAAATCCCCTATAAACATAAGTAAAATATATTTACTCAAAGGAGCCTGTGAAGTGGACTAAAATCCATCCGTATTACTAGAAGTGTAAAACATATATTTAGGCTCCATGATCTCTATATTACTTTGATTTCAAATTGTTTAAAAATATTACTGTTAATTTATTTACACAATTTACTTATTTTGTCTTAAAATAATCATATTAATCCTAAATTTTACTTATCCTAAAAAATGCAAAGGCACAAATTATCACATGCAGTTGATTTGCCTATTAAATATGGCTAGATACCAAAAACACTACTATTTTATTTGGCCTAGATATATCATATATCCATAAATAAATATAAATATTAGAGATAATTCAAATAATATAAAGTTATCCTATCCAAATGATAAATAAATAAGTTTATTTTTGGAGGTTTAACAAATTGGGAGGCATACTATGAGAAAAAGAATTGGATATCTGGAAGGCACGGATTCAAAGATACTTAGCACATTTATTGCTAGGGGCTATAACACCATGACACTCGGCAACGGGCTTGACGGGCACGGGAAATTTCTCGCCCATATAGACCCAAAGGATAACCTCTGTGCAGTAATAGGTTACCTACACAAATTTCTGCCATTAACAGACCAGAAGATAACGCCAAACGACCTGCTATATGCATGCAGGCTGCACAACATCCCTGTGTTTATAATGGTGCCAAAAGAGGTAATGTTCGAGGGGAAACAGGTTCTTTCTGAAGTCTCAGATTTTGTCAATTTCGTGGAGCCTGAATCAGCACTCGAAGCAATCCTATTTTTCTTGGAAAATAAATAGGCGTAATTTTTTAAAGTCTATTTTTTTATCTTCTTTTATGTTTTCTACATTTGACCTCAAGGAGATCTCAAAAGAGCTATCCGAAATTGAGCGGATGCGTATAGATAAGATCTACCAGTTGGGGAACGAGCTTAGGATCAAATTCTTTGGGAGGGGTAGGGAGGACCTTGTCATAAAGCCGCCACTCGCCGTTTTTGTAACTTCATACCCGAAACCTGCGCCAAAAAACCCAACATGGTTCGCAATGCTTCTAAGAAAGCACCTGAAAGCTATGTGGCTCTTTAAAATCGAGCAATATGATTTTGACAGAATTCTAACTCTATCCTTTGGATTCTATGAAGAGAACGAGCCAAAGGTGAAATTTGTCCTGATAGTTGAGATGTTCAGGGACGGTAACATCATCCTTGCAAACGACCAAAATGTGATAGTTGGGATCCAATCAAGAGAGTACATGAAGGACAGGACGCTTGCCCCAAAATCTGTTTACGCATTCCCAGAAAAGAAAAAAAGCTTTGATATCACAGCCCCAGAACTAATCGAGCTTTCAAAAGGAAACGAGATAGTAAGGGAGCTTGCGACCCAGCTAAACATCGGAGGGCTTTATGCAGAAGAAGTCTGTCTACTATCGGGTGTTGAAAAATCAAAAAAGGATATCTCTGAAGAAGAGGCGCAAAGGATAAAAGAAGCCCTTTCTAAACTGCAAGACCTGAAAAAGGACCCGATGATTATCAAAAAGAGTGGTGAGGTAAAAGACATAGTTCCTTATGATTTAATTTCATATAGTTCTCCTGAATTTGAAAAAATAAGATACGATTCATTTTCTAAAGCCTTGGATGAAGTTTACGGTAAGGCCGAGTCAGAAGAGATATTAAAGGAAGAGCTGTCAAGCCACCAAAAGAAGATCCAGAAATTTGAGAGGATGCTAAAATCCCAGAAGGACCTATACAACTCATACATAGAGGAGCAGGAGCTCTACAAAAAGATGGGGGATCTAGCATATGAAAAATATGCGATAATCGAGGAATCGATGAAGTTAATCGAGCAGGCAAAAAAAAGCTACTCTATGGAAGAGATAAAGGAAAAGCTGAAAGATAATAAGCTTATCAAAGGTATCGACTTCAAAACAGGGGTAATCAACTTTAACTTTGACATTGAGCTCCCGATAGAGTTCAAGCTGAATGTGAATGAAAACGCCAATTCATTTTATGAGCGCTCAAAGAAGATGAAAAGGAAGATCGACGGCGCAAGAATTGCAATGGAGAACACAGAGAATAAAATCGCTGAATTGAAGAAAGAGGAAGTGGAGTTTGAAGTCGAGGCGCCGAAGATCATAGAGAAAAAAGTTAGAGAGTGGTATGAAAGGTTCAGATGGTTTATTTCTAGCGAGGGAAACATTATCCTTGGTGGAAGGGATTCCTCCTCTAACGAAGTCATTGTTAAGAAGTATATGGAGGATAGCGACATCTATTTCCATGCAGATGCTTATGGTGCGCCGCATGTTGTTGTAAAGGAAGGCTCAAAGGCGGGCGAGACCACACTGAACGAGGCCGCAGTATTTGCCGTTTCATTTTCTTCACTCTGGAAGGATGGCTACGGTGGCGGAGATGCCTACTGGGTCAAGCCGGACCAGGTCACAAAAGAGGCACCATCAGGGGAGTATCTGAAGAAAGGTGCCTTTTCGATTAAGGGAAAGAGGAACTACATCAAATCGGTCCCAATAAAACTTACAATAGGAATCACACAGGACGGGAAGATAATGTGTGGTCCGGATGCGCCAGTTCAAAAGAATACAGTAAAAAACATCAAGATAATGCCCGGTAAGCATAAGAAGGAATCCTTTGCGAAAAGAATATCAAAGATCCTAGGGACAGATGACATCGATGGCATTGTTCAAGCATTGCCACCCGGTGGTTGCGAGGTAAGAGGCGAATAATATGGACAGCTATCTCTACATATTTTTAATATCGATGATCCCTTGGATTGAGCTTAGAGGCAGCATCCCAGCAGGAGTTCTGATGAATCTTGACTTCACAAGGGTATTTCTGATAAGCCTTCTTGGCGGAATACTCATAATCCCTTTTGTCTTTGTCCTTTTGGACCATATATTCCCAATCATAAGAAAAATCAATATCATAGACAGGCTTTACCTTTACTGGGAATCCAAGGTTCAAAAAAGATACAAAAAATACACTGAGTGGGAGCTGATAGGGCTCATGATCTTCGTGGCGATACCGCTGCCTGGAACTGGTGCCTACTCTGGAACATTCTTATCCTATCTATTGGGCCTTGACCGAAAATGGTCCTTTGTTGCTATCTCATTTGGTGTGCTAATAGCCGGAATACTGGTAAGCATTATATCCCTTGGTATTGATACTATATTCTAATTTAATCTTGGTGATACCTTGAAAATTGCCGTAATGTCCGATATCCACAGTAACAGTGTGGCATTGAATTCTGTTTTAAGAGATATAGAAGTTTCTGGTGTTGATAAAATAATCTGTACCGGTGACTTGGTCGGCTATGGGCCATTTCCCAATGATGTTGTAAATACTGTGATTGATAGGAAAATTACTTCAACGCTTGGGAATCATGACCTCGCGACATTTGACATGGACACTCTAATTGACCTTGGCGATACAGCAAATCAGAGCATTGTAATCACTTTAGACATCATGGGGGAAAGAGAAAAGGATTATCTTACAACCCTACCAAAGGCAATTGATTTTAGAGGATTACACTTTGTCCACGCGTCCCCAAAAGAGAACGTCAGGGGCTACATAACAAACAAGAGTGAAAATGAGATCAAAAATTTATTTACACAGTTCGATGGGAAGATCTGCTTCATTGGTCACACCCACCTTTTGGCTCAATACTATCTAGACAAAAATGAGTTAAGACACGGACCTTTGTCAGAAGGTATCATTTCACTTGATCGAGAGAAGAGGTACATCATAAACGTAGGAAGCGTTGGCCAGCCGAGGGACGGGATACACAAGGCAAAGTATGTCATCTTCGACGAGGACGATTATACCCTTGAATCAAGATTTGTAGAATATGACATAAAAAAAGTCCAGAAAAGGATCTTTGAGCTCGGGCTCCCGAGAAAAAATGCAGAGCTTTTAGGCCCTATATTACCATGAGATCCTTTGTGTAGTTTGTCAGTATCTCTGGCTCGCCTTTTCTAACAACGACTGTGTCCTCAATTCGAACACCGCCAAAATCAGGGACATAAACCCCGGGCTCTACTGTGAAGACCATATTCTCTTCGATAGGGTAATCGCTTATCGGGCTCAAACCTAGGGCATCATGAGTTTCAAGGCCGATACCATGACCAAGAGAGTGTATGAACTTTCCCTTGTATTTTGTCGAATCGATAAATTTGGCAACTGCATCGTGAACATCCTTTGCAATAGCCCCAGGAATCAGTGCATCAAGGCCTATCATCTGGGCCTCAAGGACAGTGTCATAAATCATCTTCTGTTCGTGACTTGCACTTCTAAAGAAAAATGTCCTTGTCATGTCCGAGCAGTACCTGTTGTATTTCCCAGCAAAATCTAAGAGTATGAAGTCACCGGATTTAAGTTCTGAAGAGGAGCTCTCGTAATGTGGGAGTGATGAGTTTGCGCCGAATGCCACAATGCTCCCATATGATAGTGAGGAGGCGCCTTTCTTTCTTAAGTCAAATTCGATCTTAAGTGATAGCTCTGTTTCTGTCATCCCATCTTCAAGCATTTGTGGTACTTTACTGAAAGTCCTTGATGTGATCTCAGAGGCCTTCCTTATCTGCTTGATCTCGTCTCTATCTTTGATTGAGCGCGTATACATTATTTCTTTTGTCACGTCAACAAGATTTCCCTTGAAAATCTCCTTAAGCTTTTCAACTTCCTGGTATGTAATAGATGAAAATGAGAACCCTAAGGTATCCCCCTTGATATGCTCTTTCAGAAGCTTTACCCGTTCATCCCTTGAGTTATAGACAAAGATCTCAAAATCACCATTTGATTTCTCAGCGGCTTCTCTCTCCATGCCCGATGTGAAGAGCTTAGAGCTCCCATCAGGGTATAACAAAAGGAAACCCCCATCAAAGAGCCCGCCTGAGGCGTTACTGAAGTAGAAGAAGTTTATATCAGGAAAACTACCCCTTGATACAAGGACGCAATCGACTTTCTTATTTGCCATAGCGATATATTCAAAAAGCCTATCGATTCTATTCTTCATCACAATCACTGATAGTAAATTATATAACAGAATTAATAGATGTCTATAAAAGAGTGATGCCCTGGTGAGATAATGGACGATAAATCGCTAAAAAAGGACTTCAAGAAGAAGGCAAGTCAAAATTATCAGAAGTATTATGCAGTTGATACATTAAAATCACTTGGTTTTTCAAGAAAGGAGTGTAAGAAGTGCGGTACCTACTTTTGGTCTGTAAACGATAGGGACGTTTGCGGTGATCCGGATTGCGAGGGAGGTTACTCCTTCATCGAAAATTCTCCAGCAAAGAAGAAGCTAGACTTCATACAGGTCTGGAAGGAGATGTCATCCCTATTTGGAAAGAAAGGCTATTCGATAATCAAGAGGTATCCAGTAGTTGCAAGATGGCGTGACGACACGGACTTTGTTCAGGCTTCAATATACGACTTCCAGCCACACGTTGTGAAGGGCGTCCAGGAGCCGCCGGCAAACCCGCTACTTGTCCCTCAGTTCTGCGTGAGATTTAATGACATCGATAACGTCGGCGTTACACTGAGGCACTACACGGGATTTGTCATGGTAGGCCAGCACGCGTTCTACCCTCCAAAGGAGTTCTCACAGGACAGGTTCTTGTCTGACATTTACGACTGGTTAAAGACAGGTATGGGGATACCTTCAGAGGAGATAATATTCCATGAGGACGCATGGGCCGGTGGGGGAAACTTCGGGCCGTGCATGGAGTTCTTCTCAAGGGGGCTAGAGCTCGGAAATCAAGTTTACATAGAGTATGAGGTCACACCCTCTGGCGGAAAGGAATTAAATCTTAAAGTCCTTGACATGGGCGCTGGGCAGGAGAGATTCTCATGGTTTTCCCTTGCAAACCCAATCGGTTATGAGACGGTATTCCCGACAGTATGTGACCACCTCTACAGAAGGACGGGCATCAAACCCGACAAATCATTTTTGACAAAGTTCATACCATACTCAGGGATGCTAAACATGGATGAGGTCGAGGACATTGAGAAGGTCTGGGACAACATCGCAAAGAAGCTTTCCTCAGAGAAGGATTACTTAAAGAAGCAGGTTCTTCCTTTGCAGGCCATATACTCAATAGGGGACCATTCACGATCATTATTATTTGCACTCTCAGACGGTGCGCTTCCATCAAACGTCGGCGGAGGGTATAACCTTAGGGTAATCCTTCGAAGGGCGCTCTCCTTCATCAACGAGTTCTCATGGGACATCGAGCTTGAAAAGGTCATAGAGGAGCACGCGAAATACCTGGCGCCCCAATACCCAGAGCTAAAGGAGAACATAAACGACATCTGCGAGATTATTTCCTATGAGAGGGAGAAGTTTGAGGCAACAAAGGACAAATCAAGAAGGATAGTTGAAAGGCTCACAGAGAAGGGCGAGGAGCTATCCCAGGACAAGCTTATCGAATTATATGATTCCCACGGGATCACACCGGAGTTCATGGGGGTCAAACCTCCAAAGGACTTCTATAAGAGGGTGACAGAAAGGCACGAGAAGAAGGAAGGGGTAGGAAAGGAAAAGGAGATTCACTACGATATGCCCGACACCGAAAGGTTGTACTATGACGGATTAACAGAGTTCACAGCCAAAGTCCTCGATATTTCAGGTAACATTGCAATCCTTGATAGGACCGCATTTTATCCAGAAAGCGGTGGCCAGGAAGGAGACAGGGGAATGTTAAATGACTGCCCTGTTTCATACACTGAAGTTTCAGGAAATGTAATCCTTCACATGATGGAGAAGATTACCTTCAAGAAAGGAGACACTGTAAAGGGTGCAGTTGACAAGGACAGGAGATTGAATCTCACAAGGCACCACACAGCAACACACATCATAAACGGTGTCAGCCGTCAGATACTTGGAAATCATATTTGGCAGGCCGGTGCAGAGAAGACTGAGGATAAGGCAAGGCTTGACATAACTCACTACAAGCTGATCGATAACGAGGACCTATTCAAGATTGAAAGGCTCTCAAACGAGATAGTCCTAAAGAACCTCCCGATTGAGAAGGGATTCTTTGACAGGGCCGAGGCCGAAAGGAGATACGGATTCAGGCTCTATCAGGGTGGGGCTGTGCCTGGAAAGAAGCTTAGGGTAGTCAATGTCAAGGGGCTCGATGTTGAGGCTTGTGGAGGAACACACGCAGACTTCACCGGACAGATAGGACCAATTAAAATCCTAAAGCAGAGCAAGATCCAGGACGGGGTCGTTAGGCTAGAGTTCTGTGCCGGGCTAAAGGCGCTTGATGCCCTTCAGGAAGAGTCCATGCTTTTGAGGGAGCTATGCGACGTCTTTAAGGTAGAAAATGATAAGCTACTCGACACAGGAAAGAGATTCTTCAATGAGTGGAAGAGCAGGGGCAAGGAGATAGAGAAGCTCAAAGCTGAGGTCTCATGCCTTAAGAAGGAGGGTCTTGAATGCAACTTCATAGAGTCAGGTGATGGAATCCTGGTCATGGAGGAAAAGGTGGACACATCGCCGGATGAGATGAGAAAGATTGCAAGAGAGCTTTCTGGAGAAGATAAGGTCATAGTCCTTACAAACAACGAAGGCAATGTAGTAGTCTCATGCGGAAAGAAGGCCATCGAGAGCGGTCACAAGGCTTGTGAGATTGTAAAGAAATACGGCAAGGGTGGAGGAAAGGACGACTTTGCCCAGGGCGTAAAAGGATAGTTATTTAATTTCTCTTTCTTTATTTATTTTATGAACAGAAGGGCTGTTTCCCCGGTAGTTGCTACAATGTTACTCGTAGCTGTTGCAGTAGCTTCCGTTAGCTCTTATTGGGTGTGGGTGAGGAGCTTTCAGACCCAGATCCAGGAGGAGGTAGAGCAGCAGTCGGGTGTTACAGATTCTCTTAAACTAAATATTGTGAGCATAAACGATGACGGAACTAATTACTACGTGACTTTAAAAAATGCATCTTCTGTAACTCTTGAATTTCGCGCGATACAGGATTTCATTATAGATGGCCAGAATAACTGGGAGGGTATCCAACCTAGTTTGCCCAGAAGTGTTAGCGCCGGTTCTAGTATTACTTTTGTTCTAAAAAGGGGAACAAATCACAGCACAGGCACCCCTCACAGCTTCGTCTTCATAGGCCACACTCCAAGGGACCAGGCAGTTGCAACGATATCATACTCTGATTCTTAAGAAATCTGATAAGATTTTTATATTTGAAATCAATTCTATTTTGAGGATTTAATATGACTAATCTAAAGATCACTGCCGGAGGATTTGTTTTTAAAGCAAGATTAGAGGAAGAAAAAGCGCCAAAGACGTGCTCGGCTTTTCTGAAGTTATTGCCTTTCAAGAACAAGATAATCCATGTCAGGTGGAGTGGTGAAGCCGTCTGGATACCGCTTGGCGATTTTGATACTGGCTTAGGGTATGAGAATCACACAAGCCACCCTTCAATAGGTGAGATACTGTTGTACCCTGGTGACATAAGCGAAACTGAGATTCTTTTGCCCTACGGTAGCACATCATTCTCAAGCAAGGTCGGGCAGTTAGCAGGCAATCACTTTCTGACAATAGTTGAAGGAAATGAAAAACTTACAGAGCTAGGAAGAAAAGTCCTCTGGGAAGGGGCCCAGGACATCATATTTGAAAGGATATAAAAAAATTAAATATTTTTCCAGATCTCATCGAGCTTTACCCTGTGCTGATTCATCGAGTCTCGTTCCCTGATTGTGACAGTGTTGTCCTCTAATGTCTGGAAGTCTATTGTTACGCCGAAAGGTGTCCCGATTTCATCTTGTCTTCTGTACCTTCTCCCTATGGAGCCAGAGTCATCGTAGAAGACATCGTAGCACTCTTTAAGCTCATTGTAGACCTTCTTTGCAATCTTCTCTAAGTCTTCTTTTTTCTGTAATGGGAATATGCCTGCTCTAAATGGGGCAACGTCCTTTGGAAGTGAGATGACTTTTCTGTCACCCTCGTCCTTGTAGAAGACATCAAGTAAAGTCCAGAAGTTTCTGTCCACACCAAATGAGAGCTCTAAGACATGAGGGACAAACTTCTTGCCGTCTATGTTCACATCAAGCCTCTCCCCGCTTGCGTTCTGGTGGCCGCCTAGGTCGTGGTCCGTCCTGTAGTGTAGACCTCCCATCTCCTTAAATCCTCCCAAAGACTCTGTGTAGACTTCAACATCCCAGTGGATCTTGTTGTAGAAAGCCCTCTCCTCTTCAGAGAGCTCCCTGAACCTGAAAAGCTCCCTTGGGAACTTCATCTTGTCAAGGTAGAACTCCTGGATCTTTGCAAGGTGGTAAATGTAAAACTTGGGTATTCCAAAGTTTGTGTTTAGATCTGATGCAGTGACATCATCGACATCGCCGCTTGCTCTGTTCTGGAGCGGGAACATCCGAAGCTTAACATCCTTTATAGACTCAAAATCCGGGTGGTCTTCGATTGTGTCTGGATCGAAGAAGACCTGAAGCTCAGCCTGATTGAACTCTCGTAAACGATAGAACCCCTGTCTTGGGGATATTTCATTCCTGTATGCCCTCCCCACGATTGCAAGACCCATCGGGAGCTTTCCCCTTAAAGCATTAAAGCTCCTCTTGAACGCTAGGAATGCGCCCTGTGCAGTCTCTGGTCGGAGGTATGCTATTTCTGATTCACCGCTTGCACCGACTGAGAGCTCAAACATCATGTTGAACATCCTGACATCTAGAAGGTGGCCCCCGCACTTCGGGCACGGGATGTTGCTCTCCTTTAGTAGTGAGGACATCTCCTCAGAAGACATTCCTTCGGCGCTCCTCTCAAGGAACTCCTCAACTAGGTGATCTGCCCTAAACCTCGAGTGGCACTTCTCACACTCTGTCAGGGGGTCGTTAAAGTTCTCTAGGTGGCCAGAGCCAACAAAAACATTCTTCGGCATGATATGCGTGGCATCGATCTCAAAGAAGTTTGGATTTAGTCCAAGGTAGTGCCTTCTCCACGCATTCTCCCACTTTTTCCTCATAAGTGTACCGAGATGACCATAATCATAAAAACCGGAAATACCGCCATAAATTTCAGAAGATGGGAATATAAAACCCCGTCTCAATGCAACGTCCATTATCTCATCAGATTTCATGTGAATACCTCTACTTAGAAAGGAACAGGAAAAATGGCTTATAAATTTTATGCACCTCTCAATATAACAAACAATCTCTCCGATAAGGAAATCTTTATATTTTGATCAATGTTAATATTAAGGGATAGATATGAAAGAAATTAAATTCCCGAAAGGAGAAGAGCCCTGGAACGAAGAGCAGGTCGATGCTCTACTTAGAATAGTTGAAGATATATTCCACAGAAAGGACCTTGATGCGTTGATCAACGGCTTCACAGAAGATTGCATGTTCAGATTTGCCGAGCAGCCCGAGCAGCATGGAAGGGAAGCGCTACGCAGACTATTTGAAGCACGTATGTCAAGGCAAAAAAATTACAGGCTTAAAAAAACAAACCTTGCACTCCAAGGAAATAGGCTTGCCAACATGTGGGTAGGAACATGGGAGGACAAGGTCACTGGGAAGAAAATGGAGGGTCACGGAGTTGAAGTGTGGGTAATGCGTGATGGGATGATTGCAGAATGGGAGGCTGCCTTTAACGTCTGGGAGGCTGAGGGAGAAAGACGGTCTGCAGTGATGTAACTCTAATTTTTTTAATTTTATTTTAGATTAGCCCTATACCTTCTCATCTCTTCTAAATCATAGAAGGAGTTGAAGAAGTTATCAATTCTTATGATGAGCTCCTTCTGCCCGTTTTCAGTGAGCGAGTACCGCTTCTCCTCATCGTCTATGATGAGCCCCTTCTCTTTTAGCTTTTTTAGGACAGGATATATTGTGCCAGGGCTAAACCTCCTCCCTTTCCTCTTTTCTATCTCATCTGTTATCTCAGAGCCGTTCATCTTCGTGTTCCTTAGCATCCAGAGTATTAGAAATGATAGGAACCCCTTGCCATGGTGCTTTCGCTCGCGCATGTGTAATATTACATTTTCGAATATTAAAGAGTATCGGTTAACCGAAAGACTTTTAAATAGATATCGGATATACGATATCGGGTAACCAATAAGGAGGTGATAGCGTATGTGGAAATTTGAAGGTATGGAGCACGGACCAAGACATGGTCATATGCACGGACACAGGGAATGCGGACCTGGATTTCATAGAAGGAGACACTTCTTCACAAAAGAAGAGAGACTTCAGATGCTCGAGGAATACAAGACCTGGCTTGAGAAAGAAAAGCAAGGTGTTGAAGAAAGAATTGAAGAAATAAAGAAATCTCAATAAAAGTATTTTTGTTTTTTAAATCCCCATTTTTGGGGTGTTAGTTTTTTGTCTATTAATTTCTCTTAATTAATTTATGCAAATATTTAAATAGAATAAATTCATTTTTTGATGCAATATAGGCGTTTATCATGAATAAAATAAAATCTATTTTAATAATGGCAATACTTTTAGCAAGTGTATTGATTGTAATAAGCCCAGTTTCTGCGGCGACGTATAATGTCTACCCTGGTGATGATATAGAGGCTATAATTGAGAGTGCAACGTCTGGAGATACGATTTATATCCATGCCGGAACATATTACCCAACAGGGACAATTACAGTTTCTGGCCATCCATCAATAATTGGGGACACCCCTTCTAACACTATAATCGACTTCAATCATATTAACGGTGGCATTGACGCTTCTTCACAGGACGGTGTTACTATCAAGAACATCACAGTGAAAAATTCTACTGGAGTTGGGATAAGAGTTGATGAAGAATGCCTAGTTGAGAACTGTATTGTTTATGGGTCTGGGGACAATGGTTTTTTTGCAGATGAAGATTCCACATTTAAGAACTGTCTATCCTATGGTAATAATGGGGATGGATTTAACGACGACGAGGACTGTACGTACATCAACTGTACCTCAGTAGGAAATAAATACGATGGATTCTATAGTGACGAGGGCGGAACTAAAGTCATTAATTGCATTGCAGTCGCGAACATGAACGATGGATTTGATATAGAAGAGGAATATGGCCCTTCAGAGATAATATATTCAAATGCTTGGAACAATGATGATGAGGATTATGACGAACAAGGGCCAGGCATAGGCTCAATCTCAGTCGACCCAAAGTTTGTCGATGGCCTAAATACATTCTACCTTTCTACAAGTAGTCCGTGCGTTGACAAAGGCTCTGAGCCATCAGCTGCTCTTGGATTATATGAAGGATTTACAACAAGAACAGATGGTATCTGGGACAAAGGCACAGTCGACATGGGATTCCACTACACTTCAAACAGAGGTCCACCATCAAGTCTACCAATGGACAAAATATTAAAGATACTCAAAGGCAACCAGGAAGAATAAATTATTTTTTTATTATTATTTTTTTAATACAGGAAAATAATTAATTAACCTAATTATTAAATACCTATTTTTGGGGTGTTAGTTTTTACTTGCCTTCCTTAGGATTTTTTAATTGTGCATAGCAAATGCTTAAATATTTGTAATTATAATTTTAAGTAACTATTTGGTGTTTCTATGAAAAAATTAATAGCTACTATTCTATCGTTTATATTATTGTTGGCAGGACTAGGGATAGTCTTTGCCAATGGAAACTCTATTCAAGTCTATGACAATGGTCTTTTCTCTTGCCAGAGGGAGCTCCTCATATATGATCTCGATGAAGAGTGTATTAGCGATTGCATAGAGAATACTTGTCCACTTTGTTCCGACTCCTCATGTCACGAGAGGTGTTGCGACAGAGTTCGTTTATGTGATTTTGGTTGTTATCTCTCCTGTGGATCCTCAAATAATGTTAAACAATGTGAGTGTGAATGCCAACTTAATAATTGTTATGAGAACTGTAGCCAGACATGTCTGGACGAGTGCCATGCCAACATGGGGGATTGTTTAGGGACATGTACTCAGGATTGCGAATTGCCAAAAAATATTGGTGACGTAACTTCGACCTCATATACCTTCAATCTAGAAAGATGCATAGGCAAGCCAGTCACTTTATCAGGGGTATGTTCCGATTGCAGCGTTGAGCCATGTATATATCTTGGGCAATGCGAATATACGCTTTCCAATTACAGCTGCGAGTTAATATACGATAACTTTGAGCTTTCAGTGTATTATAACGGTTCCGGCACTATAACAGTTAACGGCAGGGATTTTGACACATCTGAATACAAATCTCCTATACCATTTTTACTCCACGACAGCCAGGAATATGACCCCGATCCTCGTACCTTTGAACAAATCCCATCTTCAATTACAATAAGCGCAGATGGAGATTTTAATACTGAAGAGTTTGGGATTATTTTAGAAAGACAGTGCTGTTGGAGCTGTGTTAAGAAGTCTTTACCTCCGGCTATTCTCTACCCAAAGGTCGATATAGAGAGCTTCAATGTTGCAGGAGGCCCTTCAGTAATAAAGGACGGTAAGGTGCTTTCAGCATTCGAAATGTTCCCGGGTAGCCAGGATGTAATGCTTCAGGTTGAGAACAGGGGATTCTTCACACAGAACGATGCAAGAGTAAGATTTGAGGGGCTTCCAGTAGGGGTGGTAGTAAATGTCACTCCGGAAACACAGACGATAAATGCACACAACCTAGGCACTTATAGTGCAACATTCACAGTAGGATCTAATGTTCCATCGGGCACGTATCAAGTGACTATGGTGGCATTTTCTCCACAAGGTGTCTTTGATAGAGTAACATTTGAGTTAATTGTTCCTTAAAATTTAATTTATTTTTATATAATCAATGGATAGTCTAATCAAGATATTTATCTTAAAGATAAATAATATATAAAAAAGAGAATTTAATCTTTCTTTCCAAAACCTAAAATCTTCATGAACTGTTGCATTGGCGTTGGCCTGGCTATTCCGACCTTGATGAGAACAGAGGTATTTTCATTATAGAATTTTACAGTACCTGGCTTCTCGGCTTTCCATGTCATAGTTAATTTTGGGTCATCCCATTCGATCACTACCAGGGACAATACGCCGTTTGGGGTTTCCAATGCATCATACCTCCCATCACTTGTTACAACAACGTTTTCACCAATCGAATAGTACATCTTGTTTGGACTAATGTAAGTTGCTTGGAGTCCCGGTGGTGGTGGTGCCATAACAGAAGCTATAGCAAAAGTACTTACCAGAAACAACAATCCTATCAATATAGCAAATATCTTCTTCATAAAAAATCGCCTTTATAGTTGTTTAAAATAAAATAATATGATATTTAAAGATTTGCTTAATCAAGTTGAGTTGTCCATTGATTCTGGCATTGTGAACTTATCCCTTGTGATGCCTATAAGCTTACGGGCCGCAATTGTTATCGGGTCTATCACACTTGACACCGGAGGGACATAAGATGTTTCTATCAGTGCGAGCTGGTGGGCCGTGACACCCCTTGATATCATAAACGACAATGAATCGATCCTTCCCTTAACGCCTTCCTTGGAGATTATCTGGGATCCGATCAGCCTATAGTTTTTATCGACTAGGATCTTGACTGTGATTATCTCGCCCTTCGGGAAGTAGCGCGCTCTTGTGAGTCCCTTTGCAATCGATTCCTTGGGTATTATCCCATTTTCTATAGCCCTTTTTGAGTTAACACCAACAGCCCCAATTTCCAGATCCCCGATTATGGACACGCCAGGGCTTACTATGGGATTAAACACAGTATTGGTCCCTAGAATATTTTCGGCAACAGTCAAGGCTTGTCTTACAGCAGTTGAGCCAAGGCCGCTTAAAGTTGGTCTAAACGTGACGCCACCTATCACTTCTATGCAGTTCCCGCACGCGTATATATTGGACATGAACCTCCCGTTCTTCCTGACCCTAAGTGATGAATCGGTGACGAGGCCACCTGTAACGCCTCTTTCTATCCCAGCTTCAGATGCTACCTCAACATTAGGTCTTACACCAATTGACATGAGCACCATATCAGTTTTTATCTTTCCCTTGCTTGTTATGACGGCCGATACCTTTCCATTCTCGCTCTCAAAGGCCGTAACCTCAGTGTCCTTGATTATCGTGATCCCGCTTGATAGGAGGTATTCTTCAACTATCGATGACATATCAGGATCCAGTATTGAGCCCATAATATGTGGGCTTCTTTCTATTACAATAACATCTTTGTGTCTTTTACGAAAGGCATATGCCATCTCTAGACCTATCGCCCCTGCGCCCACTATTGTGACTGTATTTGAATCCTTTAACCCCCTCTCAAGTTCAATCGCTTCTTCAAGGGAATACATGAAGTAAACGCCTTTGAGGTCTACCCCTCTTATTGGTGGGACAAATGGCTTCACACCGGTGGCAATAACTAATACGTCATATGGGAAGCTGCCCCTGTTTGTGTTAACTATCTGTTTATCGGTGTCTATTGACTCTGCAAGGGTGTTTGTGTGAACAAATATGTTCATATCCTCATAGTGCTTCTTGCCCCTCATTATCAGATTGTCAAATGATTTTATCATACCAGATATCACAAACGGGATGCCGCACGGGCTGTAAGAAAAGTATTGCCTGTCCGTTATCACATCGATATCAAACTGGTCAGTCTCCTTCCTCACCTGGGATGCAACTGGTAGCCCTGCCGGGCCCGCGCCTATGACAACTAATCTCTTCCTCATAAAGTCACATCGTGTTGAATATGAAAATATATCCGAAATTTGAAATATAAAACTAATTGCTATCAGATAAAAGAATCAATAACGTGGACTATGCCCCTGAAAGCGCGCTCATCATCCTCAGCACTTGCTATTATGACGACATCGTTGTTCTTGGGGCTGAACTTTTCGTGAAGCTCTGTTTCTAGCGCTTTGCTGAGATTTAGCTTTATTGTCGGGATTTTGATTTCAGGTTTTATTTCCGGAAGGGAAAAATGGCCGTCTCTAAATATCAGGGTGATAGCAGACCTGGCCCCGCCAAAGACCGCGTTATCCCTCTGGTCCATACCGTCCTTTATCTTAGACGACGCCCCTTTTATCAGGGTGCCGAAGTTCTTGCTGTTCAAAGTGAGCTCCTTTGAATTTATTTCAGACGGTACTTCGAACTGGATTGATCTATCTATGAAATCCTTCCCTTTCCTTGTGACGTTGTGGCCAAGCCTTGAGGAGCTAATGTAATCCATATCCTTTAGCTTTGTTAGAATGGATCTGATGCTAGCCTCGTTTAAGAACATCCTCTTTGAAAGGAGCTTCCTCCCGATGCTCTCCTCCTTTTCTACGATCTTTAGAGCGATTAGGATATCAGCGTTTGTGAAGTTCGCCTGCGGGATGGCCCTTTTTTCAAACATATCTATAAATTTAAAGTGTCAATATATATTCTTTTTGTTTGAAAAAATGTTAGAAAAGCTAATCTTCTAGAATGGCTAAAATAACTTGCTTTAGATCATTTAAGTCATCGGTCACTACCTTCCAGATTTCCTTCAATTGGATCTCGAAGTATCCATGTATCAGCCTGTCTCTAGTGCCGGCAATATTCCTCCAAGGAACGTCTGGGTAATCATCTTTTGTTTCATCAGAAAGATTTTTTACAGCTTCACCTATCACAAGTATTTGGTAGATGACAGCATGATAGGCCATCGAGTTCTTTTGAAATTTAGAATAGTCAAGATTCTTAGTATACTTCTCAATATTGTTTATTGCATCAAGAATGTGCCTAAGATAAATTTCCTGGCTTTCTTTCATCATAAATCACAACTAAATCCTTCATTACTTTATCCTTGATATAAGGACTCAAAGATCCCTCAGTGACTAGATCTATCTTCTTGCCTAGGGTATCTGCAAGGTCAAGCTCTATCCCGACCATCTCAAAAAGGCTTTTCACTTCGCCAAACTCTACTAGGATGTCAATATCGCTATCTGCCCTCTCCTCGCCTCTAGCAACTGAGCCGAATAAAGCGATTTTTTTGGCGCCGTGCTTTGTTAGAAACGAAATAAGTTTTTTGTTCCTTTCTGAGCTGTTCATAAATTAATATACAATGTTTCTATTTTTATAGATAATGGTATCTTAATTAATAATAGAAAAGGAATAAAAAATTAAAATAATTAATCTTTCTTGCCAAGACCGAACTTCTTCAGGATCCAGTCCATTGGAAGTGAATTGTTTGCACCAGAGGATTCTAATGTGACCATGTTTGTATTAGTGCATTTAGAAATGTCACCACACTTACAGTCACTCTTATTAGCAGATTCCCCACAGAAACAATCTACATTATAACCCTGCTTTAAAGTAACTTTGATTTTACCATCAGTCATCCATTGGCTTATCTGTGCTTGTGTCAATGTGACAGTTTTTGTAAGAAATCCACAAGAACATTGCCAGTCAGCATTATATCCTTCTGGCAACACACCGAATGAAGTCCCTTCAATAAAGATCTTCACATATTCATCCTCATCAAATCCGTTGTAGTCACCTTTTATGCTAACTGTCAAAGTATATGGTCCTGTTGCAGGAACGTTTGTAAATACGAATTCTGTATCGTAGGCCTCTTCATCCTCATCCTCACACTCAAGCTCCTTAACTATAGTCTGTCTGTAAGATGCACTTGCACTTGCCATGAAAACAAATGAAATCATTAACAATCCTATTAATATTATTGCATTTTTCTTCATAATAAATCACCATTATAATTGTTAAGAATAATAATTTTAGATATTTAAACATTTGCTAAGAAAATAAATTAATAGAAAATAATAGAATAAAAAATAAAATTAATTAACTTCGCACCCTTCGGCATCCGGGTGGTTCTTGCACCTGTTCTTTTCGAGTATATTTGTTATCTGATCCATTGGAAGTGACTTTGGCACTATTGTAACTGTGAAATCCTCTCTGGTACAAATGGAGTTGGAATCCATGCAATAAATAACGATTTTTATTGTTCCGGGGTGGAGCGCCTTGATTTTGTCTTGTATAATAACTTCAGAGGGGGGCGATATGCCTATTAGTTCTTCATAGATGAAAAATCCAAAGTCAATAGCAAGGTTAAATCTATCGGGGGAATGTTCTATATAAATAAGTTTAGGCTCATAATAAGGATCCCACCCATCAAAACTTACCCTCCCTGGATCTACTAACAATGTGTCCCCAACTTGGACTGTAATATTGTCAGGCCCACCATAGCAATAATCACATAGCGAAATTTCTTTAGCCGTCGCTGAAGCAACACCAAAGGTGCTTGCCAAAAATAACAAGCTTACCAATATTGATATTATTTTATTCATAGTGAACACCGTTATAATTGTTAAAAATAAATCTTGAGAAATATTTAAACTTATGCCTAAAATAAATTAATAGAAAAAATAGGAAAGAAATTAAAAATTAAAATATTAGGTCGAGAAGGTATGTAAGCTGCCTTATCGGCTCATTTAGATTTGTGACATCTGAGGCGTTCAATACTAGGATATCCTTTTCACCATAAATATCCTCTAGGTATGCCATGCCCTCTGATTCAGTGTAGTCGCCCTGCTCTTTGAGTCTCCTTATTTCTAGATTGGTGTCATTGTTCCCGATCAGGATCATGTTGTACTTTGCCCTGTCTTCTGATGTGACCTCTCTATCAGTCTTTATCAGAGTCTTTGGATCCACACTTGTGTTTACTGGCTTCTCATCAGACAAGAGATTTACCCTCTGAACCTTGTACTTGACATACTGCTTTTCCTCATCATAGTCCTCCACATAGACCCTAAAGTACCTGTTCGGTCCCCAGAAGACAGTTCCTTCTGATAGACATCCGAATGTGACGGGCTCGCATAGCTCTATCTTGATTGAGCGGAGGTCCTTTGTGCAGTCTTGGCATCTATCCACATAGGGATTATAGACATTGCCGTCGTTCATCAAAAACTTTAGCTTCCATTTGGAGCCGTCATTTGATATGTAGTTACAGTCGCAGTCGTCAATGCAGCCGTAGTCCAAAAGTGAATAGACGTTGAACCTTGCGATCATGTGATTCTTGATCTCGCCATCGATGTTCTTCTCTAAATCATGCTCCATCCCGACAAACGCTACATCTGCACCTTCTATTGCAAACTCTACCTCTTCCTCATAGTTATCGCAGTCAAGATCCTTGTTGTACTCAACGACGCACTGGCAGTCTGACGATGCGATGTCAGGAGAGAGATTTGCGCCCGGTTTTGGATCAAAGTGCCTGATAGCAGAGCCATAGATCTTCCCGGTATTCTTGTCCTGGAGGAATGCGACCACGCCGCAGTAGTTTGTCCCGCAGAGATTGATCTCAGTCCTGTAGACATCGCCGCCCTTTAGCTCCTTCCAGTAGGTGTCTGTCACCTTTTCAGAGCATTCTGTGGACCACTTGTTGATGTTCTGCCAGTACTGTGAAGTTACAAGTCCTGTAGCAACTGGTGCGCAGCAGTCGCATGTTATGCCCCAGACGTTTAGGTAGAGCTCAGTGTTCGGAAGATCCTTTTCCAGCCTGACAGTGACTAGTGCCTCCTTATCCTTTGCAGTTGTGAACCTTTCAGAGTCCATGTTGGTGTTGATGACAATCTTAGCGTCGCAGCAGCCGCTGACGTTTGCCTCATACATTGCCTTGAATGCCTCGTAGTACGCATCTTCAGTGTTTGGAGGAACTTCTTGTATGGCTTTTGACTTGTTGCCGTTGAAGATTAATGTAGGAGAATTTGTGCTGTCACTTGGGTCATAACCATACCCATAGATGTATGCGTAGGATGGCCAGCTGCCTGCTGCACCTGCACCTAAATGGTCGCTTGCAGGGCTTAAGTAGAGAGGGTCAAGAGTATCTGAGTGAAATATGATTGGAGTTATATCGCAAAGATATCCCTCACTCTTCAACCTGCAGATCGCATTTTCTGCGGCTTTTGATTCAGCATCTGTAGAGACGAATAGCTCTGCCAATGTATTATCACAGCAGTCGATAGTCATGATATGCCTCTTCACAGTGCCATCTGGGTCAGTGACCTCAATGGTGACCTTCTTCTCACCTAGGTAATCGCTTCCGCTCTTGTGATCAAAGTTCACAGTCGTCTGGCTCTTATCCCAGTTGATGTCGACGAGCTTAACCTTGTATTTCCCGTAGGTCTTTGTCTGGTTTACCTTAAACTCCTCATCCTTCCATGTCCTTGGTGTGCCGTAGAAGATCCTCCCTACCGTTTTATCGGGGAAGGAGTTATCCTCATTATACCTGTACATCCTGAGTAGGTTCACCTGCTCTGTTATGAGATTATATCTTGATGTTTCAGTTGAGTAGCTTTTCCCACCTGTCTGGATGAAATCCCCAGGGAGAGTCTCCTTAACATCCTCTATCCAGTAATCAAGATTTTTTAGTTCATTCTTTTCCTTTCCAGTTTTATCGCTCCAGGTGAAATCAATGAAATAGGTGTTCCCATAAAGAACTGAGAACGAGCTGCCCTTGACCTCAAACTCGTATAAAGAGTAAGGCATCGCCGCATTTGGCGGTGTCATATAAAAGGGATTTAATTCTATAAGTAGCGCGTTTGTCTTCACCTTCTGTGTCAGAGAGAACCTGTCTGTTGTCTTTGTAGAGCTACCCGCCCTTGGCCACCCGCCAGAAACGGGGAGGAGAGTCCAGTTGCCTGTGGCGCCATACATCCAGAACGCGGGGTTGTAGAGGGTGTTCGGACAGTAGGAGTTCAGATAATATATCTGATACCCGGAGGCCGGGAGATTTTCGAAGGTGAAGTTCACATCAGAGATCTCTTTTGTGTCGTTGAACTTCACTAGAAGTGTAACGGGTGCATAGCTTGGCCCTCCGAAATCGTAACCTGTTCTTCCGACTATCCTTGTATTCCTATCCCCGTCAAACAGAGCTTCTACACTCTCGACATAGAAGGGGCAGTTCGGCCACGCAGGCGCAGGTTCCGCACCGTGAGAGTAGAAGTAGGCTGGTGTTGTGAAGCTCCTCATCTCCCAGACCCAGTCCGGATTTGATTTTATCCCGGTATACCCTAAAGCAACGTTATCGCCGTCATCTTCAACAAAGCTTTTCGATTCCCAGACGATCTGCTCTTTTGTGCCATTTGTAGTGTATTCTGTCTCGTTTGTTATCCTTGTGATGACCTCTGTGACCTTTTCGATATCCTTTGCAGTTGCAGTCTCGCTTAGCACTATCATACACTTCGGATTTCCCGATTCATCAATGAAGAAATCCCTGTTAGGGAGCTCCTGTCCTGATGCAGGGACAAGGGATAGTACAAACGCCAATAATAAAAAAATGGAAATAATTTTTTTCATGCGGCCCACCCTAGTTCTGGAAGGAATCTGTGTACTTCCACTCTATCCTCATGCCATCCGTGACGTTGACAATTGAGATACCAAGCTGGGAGTACTCGCCGTTTATCCAGTACTGCCAGTACCTGCCTGTGGACCTGTTCTCTGCCAACCCTTCGATGGAAGTGACAAAGACGCCAAGAGACTGTATGTTGTAGTCAAACTGCATCCCTGTGGCCTTCATAGCATCAAAGATAGTTTCATCCTTTTTGACATTGACCTTCCACTCTTTGGTGAACCCTTCGCCGAAGTCTGCTGTTATTGTGACCGAGGCTGTGTCCTTGTCATCTGTTACAGTTTCTGCTGCGCCAGCAGGTGCTTCAGATGTTAAGGATATCTCGTCCTTCTGGACAAACTGGTCGTTGTTTGCATCCTTCCATTTCAGTAAAAGAAACTGAGAGTTTGCATACTTCTGGAAGTTTGCTTCGTCTTCTACGATCAACCCTGCTGCAAAAGTGCCTTCTCTGGATGCGCCCCAGAGCATCAACACATTTTGATTACCCGCCTTGCCAAAGTAGATTATCCCGATATCCTCGCCACTGCCGATCTTTAGCTTTGACAAAGTTAGGTCCTTTGCAGTGATTAAGATCCTGTCGTTTGTCTCTTCGTACCTGATGCCGAAGAGCTCGTTTAGCTCTCTTGTTTTACTGTTTACTACTGGCCCGCCTACGACTATAAGCTGTCTGTTTTGCGGGGCATCGCTATCGTTTGAGTTTGTGCTTAAAACTCCATTTTCCTTGAAGCTCTTTGCAACTGTGTCCCTGGTAAGAAGGTCAAGCGAGTTTGCTGTGCTGCCAGTGACAAAGACTGTGCCGTTTGAAAATGATGATGGAATGCTGCCCATGCTTTCAGCAGTTGCTAGCGAGAGCGAAACCATAATTAAAACAAAAAATATTCCAACAAATAGATCCCTATAATTGTTATGTTTCATCCATATTCCTCCGATTAAAATTGCTGTATGGATGGTGTAGCCATCCATATATATACTTTTCGGGCGTAAATCAGAAAATGTTAAATAATAGGATGGTGTAGCCATCCATGAATAATATGCTCGAGCTCGTCTATAAAAGGAAGAGGTCCATATTCCACGACGCCTCTCCGTTTCTTAAGATCACGTGGCTAGTTTCAATCCTCCTCATCTCCATGATCTTTGAGCATCCGGTCATCCTTTCAGTCCTTTTCCTATCATCGCTCCTAGTGGCGCTAACATCCAAGGTCTTTAGGGACTGGGCAAGCGTAATGAGGCTAGTAGTGTTCTTTGTCCCGTTTGTCATACTGTTCAATATGATTGTAAACGCAAACGGAGAGACGGTGCTGTGGCAGCTGCCTTTCATGATACCGGTCTTTGGCATACTTAATATCACGCTCGAAGAGCTCCTATTCTCACTCGCGATGTGCATAAGGCTTGCAGCCATCCTTGGGGCGTTTACTGTAATGAATTTAACAACAGACCCTGATGAGCTATTAATTGCAGTGACAAAATTGAAGCTGCCCTACCGCTCTGTTGTTGTATCTTCACTCTCTACTAAATTTGTGCCCGTGCTTTTTTCTGACCTGAGCAATATCAGGGACGCGCAGCGCTCTAGAGGAGTTGACTTCGGAAAAGGCGGATTAAAGCAGAGGATAAAGAAGTACGGTGCGGTGTTCTTTCCCTTACTCTCTAAGAGCCTGGATCGAAGCGTCCAGATTGCAGAGGCGATGGAGACAAGGGGCTTTGGGAGGTACGAGAAGAGGAGCTTCTATAAAGATGCAAAGCTTTCTGTTTCAGACATTGTTTTGATAGCTGTCTCTGCGCTGCCGCTTATCATATCGCTATACATGGCGTTTTCAGGGATTGGCTCGTTTAAATTCTACCAGAGGATTGACCCGCTGATAAAATCAAGCTCAGAGGCGTTTTTCATCCTAGTTATACTCGCAGCAGAGCTTTTCCTTTTGCCGATAATGAAGATAAAGGGGATGATGAGCTACGATTAGATTCAACGATTTCTCATTTTACTATCCTGATTGTGCAAAGCCATCGCTTGATGGGATAAATGTCAAAATCTCCGAAGGAGAGTTTTTAGTCATCACGGGTCCTTCTGGCGGGGGGAAGTCCACTTTCTTAAGATCCATTAACGGCCTGATACCTAACTTCTATGGCGGGAGGATTTCTGGAACGGTGCTCGTGAATGGAAAGAATGCTTCAGAGACCCCGACAAACGAGATGTCCGAGACCGTCGGTATGGTATTCCAGGACCCGGAGAATCAACTGATATCAAATGAAGTTGAGCGGGAGATCGCGTTTGGCATGGAGAACCTCTGCTTTCCAAAGGAGCTCATGAGAAAGAGAATTGAAGAGGCGCTTGACGCCGTCAACATCACAAGGCTACGGAACAGGACGACCTCAGAGCTTTCAGGAGGACAGAAGCAGAAAGTTGCGATTGCATCTGCACTTGCGACTCACCCTGATATACTCCTGCTTGACGAGCCTACATCTGAGCTTGACCCAAGGAGTGCCGAGAGCGTTTTGAATGTCATAGAGAAGATAAACGATGAGCTAGGGTTGACCATACTGCTTGTCGAGCACAGATTGGAGAGGGTCATCCACCACGTCGACAGGATGCTGATGATAGACCATGGGAGGCTCACCTACGACGGCAGCCCGAGGAAGATTAAGTCCGCGCACTTTGAGGACTGGAAGGTAGGGCTCCCGCCTGTGACAAGATTGTCACTTCATTTTCAGGATAAGCTGAGTAATGGATTGCCCTTGACAGTGAAGGAGGCGAGGACTGCCCTGAGTGATGTCCTGATTAGCCCAAAGAACAAGATTAGCTGGGAGCGGGGAAAGAGCAGTGGCAAAGTCTGCCTATCAATGGACAAGGTTTATTTTTCTTATGATCACGAGAAGGACGTCTTGAAGAACATTTCATTTGATGTTTATGAGGGTGATATGATTGCCCTTATGGGAAAGAACGCGAGCGGAAAGACTACGCTTGTGAAGCTGATGAATGGGTTAGTGAAGCCACGAAAAGGAAAAGTACTTTTGTTTGGCAAGAAGATTAGCGACTATGAGCTTAGCGACCTCATCAAAAAGGTTGGGATAGTCTTCCAGGACCCTAATCTGCACTTGTTCAATGACACTGTTGAAGAGGAGGTCGCATTTGTTTTAAGGAACTTAGAGATGGATGAAGAGCTCATCGACAAAAAGGTTGATGGGATATTGAAGCAGTTCAAGATCCACCAGTACAGGAAGAGTTACCCGCACGACCTTTCTGGCGGAGAGAGGCAGAGGGTTGCACTAGCATCCGTCTTGGTATCTGAGCCAGAGATGCTAATCCTTGATGAGCCCACAAGGGGTATGGACTACTTCTTAAAGAAGGAGCTGATTTCATACCTGAAAGAAAAGGCAAAGACTGTGATCATGGTGACCCATGACATCGAGACTGCCGCAGAGTTTGCTGAGAGAGTTGTGCTTGTTAGCGAGGGGAGCATCATATCAGATGGCAACAAGCGTGACGTGCTTTCAAAGGCATTGCTCTTCTCACCTCAAATAAATAGGCTAGTCCAGCCCTATGCTAAATATGGCATACCAGACGACACGCTCACTGTTGGCGAGCTCTTAGAGGTGATCGGATAAAATCAAGCGACATCTTCCCATTTATATTTATTGGTGTTGGTGTCCTGCTCTTTGCGGGCGGGCTAGTATTTGACGAATCGAGGACGATTGTGAGGCTCTGGCCTTATGAGATAATCGGGATCTTTATTCTAGTAATAGCAGCGTTTGTCTACCAGTTTGAGAGGAAGGAGTTTAGCACAAAGCAGCTGACACTGATTGCGATGCTTTCAGGCATCTCTGCAGTGCTAAGGATCCCGTTTTCAAACTTCCAGGGGATCCAGCCGTGCACGACCCTCATCATCTGTTCTGGGCTTGTGTTTGGCCCGATTGCGGGATTTTTTGTAGGGGCTCTGACACCGTTTGTTTCAAACTTCTTTTTAGGCCACGGGCCTTGGACGCCCTTGCAGATGATCGGCTGGGGATTGCCTGGTTTGACGGCCGGTTATCTTGGTAGAAAAGAGATCAATTTCAAGCTGATAATAGTATTTGCGGTCGCCTGGGGTTTCCTATATGGCTGGATAATGAACATCTGGCACTTCGCGTTTTTTGTTAAGCCGCATACTATAGAAACTTTTGTCCGGACATATGTGCTTAGCATCGGGTGGGATGTGAGCCATGCCATTGGCAATGCATTATTCATGGGGATAATTGGCGAGAGGACAGTTCGAATTTTAACAAGGTACAAGAAGAGATTTACAATCGAGCGGATATAGCTATTCCTTGAACTTGATTGTCTTGGTCTTACAGAAGTAGCACTCGTGATTCTTAACCGGGTATAGGTAGCACTTGCACTTCGGGCAGTACTCCCTGACGTCCTTTGGGAAGTTTATGGTTAATTTGCTCTTCACTTTGAACTACCTCTTTAGCTATTTCGCTAAAGGTCAGTCATTTATTAAACTTTTGATGATAAAAAGACAAAAATACGTTTGGGGAAAAGTTTATAAATTCCCTAAAAGATTCAAATCTTATTAGGCAAGCCGCGGTCGCCTAGCCTGGGAGGGCGCCAGACTGAAGATCTGGTATTCCGCTGGTTCAAATCCGGCCCGCGGCACTTCTTGTTTCTATTCTAACTTAACAATAGCTTCAGAAATGCATCCCATGCATAATTTGAAGAATTAATACTTTTCATTGTTAACTGAAAAATAAAAGGCCCGGGTAAAGGGGGTATATAGGAGTGTGTAGCTCTACTCCCGGACCTAATCAGTTCTGGCCTTGGCTATATTAAGGGCTAATCCTAGCGAATTTGTATTTACTATTATTCTTCTATTGAATAAGAAATATGATATGGAAAAATATCTTTCCATAGAGTTATATAATTGTAAAATAAATAAGTGGCATGGAAGAAAATCCTAAATGCCCAAAATGTGGATCTGATCAAACTATACCCATCCTATATGGCCTCCCTATTTCTGGCGAAGCGGAAAAAAGAGGGGAAGTCATCTTAGGTGGGTGTCTTCTTGTAAATGGTAGCCCAATATGGCACTGTAAGAAATGCCATAATCGTTGGGGAGAGTTTAAGTGTTAATTTATTAAATTAGGGCCAAATTTAGATTATCTATTTATATGATAAAGTCCATTATTATGTTGGAATGAGAAAGTTAAGTAATGAGGAAATTGGAAATATTGGGCTCTACGAGTTTCAGGGATATATCGGCGCCATGACATCACCGACATTTGGCGGGTGGAAGGGGGTCGATAGGTTAATTGAGCTACTGGATATCAAAGGTATGGAACGGCCAAGGATCTTGGAAGTTGGGTGTTCTACAGGTTACATCACTAGATATGTGGCCCAAAAGTTTGACTGTGAAATAGTTGGGGCGGACATATCTGAGCTCCTAATAGAGCTCGCAAGAGAGGAGTCGGAAAGATTAAATCTAGCCAATGTTAGTTTTGAGAGGGCAAACGCTGAGAGCCTTCCATTTGTCGATAATTCCTTTGATATTGTCTATGGGGAGGCAATAACAGCATTAGTCAGCGACCCTGTAATGGCCTTGAAGGAGTATAGAAGAGTTCTAAAAAAAGGCGGAAAGGTTGCTACACTTGATTTATTCATGAAGGGGACTTTAGACCCTGAATTTTATCAAGAGATGAAGAATCTCATGGTCATGTCTAATATTATTGGGCCAGAAACTGATATCAAAACGCTTAAGGAATGGGAGAATATCTTCAAAGAAGCTGGATTTAATCATATCAAGATAAATGACTACTACGAAGATATTTTTGTAAGAGACTATTCATTTGCTGAGAAGATAATGATATCAATTAGAGTGCTTTACCATATGGCGATAAATAGGGATCTTAGACGGAAGTTGGGCACCATGCTAAAGTTTGTTAAGAAGTTTCCGAAAGCACTGGAAGGGGATTCATTTGGGTATTTCATCTTTACTGGGGTAAAATAGTTATTTTTAGGGCAAATATTTTATAGATGTTGAGGGTAATCAATTCATGGAAGAAAATCCTAAATGCCCAAAATGTGGTGGAGAGAATACCGTCCCAATCTGTTATGGATTGCCTCTATATGAGACGTATCAAAAGGAGCAAAAAGGGGAGCTTGTACTAGGAGGGTGTTGTGTTAGCGATGATTCGCCTTCTTGGTACTACAAGGAGTGTAAGAACAG
>Ga0209604_1000589_pt1 | contig 33235 bp, 16 predicted proteins | sample AD_UKC097_MetaG_FD_184405 | JGI IMG/M metagenome (GOLD analysis project Ga0209604, IMG submission 184405) | Active sludge microbial communities of municipal wastewater-treating anaerobic digesters from USA - AD_UKC097_MetaG (SPAdes) (version 2) | ecosystem: Engineered > Bioreactor > Anaerobic >... | reverse complement strand
TCCATTATTGCCATCGCTGCAGGCTGACTCATCCGCTTGAATGACCCGCATCACATCTCCGTGGGTCGCAGACCTGCAAGAATTCGCAATTCGCAATTCGCAAATCGCAAATTATATTATCTTTGTGCCGTTATACGACAGGTGGACAGATTTGCACTGATTGCAACCACGGAAAAAAATGCTAAAACGGTTTCCAACCGCTGCTTTGCCAACAATCCGTCCCTGCCATTGTTAAACGTAAAAAATTAACAGATGAGCTATTTATTTACTTCTGAATCCGTTTCCGAAGGGCACCCTGACAAGGTAGCCGACCAGATCTCCGACGCGCTTCTTGATAACTTCCTGGCATGGGACCCCGAATCAAAGGTCGCATGCGAAACACTGGTCACCACAGGCCAGGTGGTTGTTGCCGGCGAGGTCAAGACAAAAACATACGTAGATGTACAGTCAATAATCCGCGAAGTCATCAACCGCATCGGCTACACAAAGGCCGAGTACATGTTCGACGGCAACTCATGCGGAATCTTCTCTGCTATACATGAACAGTCGCCCGATATCTCCATGGGCGTCGAGCGCAGGAAGAAGGAAGAACAGGGTGCAGGCGACCAGGGAATGATGTTCGGCTACGCCGTGGACGAGACGGAAAACTTCCTCCCTCTCTCTCTCGATATTGCCCATGAGCTTGTATACCAGCTGGCAGAAATCCGCCGCGAAGGCAAACAGATGAAATATCTCAGGCCCGACTCAAAGAGCCAGGTCACAATTGAATATAACGACAACGGCACCCCGAAGAGAGTGCACACCATAGTCGTTTCCACCCAGCATGATGATTTTGACAAGGACGAAAAGAAGATGCTGGAAACGATCAAAAAGGATGTGATCAACATCCTCGTTCCAAGGGTTAAAGTGCAGTTTGGCAAAGAGGTACAGCAGCTCTTTGACGGAAAAATCAAATATCATGTCAATCCCACCGGCAAGTTCGTTATCGGCGGACCTCACGGCGACAGCGGCCTGACGGGCCGAAAGATCATCGTTGACACATATGGCGGCCGCGGCGCCCACGGCGGCGGCGCATTCTCGGGCAAGGACCCCTCGAAGGTCGACCGCTCGGCAGCATACGCAGCACGCCATATAGCAAAGAACATGGTTGCCGCCGGCGTTGCCCGCGAAATGCTTGTCCAGGTTTCATATGCCATCGGCGTGGCCGAACCGGTTGGCATCTTCGTGAATACCTTCGGCACCTCGAAGGTGAAGCAGAGCGACGGTGAGATCGCAAAGATCATTGATAGGATGTTCGACCTCCGGCCGGCAATGATTGAGAAGGAGTATGGCCTGCGCAAGCCTATCTACAGCGAGACTGCAGCCTACGGACACATGGGCCGCGTGCCGCGAACCGTTGAGAAAACCTTTAAGTCATTCAATGGCAAACCTGACAAGAAGGTAGCTGTCCAGCTCTTCAGGTGGGAGGAACTCAACAAGGTCAGCTCAATAAAGAAGGCATTCGGGCTGTAGAAATACTATAAATCCCTGAACGGGATCTGCCGGCCTCTAGAATGAGGCTTTGACAATCCGCGCAATATTATCCGATCTGCCGAGGGTATAGTAATGTATCCCCGGCACTTCGTTTTTAAGGAGGTCGCGGCTCTGCACCGCAGCCCACTCTATGCCAACCTCCCTCGCCTCATCATCAGTGCGGCACTGCGAGAGCTGATGCACCAGCTCCTCAGGCATGTCAATATGAAATGTCTGTGGCAGGAGGTTCACATCGGTCATTGCCGATACCGGCTTGATGCCGGGAATCAGCGGTACCGTCACCCCCATTGCGCGAAGGGCATCGCGGAACGCATAGAACTTGGCATTATCAAAAAACATCTGTGTCACAATGTAGCTCGCCCCCGCCTCCACCTTACGCTTAAGGTTGGCCATGTCACTGGTCATGTTGGGAGCCTCGAAATGCTTCTCCGGGTATCCGGCCACGCCGATGCAGAATGACGTTGCTGCGCTGTTCTTAAGGTCCGGATCGAGGTAGTGTCCGCGGTTCATGTCAGCAATCTGCTGTACCAGCTCATTGGTGTTTCGGTGGCCGCCCTGGTTGGGAATGAATACACGGCTGCCACGGGGCGGATCGCCGCGGAGCGCCAGCACATCATTGATTCCCAGAAAATTCATCTCTATAAGGGCGTTCTCCGTCTCCTCCTTTGTGAATCCGCCGCACAGAACATGAGGCACGACGTTCACGTTGTACTTGTATTTCACCGCAGCAGCAAGTGCAATTGTTCCCGGGCGTTTTCGCGTGACACGCCTCTCCAGAAGCCCGTCCGGTCTCTCCGTCAGCACCTCTTCATTGCGGTGCGAGGTGAAGTTGATATAGGCCGGCTCATACTCAAGCAGAGACTCAATAGTCCTGTATATGCGCTCAATGCTGTGCCCCTTCAGCGGCGGCAGCAGCTCAAAGGTGAAGAGCGGCTTTTTCGAATTCCTTATAAGGTCAATTACAGTCGTTCGTTCCATTATGCAAATCTAAAGATTCGGAGCCAGCCATCTTGCCGCCTCCTCAACGGTCATGCCGCACCTGTTGGCATAGTCCTCAAGCTGGTCGCGCCCGATTGTACCCACGTTGAAGTATGATGACCCGGGAGATGCAAATATATAACCGCAAACCGAAGAAACAGGCACCATCACAAAACTCTCTGTCAGCGTGACGCCTATCGTCTCCGGCACCCTGAGTATATCAAACAGCACCTTCTTGCCGGTATGGTCGGGGCATGCGGGGTAGCCCGGCGCCGGCCTTATGCCCTGGTACCTGACCTTGAACATCTCAGCCATAGTGAGCTGCTCTCCTGCTGAATAGCCCCAGTGTTTCATGCGTATCTCGCGATGGAGCCATTCGGCTGCCGCCTCGGCGAAGCGGTCAGCGAGTATTCTCAGCATTATGGTACGGTAGTCATCTCCCGCAATATCTGCCGGCAGCTGATCGACGGTCTTTACCGACACCACGAAGAGCCCGGCGTGATCATCCTTTTCTGCGACGAAGTCTGCGAGGCAAAGGTTAAGCTGCCCCGGTTCCTTCTCCTCCTGGTTACGCAGGAACCGAAGCCAGGCTTCGCCGTGGGCGGTATCCAGCTTCACATCATCCCCATGCCGCTCCGCCGGGAAGATCCCAGACAGCGCTGCGGCCACCATCAGGTCACCGCTGATAATCCTTTCAATCATCACCAGGGCATCGTCATAAAGCTTCTTCGCTTCTGCCCCCTTTACGGGATCATTGAAGATATCAGGATATTTGCCGTTGATCTTCCACGCGAAGAAGAAGAATGTCCAGTCTATGTATTCAGCAAGCGTCCGCAGGCTCACTGGGCCGGAGTTTATTATTCCCGGCATCGCCGGCGCAGGCATCGGTTGCAGGGTCTTCATACCGTTGGCCCTGGCTGCCGGTAATGTTACGAGCCTCTTCTCCCTGCGTGATGCCTCATGGTCACGGCGCAGCTTTTCGTACTTCTCCTTCATGCTCCTGCCGAGAGAGCCGTCAGGAGCCACCAGCCCCGACATAACAGGCACCGCCCGCGATGCATCCTTCACATATACTGCGTTATACGTGTAAACCGGAGCTATCCTGACCGCTGTGTGTATCTCCGAGGTGGTTGCCCCGCCTATCAGCAACGGGATCTTCATCCCCCTCTCCTCCATGAGCGATGCGATATGCACCATCTCCTCAAGCGAAGGGGTGATCAGCCCGGATACCCCGATGAAATCAACATTCTCCTTTACGGCTGTATCAAGTATCTTTTCCGCGGGCACCATCACACCTAGGTCTATCACCTCGTAGTTGTTGCACGAAAGTATGACACCCACAATGTTTTTCCCGATGTCATGCACATCACCCTTGACTGTTGCGAGCAGCACTTTGCCTGCAGACGAGGCTTCTCCGCCCTTCATCTCCGCCTCGATGTGCGGAGTCAGCTTTGCCACTGCCTTCTTCATCACCCTGGCGCTCTTGACCACCTGCGGCAGGAACATTCTTCCTGATCCGAACAGGTCTCCCACCACGTTCATACCGTCCATCAGCGGACCCTCGATGACCCGCAGTGCCCTGTCATACTGCGGGCGCGCCTCCTCCACATCATCCTCGATGAATGTGTCTATGCCGTTCACCAGGGCATGCTTTATCCGGCTCACCACATCTCCGTCGCGCCATTCCGGGTGCTTTGTTCCCTCCTCCTGCTTCGCTCCCTTCATCGTCGAGGCATACTGCAGCAGCCTGTCGGTGGCATCCTTCCTGCGGTTCATCACCACATCCTCCGTCAGCTGCAGCAGCTGCGGCTCCACGGAGGTATAGACCTTCAGCAGTCCGGGATTAACGATCCCCATATCCATGCCTGATTTAATGGCGTGATAGAGGAACACCGCGTGCATTGCCTCCCTGACCGGGTCATTTCCACGGAACGAGAACGACAGGTTGCTCACTCCTCCGCTCACCCTGGCAAAGGGGAGGTTTGCCTTAATATATTCAGTGGCTTTGATGTAATCAACTGCATAGTTATTGTGCTCCTCGATGCCTGTGGCGATGGCCAGGATATTGGGATCGATGAAGATGTCCTCCGGCGGGAAACCGGCTTTCTCCGTCAGCAGACGGTACGATCTGTCAGCCACCTCCCTGCGTTTTTCGAAGGTGGCAGCCTGTCCCTCCTCGTCAAAGAGCATCACCACCGCGGCAGCGCCGTAGCGCCTCACCAGCCGGGCTTTCTTCAGGAAATCCTCCTCACCCTCCTTCAGGCTGATGGAGTTGACAACCGGTTTGCCCTGTATGCACTGCAGCCCTGCCTCCAGCACCTCCCACTTCGACGAATCGACCATGATGGGAAGCTTCGCGATGTCAGGCTCGCTCATCAGTATGTTGATGAACCGTCTCATGGCTGCGGCGCCGTCAATCATGGCATCATCCATGCATATGTCAATCACCTGTGCGCCACCCTCCACCTGGTCACGCGCCACATCGAGCGCTGCCGCGAAATTCCCCTCGCGGATCAGCCGCGCGAACTTTATTGAGCCGGCCACGTTGGTCCGCTCACCTATGTTGACGAAGTTGCTGTCAGAACGGATCACCAGCGGCTCGAGGCCTGCAAGTGCTGTGACATGTTTCCTTTCCGGAAGTGACCTGGGTTTCTGCCCCGCGGCGGCGGAAGCTATAACCTTAATATGGTCCGGGGTGGTGCCGCAGCAGCCGCCGATGATGTTCACCCAGCCGTTCTGGATGAAGCTTTTTATGATGTTGCCCATGTATTCGGGCGACTGGTCATACTCCGCAAACTGGTTCGGCAGACCGGCGTTGGGATGTGCCGAGACGAAGAACGGGGCTTTTGCGGCCAGTTCCTCAATGAATGGCCTGAGTTGTTCCGCCCCAAGGGCACAGTTCAGACCGATGCTCAGCAGCGGGTAATGCGACATTGTAATAAGGAACGCCTCGAGGGTTTGCCCCGTAAGTGTGCGGCCGCTGGCATCGGTGATTGTGCCGGAGACCATGACGGGAAGGTCTATACCCTTCTCTTCAAGGATCCCGCTTATTGCAAATAGGGCTGCCTTGGCATTGAGTCCGTCAAAGATGGTCTCAACAAGCAGGATATCCACGCCCCCGTCAATCAGTCCCCGCACCTGTTCGCCGTAGGCCTCCGCAAGATCGGCAAATGTTACTGTCCGGGCGCCCGGATCATTCACATCGGGTGACATTGAGGCAGTACGGTTGGTGGGACCGACAGATCCGGCCACCCATGACTCGCGACCGCTTTCTGTGCGGTGTTGCTCCACAGCTTCCCTGGCCAGCCGTGCGGCAGCCACATTCATGTCATAGACGAGTGGCTCCATACCGTAGTCAGACAGCGATATCCTGTTAGCATTGAAGGTGTTGGTGCTGATAATGTCAGCGCCAGCCCCCAGGTAGCTCAGGTGAATATCCCTGATTATGGCGGGCTGTGTCAGCGACAGCAGGTCGTTGTTGCCCCTGAGTGACCGGGGGTGGCTGGCATACTGCGTGCCGCGGTACTGCTCCTCTGTAAGCCTGTGGCGCTGTATCATGGTACCCATGGCGCCGTCGAGGACAAGTATCCTCTCAGCCAGTGCCTCTCTGACAGATCTTTTCAATGTCTGGCGGTTTTAGTTCAGCAAAGCTAACTTAAAGCTGTGATATATGAAAACCAGGTTGTGTACAGCGACCTGGCACCATAATCTCTCACTAAGAACCAGGTCTGCCGGAATGAACATTCATCACAGGCTTTGCTTCCTCCGAAGTCCTGACATGATTCTTTATGAATTCAACAGGAGTCATTCCAAATTGTTTTTGAAAACACTTGGAGAAATATGATGGATTGCGAAATCCCACCATATAACAGACCTCGCTTACAAGATAACGGTTCTCAAGCATAAGGGCTGCAGCCTTCTTCAGTCTGATTATCTGGATCAGTTCGTTGGGAGTCACATCGACCAGGGTCTTGATCTTGGCGAAAAATCCCGAACGGCTTATGTACATCTGCCTGACAATCAGATCAACAGACAGGTCGGCATTTGAAATGTTTTCTTCAATAATGTTATTGACATGTGAGAGGAACTCCTCGTTTGAGTGGTTGGGGGCAACGCCGCTCAGGGGTACCAGTGGCATCCTGGAGAACTTCTCAATCATGGTCTTGCGCATATCCAGAAGGTTTTTGATACACGCACAGAGATACCTGACCGAGAAAGGTTTCTCGATGAAAATATCAACCCCGGCCTCCATTCCCTCTACCTTTGCTTTGACATCAGTCTTTGCGGTCAGCATCACAAACGGGATGTGACTCAGGTACAGGTTGCCGCGTATTGCCTTGCAGAGCTCAATCCCGTCCATAACGGGCATCATCCAGTCACACACAAGAATGGAGATGGAGTTGGCCTTCATCAGTTCGAGCGCCTCAGCACCGTTTCGTGCTGTCAGCACGTTATAATCAGCTGCCAGTGTATCATACAGAAAGACCATCATCTCAAGATTGTCCTCGACAATCAGCAACGAGCAGCGCCCGTCTGCACAGGCACGGACCGATTCATCACTCAGGATATCATCCGGTTTGCTTCCGTCGCCTTCTCCGGCTTTATTATCGGGTTGCCTGAGCGGCAGGGTAACAGTAAAAGTACTACCCTGCCCCGGAGCGGAGTCTACTGTCACTGTTCCGTTATGCAGGCTCACAATGCTTTTGACAATGCTCAGTCCGATACCGGTGCCTGACTTGCTTTCAGATAAGCGGTAAAAGGGTTTGAAAATATTATCCCTCTCATTATGCGGAATGCCGCAGCCGTCATCATCCACAATGATTTGGAAGTTCTGCTCTGCCTCATTGCGGATGCATTTCAGCTCAACCATGCTGCCGGCATACTTGGCTGCGTTGGTCAGCAGGTTGCTCATTATCTTGGTGACTGCTTCAAGATCAACCTCGGCTTCAAAATCTTCCATCCCGGACACCATGACTTTCATCCCTGACTGGGTCATATATGGCATGTAGGTCTCCACAATGGAATTAAGAAGAGCGGGAATGTTACGCCGTGTAAAGTCAAGTTTTATATCAGGGTCCTGCTCTATCTTCCTGAAATCAAGGAGCTGATTCACCAGGGAGAGGAGTCGCCTGCTGTTACGGTCAATGGTATTAAGATCATCACGTATCTTCGCAACCCTGGTTTCGGGCATCATGAGAATCCTTTCAACCGGGGCGGTGATCAGTGAGAGCGGGGTGCGTATTTCGTGGGCAATGACAGTAAAGAACCGGATCTTCTCATCATAAGTCTCTTTCTCCCTCTGCTGGTTCAGCAACTCCATCTTATGCCGGTTTTTCTTTTCCGACCGGCGGATAAGAAAGACAAACAGCCATATCAGGAGCAGGATCGAGAAGATGATATAAAGGATTATGAATAAGGGTGAAAACATCAGAGGAGGGCGAATATAAATCTGTATTGCCTTATAGTCGTCACCCCACAAGTCATTGCCGTTCGAGGAGCGGACCTGAAACTCGTAGTTGCCCGGGGAGAGGTTCGTGTAGGTGGCTGTTCTGTTGTTTGAGACATAATTCCATTCTTCATCATAGCCTTTAAGCCGGTATGAATAACTGATCTTCCCTGGAGCATAATAAGATATGGCTGAATAGGAGATGACTATATTGTTCTCATCGGGTTTCAGTTCAATTTTATCCTGGAAATTAACCGCCTTATGCAGAATGGTTTTATCAGATGCCTTTACTGTTTCATTGTTGACAAGTAACCCGGTAAGCACCACATCCGGAACAGTATTATCGATGATGATCCGGTGCGGAAAGAAAGAGTTGAATCCGTTCACTGATCCGAAATAAATCCTGCCGTCACTTGCTTTATAGCCGGATGAAGCTATGAAGTGGTCGCTCTGCAGGCCGTCAGGCTTGCTGTAAGCAATGCAGTTCCCGTTATCGGGATCAAAGCGTAGCAGACCGTTGGTGGTTGACAGCCACAGTATATGATTATCGCCTTCAATGCAGCAAATATGGTCATCCCTTTCACGTACAGCAACATATTCAAAGTTATCATTCACCGGGTTGTAGCGAAACAGTCCCCTGGCAGTGCCGGCCCAGAGCACGTCACTTTGGTCGATAAACAGTGAGTTGACAATTTCTTCAGGGAAATATGCACCTGCGCGACGCGGGAGATACTCCTTCCACTCATCCCTTTGGGGATTATATCGCTGCAAGCCCCTGCCCTGGGTGGCAAACCATATGAATCCTTTCTTATCCTGACAGATATCTATCACGGTAACGCCTGTCCTCCTGACCACGGTAAACCTTTCATTTTCACGGTCATATACTTCAATGCCGCTCATGGTGCCTATCCACATGGCAGAACCGCGGTCTTTGAAAATCGAGTATGCACTCATGTTTTCAAGGCCACCGTAGCTGTTGCTGCTGTATACCCTGAACCTGCCCGTAAGGGTATTATAGATATTTATCCCGCCGGTATAAGTACCAATCCACAGGTCATCACCATCAAAACAGAGAGCATGAACATTGTGGAATGAGATGCTGTTCTGACCCGGAACGGGCATGAAATGCCTGTGGCTGCCATCAGACGGTCTGTACCTGATCAGCCCCTGGTCATCCGTTCCGATCCAGATATCACCATTATCTCCTTCGCAGATTTTGCTCACTATGCTTCCGGATTTTGATCCTGTGAACCGTGAGCAGTTGTTGCCATAGAAGAGGCCGTCATATGGAGAGATATAATTGATCCCTCCGTAATAGGTCCCTATCCAGAATCCACCCTCGTGATCACGGGTGACAGGATAGACGAACTTATCACTTATGGTTGCAGGGTCACTGTAATCAGGAACGTAGTATTCATAATTGCCTGACAGGATGTCAAACAGAATAAGCCCCTCGTCAGTGCCGATGAACAGTTTGCCGGGCTCGTATTCGGATATTGAGTGGATGTGCATGACAGGCTCGCCGGTAGGATTGAAGTTGGTGCTGACTTCTCCTGAATGCTTGTCGAATTCCTGGACACCCTTAAGCCAAGTGCCCAGCCACAATCTCCTTCTGCTGTCTTCAAAGATGGTGAGTATGTCATCTTCTCCCCGGGGATCATCATACCTGAGGTCGACGTGCTCGAATGTTCCGGTTGTCTTGTTAAGCCGTTCCAGCCGTCTCCCCTTCTCCCTCAGGGCTGCCCACACGATATTGTCAGAGTCAACGAAAACCTTGTCAACATAATTGGAGGTACCCTCGAAGGTGTACCTCTTCAGTGTAGCGGTTGTAATGTCATATTTCAGGACTCCGTCTCCATATGTTGAGAACCATTTGTTGCCATCCCTGTCCTCAGCCACGGTGTTGACTGAGGAGGTAATACGGATACCATCATCAGCGATCAGGCTTATTCTGGTATACTTTTGTTCTTCAATGTCATATATGAACAATCCCGGATTGGCCGCAATCCATATGTCATTGTTTTCATCTATGATCATATAGTTCACATCAGAGATTCTGAAGTCACTTGCGGCCGATGTGAGGAGCCGCTCAAAACGGTCGCCGCAATACCGGTAAATCCCGTCCCTGGTACCCGCCCAGATACATCCGTCCCTGTCCACGCATATGCTTGCTATTGAGTTGGATTCAAGTCCTTCCGCGGAAGTGAAATGCCTGAAATGCAGGGGTATTGACTGATCCGCAGCCAGGCAGGGCGCCGGCAGAATCAGAGATGCAATCCACAGAATGATCAGGAAGGCTGTCTTCGCCTGCAGACTGCCTGAAGGCGCGGGCTGCCGGAATTCAGGTCCGGGTTCTGGTTGAATATCGTATTTTTCCGGGAGCTTCACGGGGGTAATTGCTTCAAATATCAAAAGCCTGCAATTTACGATTTCCGGGGTAAGGTACAAACTATAACGGACTGCTAACGCAGCCCGTTATGTAAGTACCATTTTGTATAAAATTCATTGGTCCGATCCTAATATCCCGTGTTCTGTGTCAGGTTTGAGTTGGAATTCAGTGCATTCATCGGAATCGGGAACAGTTTGGTATGTCCGTCAGTTATGGCATCATGGTTGAACCAGTTCCTTGTTGAATAGGTTCCGAAGCGGATCATCTGTGTGCGACGCTGAGCTTCGCAGGCAAACTCCCAGCCCCACTCGTCATACAACCCTCCCAGGGTGACTGCCGCACCGTCACTTCCGCTCTGAATGAGAGGCTGCGAGTTCTCCAGATCTGGAAAGTCGGCCCAGGTCTTAACACCATCCTTGACATCTTTCCATTGCTGCAGGGTCAGTGAACCCCAGCCCAGTTTTCCGTATTTGATCTTTGTGTTCCCCTTGAGGTCAGCCAGGGTGATGGCCGGCGCCGGATCAACAGAACGCTGACGCACGGTATTGACCGCAATAACCGCATCGCCTTCATCCTGATTCATGCGAAGCAGGCACTCGGCTTTGGCCAGGTAAGCTTCAGCCAGGCGGAAATACGGAAAGTCATTGCTCCAGTAGAACTCAGTCTCCAGATCCTTCTCGAATTTATTGACCCTGTAGCCGAAATCAATGTTTGTCATTGATTCGCCGGCATCATTCTTGCAGGTGAGTGAAGGGAGATAATTGAGACAGGTCCAGACCACTGTATTGGGGTCATCCTTCTCCATCTGCGGACCTATCATCCAGGTCTTTTCCAGGCGGGGATCACCTTCAGCATAACTCTTGATAAACTGGGGGTTGGCGCAGCTTCCGCCCCATGTCTGATAGTCCCATCCGAAATGGTTCCTTGCGATGGGAGGATACCATTTTGCGCTCTGGCAGAAAGTCCTGGAATAATATTTTCCGTCATATGGAACTGCAAAGATCACCTCGGGATTGGAGGGTCCGAGCTCTACCTTGAAGTTATCAGAGTAGTCAGCAGCCAGGCTGTAAACACCGGAATTGATAATCTCATTGGCATAATCCAGTGCCTTCCCCCATTGAGGGGTGCCTGTATAGACCTCTGCGTTCAGGTAAACGCGCATCAGTGCCATCATCACACCCCAGTGATTAAGACGTCCGTATGACAGCACATCGGCAGTCTTGCTCAATCGCCCTGCTGTAAGTATTTCAGTGAATTCGGTCACCACAAAGTCATAAACCTGCTGACGGGTAGCCTGAACAGGCAGTTCAGCAGAGAAGGTGGTCACAATAGGCACATTGCCATGAGTGTCAAGCAGTATGGAATACCAGAGTGCGCGCACTGCCCGCAGTTCATCTACAGTTGCAGCCTTCAGCTCCTCATCCATCTCATACTTGCCTGCCTCTATCTCGTCCTTGACGCTGTTGGCCCTGTTGATTCCGAAGAAGCATGTTTCATATACATTCTGCGACTGCCACGCCTCGGGAGTCCAGGTGTGCTTGTGCATGCGCTGGTAAGTACCACCGTCATCCCATCCGTTCGGGCGAACCGGGGTGATGATGATATCTCCGGGTTCCTCCTGGCAATCAAACAGACCCTGCCAGTCCATGATGAACTGAAGGGGTACGTAAGCACCTCCCATCAGGGCAACAATATCTTCCTGTGATGCGGTGAATGACTCCTCGGTAATCTCGGAGTAAACCTCTTCATCCAGATTGAAGCAGCCTGTGCAGCAGAACACTGCTGCTGCTGCCATAATCAATAATCCTATCTTAAATTTTTTCATATTGCGGTCAGTTTTAGAAAGTCATGTTCACACCGAACGTAAATGAGCGTACGGTAGGATATTTATCACGTTCATCCGTCCCGGGGTCAATTGATCCGCCCGATCCGTAAGTCATCCTGACCTCGGGATCAAGACCGGTGTAACCGGTAAAGGTTGCAACATTGAAAACAGAGGCATATACCCTGAGGTTCTGTATGTTCTTGATATCCGCCATATTAAAGGTATATCCAATGGTGAGGTTGTCAACCTTCCAGTAGTCGCCGTTCTCGACATAATAGCTCAGGTAACGTTGTGAGTCACTTATTGTGGTTTTTTCACCTGTCTTCTGCCCGGTACGAGGATCAACGATATCGATCTCGTCAAAAGCGCTGTTCAGCATATTATACTGGATATTGGGGTTGCCATAGAACATCTTCTGATAGTTCAGTATCTGGAATGCAAATGCACCTCTCATGCTGACGGCCAGGTCAAGACCCTTGTACCGGAAGTTGTTGTTCCAGTTGAGGAAGTACTTCGGAACACCGTTCCCGAGAATCTGCCAGTCTTCTGAGCCGGCATTCTCAGCCAGGTCATAATACTTGCTTACCGGAACGCCATCTTCATAGTTATAGCGCTCAACCAGCCAGTAACCTCCGGCATTGAGGCCGACTGACCTCAGGCCGTAGAAGTTGCCAAGAGCCCAGCCTTCCTTTACTCGGTGGGTTGAGGTCTGGATTGGCTCACCTGTGTAACCTGTATCGAAGTAGTCAGTGGTAAGCTGGAACTCATCATTCTGAAGTGAAAGAAGTTCGTTCTTGTTCGATGAGTATGTCAGGCTGGTATTCCAGTTGAAGTCAGCAGTCTGAACCGGTACTGCATTCAGCATAACCTCAATACCACGGTTACGTATCTCACACACGTTGGCATAAATATACCTGTACTGGTAGGGCGGAGAAGGCACTTCATAATTGTAAAGACCGTCCTTGGTGTCTCGCTGATACACATCCACCGAGCCGTTCAGCCTGCTGTTAAACACGCTGAAGTCAAATCCTACGTTGTACTCATTCTTCTTTTCCCAGCGCAGGTTGGGGTTCGCGTTGCGAACAGGTTCCAGCGTCTGGATGTAATTGCCGTTATAGAAAAAATACTGACTGTAGTCAAGTGATGCCAGTGATTCATAGTTTGAGGATGCATCAATACCGGTTATACCGAAGCCTGCACGCAGCTTGAGGTTGTCAAGCCAGGTCACATCGCTCATGAAGTCCTCGTTATTTATACGCCAGCCCACTGAAATGCCGGGGAAATTACCCCATTTGTTATTGGCGCCGAACTTTGACGAACCCTCCCTGCGGAATGATGCCATTAACAGGTAACGGTCATCATAGTTATAGGTAGCACGGGTAAATAACCCGATGAGTTTTGTATTCGACTTGGACGATGAAACCGAGGCAAGACCTTCCTTTATTCCAAGGCCACGGCCAAGAGAGTTGTATGTATAACTGTCACTCGGGAAATTCTTGTTTGAAGCTCCGAAACTTTCCCATGTGCTGTTCTCATAGTTGTAACCTACAATTGCCGTGATATGATGGTTTCCGCCCAGGGTCCTGTTCCAGTTGGCGCTGAGCTCTGCCATATCATAGAGGAAATCTGAGGTATACCGTGAGGCATAGCCATTGTCACCGCCCTCGGTGTTGCTCACATCCTTCTTTGTGTAGTAGTAGCCCGAAAGATAGCCCTGACCCTTGCGCGTATACATAGCCTTGAATGTAAGAGCATCTGTAGGCTTGAACTCAAGTCCACCGGTGGCACGCAGGTTGCGTGAACGGGTCATCCCTATGCGCTCATTCAGATATGAAACAGGGTTGTCATAGAAATAGACTTTCCTTTCAACATAATTGCCGTCTTCATCATATACAGGCTGGGTAGGATTCTGAATACAGGCCATGCGGTAGATGTAATCGTAATTGTTGGGCATGTCTGTCTTCTCCTCATTGGCAATCATGGAAAAACTGGCGCTGAGTTTGTTATCAAACATCGAATGGGCAATCTGCAGGCGGGCACGGATGTTGTCAGCGCCTGAGGTTTTCATTGTGCCCTGCTTCTGATCATATGTCAGTGTGGCCAGGTATCCTGTCTGGGTTGAACCTCCTCTGAGTGTAAGGTTATGCACATGCGAGATTGCGTTTCGGCTGATCTCGTCAAGCCAGTTAACGTCAGAGCCGAAATCGGCCTCGTTCGCTCCTGACCATGATTTGCCCTCAGCCCATTTTTCGCGCAGTTCAGTGGCATTCAGGAAATCAGGCCTCTTAAGCCATGATGATGCAGAGACATAGCCGCTGTATTCAATAGTGGGAGCCATATCCTTCTGTAGTCCCTTGGTAGTTATGATGATCACACCATTGGTGCCGCGGGTACCGTAAATAGCCGTTGAAGACCCGTCCTTCAGAACGTCGATTGAGACAATATCTTCAGGAGCAACTGTACTGAATGAACCGGGAACGCCATCGACCAGGATCAGCGGATCGGTTGATCCGGTGATTGTTGAGAAACCACGAAGAAGCACCGATGTTGATGCGGTAGGGTTACCTGACGGAAGGCTTATCTGGAGACCGGCCACCTTGCCCTGAACGAGCTGCCCGGCATCGAGGATTGCTCCTTTGTTGAAGGCTTCTGTCTTCACACTGGCCACGGAACTAGTCACATCAGCCCTTTTCTGGGTACCGTAACCTATGACGACCACCTCATCCAGGACAGACACATTCTCCTTAAGAACCACACGGAAATCCCTTGTGCTGCCAACGGTTAACTCCTGTGACAGATAACCGAGGAAAGAGACAACTATCACTGATTCAGGTCCGCTGACCTCAAGGGTAAAGCGGCCGTCAAGACCTGTGGCTGTCCCGTTCACCGTTCCTTTTTCAATGACATTCGCACTGATTACCGGTTCCCCGGCTTCGTCAATGACAATACCGGTAATTCTGACAGCCGGCGCCATTGCTCCGCCTTGCCCTGCACTGGCATTACCCCCGGTACAGATGAACAGGAGAAAACAGAGAACCACACTGAGCAGTCTTATGCCGGTTTTCTCTTTTTTGATTTGAAGGAATACATTCATATTTCTAAACATTTATAGGTTATATTATTAAGGTTTCAATGATTATTGCACTTTCCATTCAATGATACCTCCTGAAGCCCCTTTCTGCGGCCGGGCAGTTATTTTCAGACCCCGGGTATTCACGGGACTGAACTTCAACGTGTTATACCTGTCCTTCTCAACTGTATAATCTCCCCTTTTGTCTACCGGAAGCCACTGGTCGCTGTCAGACAGGTAAAAGAGTTCCCAGGATTGCGGAACACGGTAGTTTACGTCATAATGATCAAAATCAAGCCAGTATACCTGCACTTCTGAAACTGTCTCCGGCTTCTCAAAAAGGTAAGCCACGTTTTCATCCTCGCCCCTGTTGCCAAACCAGCAATAATATGGTTTGCCGATATCAGATGAGCCGGAGGGCTCCCACTGGTCATTCACACCCCAGACGGGTATCCCGGGAATATCAGCCTCTCCGCTCCGGTACAGGGCCGGACTGTTAAAGCCGGGCCATCCGTTCGGCTCTCCGGTAAGCTTAATGGCATATGCCTTTGAGGCAATGGTAGGGACAGGCCGGGGATGTGCCCCGTCAGCGCCGGTGGGAATCCACACTGCCATCCGGCCGGCACCCCTGTTGCACCAGGTGGAATAAGGAATGGCAGTGCAGGTGCTTTCGGTAACTCTACCTTCTGTATCAACCTGCGCTGCCGGCCCTTCCAACTTAACAACCCCATTCAATAAATCTTTGTCATAAACTGCTTCAAAAACAGCGTCTGCCGGAATGAACTTGTTGAATACCTCGCCGTCAGGCTGATCGCAGCCTTCCAGGCAATAGACAACAGGCCCCCTTTCAATTGCCAGCTTGCCGGCATCTGCCTTTACCCTGTCATTGGCTCTGACCCGGCGTACCTCCATTGGCAGCACCAGTTCAACAACATCATTGGAAGACCAGGTTCTGTCTATATTAATGTATCCGTCCTTCCCCCTTCCCCTGATTTTTTTTCCATTGATACTTATTGTTACTGGTGTCGCCTTGGAAGTATAGGTATAAAGATCCGTTCCCGCAGGTCTGTCTCCGGCCCACCCGGGAATGCGGAATTTAATGCTGAATCTTGAGGTTTTGTCAGGGCTGACTGTGATGGCAATCCTTCCATCCCAAGGGTATTCAGTTGTCTGCACAATGGAAGTCCTGTTTCCGGGTGTCTCTATTATTGCACGGCCGGCGGCATACATATTTACATATATGTCTTCGCCCTGCAGGGCATACATATAACCCGGCACTGATGCCATGAAGCGGGTTACGTTACCGGGGCAACATGCACACCCGAACCAGGGCTGCCGCTCATGCTGCCCCATTGACTCCAGCGGGTTATCATAAAAGAAACGGTCTCCGCTGAGCGAAACCCCGGAAATGACACCGTTGTACATGGCCCTCTCATACACATCGGCATACTTTGCCTCTCCGGTGGCAAGAAACATCCTGTAATTCCAGTATACATTGGCAATTGAGGCGCAGGTCTCGCAGTAATTTTCCATGTTATGGAGCTCATAGTCCGGACCGAATCCTTCGCCCTGCGGGCGTGAACCTATGCCTCCGGTAATATAGAGCTTTCTGCCTGCCATGTTCTCCCATATCCGTTTGATGGCCGTGAAGTAGTCTTTGTCACCTGTCAGTGAAGCCACATCAGCTACTCCGGAATAGAGGTAACCGGCACGAACGGCATGCCCCACAATCTCCTCCTGCTCAAGAATGGGCATATGATCCTGGCTGTATTCGCTAAGGGCATGTCCGTCAGTCCCGCGGCCGGTCTCTTCAACGAAATACTTTGCCAGGTCAAGGTATTTCTGTTCACCGGTGACCTTGTACAACTTACAAAGGGCCATCTCCACTATGGGGTGGCCGGAGGGGACATGCTTCTGCCCCTCACCCGGGCCGAACACCTCGCAGATAAGGTCAGCATTCTTCAGTGCCACATCAAGGAAGGTTCGTTTACCTGTAGACTGGTAATGCGCAATTGCTGCCTCATACATGTGACCTGAATTATACAGCTCATGACTGTTGATTCTTTCCCATTTTGAAGAACCCCACCAACCCGACAGCCGTTCACATTTATTGGTGACACACGTGGTGAGATAGCCGTCAGGCTCCTGCGCTGCGGCTATGAGGCCGATGACGCTGTCAAGGTAATGGTCAAGAAGGGGATCATAATGTGCAGCCAGCGAATATGAGGCTCCTTCAATTATTTTGTACGGATCAGTGTCATCAAAGGAAAAATCGCCTTTATGCTCTCCCTCGATAAGCCCTGCAGCCAGGGCGAAATTGTCAAACCTGCCGTTCACTTCACACTGACGAAATGCCGAGGGAATGCTCACCGTGCGATTGATCTCTATCCTGGGAGCCCAGAATGAATCTGACAGACGTACCCTGGTAAACGGTACTTCCGTTATCGGCTGACTGTTGTTCTCTGAGCCGCATGAACACAGCAACAGCAGCACAGCCATCAAAGGATAAGTAAATAGATTGACCAGTTTGAAATGCATAGTATATAACGGAATGAATTGTAGCAACTCAAAGGTATGGAACAAGAGTAAGCCTCACTAGCAACATTGTCCTTAATGCTGACAATATCGTCCAATAATAAAGAAAAGCTTTCGTGCCCATTGGCACGTACTTAGGGCATCTTAGTCCGGATTCACATTTGGATTATTGGTATAGTTTTTCGGACAATTGTTACCTGTCCGTTTTTAAAATAGGGCCTACTTTTATAACAATAAATCAACCGGCAAATAAAAGTTTAATCCTAAATATTGAATGATGAAAAAGATTTACGGAAATCTTCTGATTGTAATTATGATGTCATCTGCCCTGGCCGGCTGTATCAAGTATGATACGAACCCTGATGTACCATGGGTTGAACCAAAGGCAGTGGACATGTCAGGAAGCGGTTCACTGAAGGTGGGATTCGGTGATGATGCACTGACCACAAACAGCACATACACCTGGACCCTCAGCGAGACTACAATGCAGATTGATGTCACTGTTGACCTTGATCAGTATGTTAATGGTGACGATGTCATACCGGGGGGCGCCTATGAAATTGGAAACTTCATGTTGCCGACCGCTACGGTGAATGAGTTCGCCGGGATATTTGTCTCGGAACTTGATGAGACAACCTTCTATGCAATTGAACCTGACGAAACCGTGGTTGAGGAGATGACTTCCTACAAGCCCGGCATGTGGGTTGACGGTGAAGGTTATTCCGGAGGCTGGTCAACCAGCGCCATGTTCTGGCAATGGTATATATGGGAAGGCAAACTCGACAAGGATGGCGACGAGATCGGCTATGACTACAGTTCCGAAGATTATGGAAACACCACAGGCCTGTTGGTTATCGGAAGCAACCCGGCAAATGTGGCAGCCCAGGCCGGGAAAACAGTTACTTCCAAGGCAAAGATCGTAGCCGGAGATGTTACCTATGACTGGATTGTCAATGTCACTTTTGCCGGTGAAATATCACAGAAGCTGGAGTATGAAGGAATGCTGGTTCGCGGAATGGGTGAAACAGCCGTGGAGACAGGAAGCTCCTATGAGATGGTTGCCGATGAGAACGGCATAGAACTGACCTTCGAGGTAAACCTCCAGGAATTTATCGACAGTGAAGACTGGCAGATAGGAGGATTTAAAGCCGACCTGGCTGCAATAAATGAATACTTTGGATCCGACTTCGAGAAAACAACTATCACAAACTTCTATCCCGTTGAGCCGGACGGAACCGCCGGAACAGCCTGGACATCATATGCTCCGGGTCAGTGGGTGAAGGCAGACGGAACAGCCACAGATTACTCAGGAGGTGCAATGTACTGGCAGTGGTACCTGTATGAAGCAACTGACTATGACTATGATCTTGAGGGCAATGAAGGGTACTTCCTCCTGGGAGCCAATCCGGGCAACGCAGCATCCCTTTCAGGCGAATCAGTTGTTTCCCTGGGTAAGTTTGTTGTTGGTGATAAAACATACAACCTTAAGGTTACGGTGAATTACGGTGAGGGTGCAGTGCCCGCGGAAAACTTCCCCGATGTGCCTCTCACAGGTGCCGGCTATCCTCTGCCATACAGCGCAGGTGTGTCAGGAGACAACCAGTTCAGCTGGTACACTGATGAAGATGGTGTCTATATCTTCGCCGATATATATACCCCGAAAGTTATAGAAGACGGCGCATGGGAGGTCATGGGCTTCGTTATCAACCCGGAGGAGCTGCAGACAGCCTTTGGCATTGAAGCAGGCAGCTGGGAAATCTCTACTTTCTATCCTGTTGAACCGGATGGCACCGCCGGGACAGCCTGGTCATCATACGCTCCCGGTCAGTGGGTTGCAGCAGACGGCACGGCAGCCAACTGGAGCACCGGAGCAATGTTCTGGCAGTATCAGGTTGGCGGAACCTACTATGACGGGCACAGCACCGAGGGATTGCTGCTGATCGGTACCAATCCGGATAACATTGCGGACCTGGGCGGTGAATCAGTTGTTTCAAAAGCCAAATTCTTCGGCAAGGACTGGATCGTGACAGTACGGTATCACAGCACCTACCCGACAAGCGGCTCAGGCAATGTGGGACCACATACCTATACATGGGCTCTGACCGAAACAGGAGTTAACATTGTTGCCAACTGCTCCGCCGCTCTTACCGATGAATCATGGAACTGGTTCGGATTCCCGCTGAATGAGACCTATATAAACGATTACTACGGTATCAATATAGATGAGCTCTCAGGAACAATTGAATCAGGCCAGACTACCAACGGCACCGATGGCTTCTATCCTGTCAGCTCAGAAGGAGCGAGACTGGAAAAATGGACCAGCTATTCTCCGGGCATGTGGTTTGGCTCCGATGGCAATGCCTGGAACTGGGACTATAAGTCATGGGGAAATTTCTGGCAGTACTACGCAGTTACCACACATGATCACAATATTCCCAACCTTATGCTCTTTGGAAACTTTGGTGACGTGACCTATAATGCTCCAGGCACATCAGGTACCTCCAGGGCTATCCTGAATGGTACACTGCAATGGAATGTTACCATTAATATAATTGACTGAAATCATTAAAATCAATTCCGAGCTTACCGGTTACGGCCGGTAAGCTCTTTCTATTCATTGCTTATGAGAAACTTCCTGCAAATCCTTGCTGCAATCCTGCTGGTATTCAGTGCCTGCACCAAACCTGAACCTGAACCAAACATTGTGGTGGATGAAAACGGGCTGGCTGAAAACATGTTTACAGAATGGCCCGGTTATGACCCTGTGATTTCCTATAAATTCAGCGATGATTATCCGGATTATGAAATGCCGGTCAGAAATCTGCCATACACCGGACGTAATCTCAGCTGGACACTGGCTGACGGCTGGTGGTCTTTTTACGCAGGGTCAAAAGCAAATCCTCTGGTAACGGAAGAGGCAGTGCAGCCAATGCTTGACCGCCTGAACACCGACTTCGCGTATATGCGTGATGTGATGGGCTGGCCTCCTGACATGGCAGTGCAGAATGGCTACAGGAGCGCCGTGTTTCTCTACGGATCGGGACTGAGCACCGATGATGCCTCCAATACTGAAACCGGTGGCTGGCAAAGCTGGGTCTCAATAAACAATATTGACTGGCCGGTGGTACTGATATCTTATTACCCGATTTATTGCTACCATCCCGACTGCAATTATAATGACATTGAATTTCAGACTGATGCCGTGGTTCATGAAGGCATTCACACAATGTTCTCATCCATGCCGGGAAGGAACAACAAGGCATGGTTTCACGAGGGCAGCAACTGCTGGCTTCAGGCAACCATGGAGCTTGACCGTTCCGGTACCACCGATTACAGCAAACTTTCATTCGGGTGGCTGGCCGCAGGAAGCATAATCGCTCCCTTCATTCCGATTGAATGCTATGGCGGATGGCTTGCTGACGGATCCTTCGGCGGTCCCAACTACGAGGGGCTGAATGACAATACCCGCCGCATACTGGGAGGAATCCAGTACAGCGAAGTGTTTCCGACCTTTCTTGCAGAGTACCTGGGCTATCACAGCATACCATGGATATGGCAGAACTGCCGGGGCCTTGTGCTTGCAGGGATGGGAACGGTCATGGGTGAAGAACAGATGAGGCGGATCATACAGGAGTACCGTGCCAGGCTCTGCCTGGCTGACCTTGGACGCTATCAGTCCGCCGTACTGCAGATGTACAGGGATAATATGGGCCAGCGCATCTATTCCGAATTCAGTTCCGCCCCGGCGGCAGACTGGAAGGCGACGCCCTATGTTTCAACCACCCCCGGTGACGATGGATGGCTGATACCGGAGGAAAGAACCCTTCCCGGGTGGACAGGCGCAAATATAATTCCCCTGGAAGTTGAGGGTGAAAGCGTGACTGTGAACTTTGACGCCATGAAGAATAACATGTCACTTCAGCTTTGTTACCGTACCGCTGCCGGCAAGACTGTATATTGTGACCCGGTGACCGGGGGCGACTGCACGATTGTTACCAAAGTTCACAGACCGGCAAATGATGTGGTGTTTGCGGTCATCACCAACCTTGATTATACCTATTCGGTCATCAATCAGCGTTCCCGTCATTACTCCTACCGCCTCAAGCCAGGCAAGGGAGTGGTGGCAACTGCTGACATTCATTCTGACTGGTTCAACTGGAGCAACTAGGACATCAGGGACTGCAGAATTGCGATTTGCGATTTGCGATTTGCGAATTATTACGAATTTTTGGGATTTGCGGGTATGGCCGTCGGGCCTGCCGGTAGCCGTCATACTTTCGGGGATATCCAGCATTGTAGCCTGGCCGTCATCCGGTTGAACCACCGCGGCAGGTGTCTGGTGGGTGGTTGTTGCTGCCTGCCGGACCGTACCACTGATCCTACAATTCCGGCAATCATACCGGCATCAGCCGGCTCATCTTCACGGGTAACGCCATCACCCTGCGTGCGTATGAGGGTTGCATTCCTGCCGGCTGTCACTCCTGTTACCCGGTGTATCACATACCCTCCGTCGCGCTTCAACGCAACTATTTCACCAATCTCCGGCACCCTTGTGCCAATAGGCTCAATCTCCACCTTATCACCCGGTCTGATGGCAGGCCACATGCTGTAACCTCCCGCAGTGACAGTAATGATTTTGCCTGCATTCAGCAGAGCCTCGGCAGCACCTGCAGCAATTGAAATGTCCTCCTCCTTCCTCAGGCGCAGGTAATCGCGAATGCTTCCTTCAGGCAGGAACGAGAGCCTGCTCACGCGGACTGACGATGCCAGGTCATCAGCTGCAGCAGCAAGCCTTGCTGCCGCCTCCCTGTCCCAGTTCTGCTGGATACAGTTGGCAAGAATCATTGCTACAGCCTCCGCCCCGGTGACGGGCTCCGACACATTGGCTGATCCATGCCTTATTATCCACAGGTGGTCGAGTGGGGCAGAACGAGGTTCATCGTTGCGGTACACAGGTGTGTTGTGCATCACCCACCTGCCCTCCTCACGGCGCAGCACCAGCCTGTCGTCGTGAATGATCCTGTCGCCTGCCCGGTCAAATATCTGTGCCAGGGTGGTCTTGCCGCTTCCCGAGCGGCCGGTGAAGAGCCATCCCCGGCCGTGGCATGACACCCCTGAGCCGTGGATCATGATATCTCCGGCCCGGGAGAAGAGAAAATAAAGCAGAAGTCCGTCAAGGGGATAGGGAAGAGGATTAATGGTATTGGGTGGTCCTGCGGTAAATTGTGCTGCTGGCTGATCCTTACCGCCAGAGAGCTGAGGTGAAATGGCGAACTCACCCGTACGGATCCGCCACCGCATTTCGCCGTGAGGCATTTCCAGGACAGCCGTCCTCTGCGGCTCCTTCAGGAATACACGCGCATACGTTACACCTCCTCCCGAAAAAATCTCCCAGAACGATTCGCCTGAATTAATTACCCCTCCAGGCACCTCCTCCATCAGCTGTGCATCAAACACCTTCATCGCCGCCGGAGGGATCTCCCCGGAACCGGGTTCAACATCAACAATCAGGTCAGGTTCAGCCTCCGCTGCAACCGTGAACGCACTGAACCGCTCATCGGGACGAACATCCAAACCCTCCCGGGAGTGAAACCGTATCCGCCGCCCGGCTATGACAAGGTCAACCGTCACGTCTCCCTGAAATGAAGGAATTCCTGTATCTCCCTGAAGAAATCCAGGGCATCTTTTTCGGCAATGTCAGCCTCAACGTCGAACTCTTCGACTATCTTTGACGTTATATCACTGATGGCTCGCTCTCCGTCAATCAACTCCCATATAAAAGCACCTGTCTCGGTAAGCCTGTACAGAGAATCCATGTCGGCAATGTTGCCCGTCAGCGGAATGAGCAGGTACTCATCATTGATCCTGCGGTACACCACCGAGGGCGAGTGCGAGGGTATGGATGAGAGTGAAATCATTATCATATAATCAACTCAAAGATAGCCAATTTCAATCTATCTTTGGAATCGCTAAACAAAGCAGAAATGTCAAGAAAAAAACCACCCGAAAAAAGCGGGATCGATCAGAAAAAACTTATTGAGCTCATCGTCAAGGCGATGGCAAAAAACCCAAGACAACCGTTAAACTACAAGCAAATCGCCGCAAAGCTAAAAATAACAGAAAAGGAGGAAAAGCGGGCGCTCTCTGAAGCCCTTCTCAGGATGAAGAAGGACGGCACTGCCGATGAGCGTGGGCACGGCAAATATGTACTTAAGGCCGTCGGCGGCTATGTAACCGGTACAATCGACCTTACCAAATTCGGATACGCATTCGTGATCACCGATGAGATGGAAGATGATGTTTTCATCGCAGCGCGAAACCTTAATACCGCGCTCCACGGCGACCAGGTGAAGGTGCTGCTGTATGCCCGCCACAAGGGGAAGCGCCCCGAGGGCGAAGTGGTAGAGATCATCAACCGTTCACGAGCTACCTTTGTCGGATCGATAGAGCTCACCAAACAATTCGCATTCCTTATACCCGACAACAAGAACATGCCGTTCGACCTCTTTATTCCCCTCGCAAAACTCAACGGGGCAAAGCAGGGACAGAAGGCCGTGGCGCGTATAGTGGAGTGGGACCAGCGCTCGCGAAACCCGGTGGGCGAGATAATAGAGGTGCTCGGCAACCCGGGTGAGAATGATACGGAGATGCATGCCATCCTGGCCGAGTTCGGGCTGCCCAACAGATTTGATCCCGAGATCGAGGCTGCGGCAGAAAAGATTCCCGCTGAGATTACTGCTGAGGACATATCCGCGAGGCGTGATTTCCGCGAAATCCCAACCTTCACGATTGACCCTGAGGACGCCAAGGACTTCGACGATGCCCTCTCGATGAGGAAACTGCCCAACGGAAACATCGAGGTCGGTGTGCATATCGCCGACGTCACCCATTATGTCAGACAGGGCTCACCGATAGAAAAAGTCGCCCAGGAAAGAGCAACCTCCGTCTACCTGGTCGACCGCACCATACCGATGCTCCCTGAGAGGCTCTCAAACCATATCTGCTCGCTTAACCCGTCAGAGGACAAGCTGACCTATTCAGCTGTTTTTGAGATGGATGCGAAGGCTAACGTTGTGAATGAGTGGTTCGGACGCACCGTCATAAGTTCAGACATGCGGTTTTCATATGGCGAAGCCCAGAAGGTTATTGACACAGGTGAGGGTGATATGAAGGAGCAGATTCTGACCCTCCACAACCTGGCACAGCTGCTGCGAAGCAAACGTTTCGCCTCCGGTTCGTTCGCCTTCGAGAGGCTCGAGGTCAAGTTCAACCTGAGTGAGAAGGGAGTGCCCCTGGGCATTCTCTTCCGTGAGTTCGGAACTTCCAACCAGTTAATTGAAGAGTTCATGCTGCTTGCCAACAAGCGGGTGGCTGAATATGTCGGCAGAAAACTGAAAGGAAAAACATTTGTGTACCGTATCCATGACAAGCCCGATCCTGAGAAACTGAGCTCGTTCAGCTACTTCATCAAGCGGTTTGGCTATGAGATTGACACTGCAAACGTCAAGGGCCTCCCGGCAGCAATGAACAAGCTGATGGAGGAGGTCTCGGGAAAGAAAGAGCAGAACATCGTCGAGACCCTCGCCCTGCGCTCCATGGCCAAGGCGGTCTATTCCACCGACAACATCGGCCATTATGGCCTCGCTTTCGGGCATTATACCCACTTCACCTCGCCCATCCGCAGGTACCCCGACATGATGGTGCACAGGCTGCTGACAAAATATCTGGAAGGACAACCGGCACGCGATAAGGACAAGTATGAAAAAATGTGCGAACACTCCTCTAAGATGGAGCGCCTTGCAACCGACGCCGAGAGGGCATCGATCAAGTACAAGCAGGTGGAGTTCATGAGCGACAAGATCGGGAAAGTGTACGAGGGCGTGATCTCCGGCGTGACCGAATGGGGCATCTATGTCGAAATCATTGAGAACCAGTGCGAGGGAATGGTTGCCATCAGGGAGTTGCAGGATGATTACTTCGAATATGACGAGGAAAACTACTGCATACGCGGAAGGCAGTCAGGCAAGGTTTACATGCTTGGCGACAAGATCAGCGTTGAGGTGGTGAAAGCCGACCTTCAGAAGAGGCAACTTGATTACCGGCTGGCTGGTTCAACTGAGAAGGAATAACCTGATAAGACAAATACCGGGGGTGCACTGAAGTGTTTAATCCGGTCACTGCCTGGCCTGATCGTTATTGATCAGCTCAAGAAGTTTGTCAAGTGCTTCTGCTTCAGGCACGTTTTTGAGAACAGCTTCGGTTCCCCGGTAGATGTGGACTTTCCCCTCTCCGGCGCCAACGTATCCGTAATCAGCTCCGGCCATCTCGCCGGGGCCGTTGACCACGCATCCCATCACTGCTATCTTCATTCCGGTGAGGTGTGCTGTGGCCTCCTTCACTTTACGCACCGCCTCCTGCAGGTTAAACTTCGTCCGGCCGCAGGTGGGGCATGAGATGTACCTGGTGCGGGTGATCCTCGCCTCGGTAGCCTGAAGAACGGAGAATGCCAGCCTTCGCAGTGCATCTCCCTGAACTGCACCACTGTTTGATATGCAGAGTCCCGCCGGATGGCGCGCAATAAAGAATCTTCCGAGCAGCGCGGCAGCTTCTATGGCCAGCTGTTCCGGATCGTCGCAGTTGAAAACGGGATTCAGAATCCGGTCATAAGCCTGCCTGCCCTCCGTAGCCTGAAGCTCATCAGGTGAGGCGGTCAGCACATCACCTGTGTATGGTGCGCCTGACTCATCGTTGAAACGGTCTCTTTCACGGGTATATACCTGCGGGAACCATCTCTCCCCCGGCCTTCGCTTCTCCAGCGGCGCAACAGGATTCTTCACCCGGCCTGCCTCACCGGCAACAGCCTTTATGATTGCGCGGGCAACAGGTATCTCGGCCTCGGGCGGCTCAGAAAGCGATACCCTGACCGTATCACCTATCCCCTCAGCCAGCAGCGTACCCGTCCCGGCGGCGGAGATTATCCTCCCGTCCTCGCCCTCGCCCGCCTCAGTGATGCCCAGGTGAATGGGGTAATGCATCCCCTCTTCAAACATCATCTTCACCAGGAGCCGGTTGGCCATAACCATCGTGAGTGTGTCTGAAGACTTCATTGAGACTACGATCCTGTTGAATCCTTCTCCCCTGAATATCTTCAGGAACTCTATTGCCGACACAGCCATCCCCTCGGGGGTGTTGCCATAGCGGGTCATGATCCGGTCAGAGAGCGAGCCGTGGTTTACCCCTATGCGGACAGCGGTACCATATTCAGTACATATCTTTATGAGCGGCATCAGTCTCTCCCTGGTGCGTTCCAGTTCTGCCTTCCACTCGGAGTCCGAGAACTCCTGCCTGATGAATGAAGCACGTTTGTCAGCATAGTTGCCAGGGTTGATGCGTACCTTTTCAACGATCCGTGCAGCCACCTCGGCAGCACCCGGATTGAAGTGGATATCGGCGCACACCGGCGTTTCAAATCCTGCCGCCCGAAGTCCGCTCTTGATGGCAGCAAGGTTCTCCGCTTCCCGGACTCCCTGGGCCGTAAGCCTCACCAGCTCACCTCCCGCCTCAATGATCCGGATGCACTGGCTGACGCTCGAAGCCGTGTTGAGGGTGTCTGTGTTGGTCATGCTCTGAACGCGTACGGGGAGATCGCCCCCCATTGTCAGGCTGCCGATCTGAATAATATCTGATTTGTAAGGGGTGAGGCTCATGCCGTTATCTCCCAGTCGTACCCGTCCTTGCGGTCCTTGACCGTGATCCCCAGTTCGCTCAGCCTGTCGCGTATGCGGTCAGAGACAGCCCACTCCTTCTTCGCCTTCGCCTCCTGCCTGATGTCAAGGAGCAGTTTCAGGACGCCTTCCAGCCTGTCGTTGCCGGCCGACTCCTCCGCCCTGAGGCCGAAGAGATCATGTATGAATATGCGGAAGAGTTCCTGCAGTGACCTGATATCCTCTGCCGAAAGCTTCTCCTTCCCATCGTTGACCAGGTTGATGATCCTGACTGCGTCGAAGAGGTGGGCAATTGCGATGGGTGTATTCAGATCATCGCTCATGGCCTCATGGCACTTCGCGGCGATGCCGCTTATATCAGCAGTGGAGCTCCCGCCAGGTATCAGCCCGGCCAGAGTTTTCTCCGCATTCATCAGTTTCTGCAGTCCCAGCGAGGCTGCCAGCAGCGCCTCATTGCTGAAGTCGAGCGTGCTGCGGTACTGAGCCTGAAGCATGAAGAAGCGGATGGTCATGGGTGAATATGCCCTGGCCAGAAGCTTATGCGATCCGGAGAACATCTCCTCGAGGGTGATGAAGTTGCCGAGTGACCGTGCCATCTTCTGGCCGTTGATTGTCACCATGTTGTTATGCACCCAGTATCGCACCGGCTGGTGTCCCTGGGCAGCGGTGCTCTGGGCAATCTCGCACTCGTGGTGCGGGAAGATCAGGTCCATTCCGCCGCCGTGGATATCAAATGTCTCTCCTAAATATTTCGTGCTCATCACCGAGCACTCGAGGTGCCATCCGGGAAAACCATCGCTCCATTTCGAAGGCCATCTCATTATATGTCCTGGTGCAGCCTTTTTCCACAGGGCGAAGTCGAACTGGCCCCGTTTCTCGTCCTGTCCCTCCAGTGCGCGGCTGTTGGCACGCATATCTTCAAGTACACGTCCGGAAAGGATGCCGTAATTATGCCTGCCGTCATACTTTTCCACGTCGAAATAAACGGAACCGTTCACCTCATAGGCGTAACCCTCGCCGATAAGCTTTTCAGTCAGCTGCTGCTGTTCGATGATGTGGCCGGTTGCGCGGGGTTCTATGGACGGAGGCAGAGTGTTTAGCTTCTCCATTGCATGGTGAAAGCTGTTCATGTATTTCTGGACTATCTCCATCGGCTCGAGGTGTTCCTGGCGGGCACGGCGGCTGATCTTGTCCTCTCCTGTGTCATCAGTTTCATTCTCAAGATGCCCTACATCGGTTATGTTCCGCACATACCTCACATTGTAGCCGAGGTGCATCAGGTACCTGTACAGCACGTCGAAGGTCACCGCAGGGCGGGCATGGCCGAGATGAGCCTCGCTGTAGACGGTGGGACCGCAGACATACATTCCCACAAAGGGCGGGGCAAGGGGTTCAAACAGTTCCTTTTTGCGTGTGAGGGTATTGTATAGGTAAAGGGCACTTTTCATCTCATCGGCTGTTTGTGCAAAAGTAATGCTTTTGCAGCATAATGGCGTCACAAAACCACTTGCCTGAAGGGCATCATGAGATACCGGTGAATTGCCCGCAGGGCATAATGAAATACCGCTGAAACGCCCGCAAGGCATAAAGAATTGAAGCACCAGGGCACCTCCCTCTCCCCACCGGCATCCGGCGGCAACGCCCGGCAACCGCAGGCAACCCCCGGCAACCGGCGGCATCAGCAGGCTAGAAAAAACTGCCCCGGGTCAATGTAACCCGGGGCAGAGCTGCCGTGGAAGTGCCGGCAGCATTCGCAAAGCACGGTTCATGCAGCGAGACTGCGCAGCTGAAGCGCCCTTGCCCGTTAAAACCTATAAAACCAAAATTTCAGACACCTAGCTCCCATCTTTTCTGTTCGTTAACCCATTAACTAAATAAGCCCTTACATGACATTGACTGATAGAAAAACTTGACTGATATAAAATTAATAATAAATCTCGTTAGTTTCCAAGAAAAATTGAAATTATTTAGCGATTATTTCTATTTTATGTTAATTGTCGTATTTTTCTGTCCGCAGATGACCTAAAATCCACGGAATTTTACCTAACCTGTGTGGATAAAACAGAAAAGCTGCCACTTTGGACCGGCAATTATACCTCCTTTTCATGAATCCGACGGAGGGAAAAATATCGCCAAGAATGAAAATAAACTTTTTTCGCGTACTCTTCAGCGCCTTCAGGTTTCTCATGAACATCTCGCGCTGACTGATGGATCCGACTGATCCCGGATGGGCCAGCCTGTTCATGAAACTGGCCACGGCTGCCTCTTTTGCAGCAGGGCTGTCAGAGGCTATGTCTTCAGGCAGTGCCACTCTCCATACCTGCTCCATTACTGTGAGTACCGTAGCGGTCTCCTTCCTGATGCCCACCTCTTCAGCCGCAGCAGCCAGCCGGGCGGTCAGTATCTGTTTGCCGTACCGGTCCAGCAGCAGGTATATGTCTGTCCAGAGTCTCAACTGAAACTCCCCTTTTATCTCATGTTTGTAGATGTGGCTTACAAGGGCGAGGAATGCCGTCATCGGGGGAAGGATGCGGAGTTTTCCGGCGCCGGGGATATCTGTCCTGCTGCTGGCTATGGCGCCGGTGCCGGGGATATCCGCTCTGCTGCTGACTACCGCACCGGTGCCGGCTCCTGATTCCCGGGTCACAGCAACATTACGGTCCGGTTCCCGGCCACCCCCGGTAATAATAATCGAGTCCCTTATCGCCCTTTCCACCATCTCTTCGCCCTCCGGGCCGAAAAGCCTGTAGTGCAGATCAACGGAGATTCCTCCGCGATGCAATTCCGGCAGGTGATTGCCAAGGTCAAGGATGATGTGCCTGTAGAGCGGCGACTTCAGGGACATGGACCGGAATCCTTCCCTGACAAGTATGTCCCTTGCTCTCAGGGCATCAGAAGGTGCGACAAGCAGATCGGCATCGCTCATCTGGCGCAGTCCTTTCGAGCCGTAGACAGTATGTTCAAGGGCGAGGCCCTTTAGCAGCACCACTTTTATGCCCTCGCGTTCCAGGAGGGCAGTCACCCCGGCAGCGGCTTCAGTGATCCATGATACGCGGGCTATCGATTTAAACCTCAACCCCTCCAGAAGGGTTTTCTCCGTCGCCGGCACCTCTCCGGCATGCCCCAGATCAGATAAATTCTGCCAGATCAGCGCTGCCACGCCATGCCTGACAGCCAATCCGGCTAAAAGTTTCCATTCATTAAATGACTTAAGCTCCTCTGCAACCAGCCTCTTTTGCACAGATGAGAAATCCATTCTGCTCAGCAGCAGAAGCAAGCTCACTGACCTTTGGAGTCCATCGTTGCCTTCAGCCGGCATTTCATTCTCCAACCCGGTCATCTGTACATTGATTTCTGCCTGGTAAACATGGTAAAATACCTTCCTGCCGCAGCCATCAGCTCTTCATGCGTACCGGTCTCCACTATCCTCCCGCCATCAAGCACAATGATCCTGTCGGCATCTCGCACATTGGAGAGCCGGTGACTTATGAAGATACATGTTCTGCCTCCGGTGATCCGGGAGAGGTCCGAGAAGATCTCGTATTCAGCGTCGGCATCCAGTGACGAGGAAGGCTCATCAAGTATCAGGACGGGCGATTTTCGGTAAACGGCCCGGGCGATAGCTATCTTCTGCCACTCGCCCCAGCTGAGTTCCCTTCCTCCTTCGGTATGATGGCCGAGTATTGTGTCATATCCTTCCGGGAGGGCTTCCAGGAGCTCGCCTATTCCTGCCGTGGCAGCAGCTCTCTGCACTTTAGCCACGCTTTCCGGTTCATGTATTTCATCTTCCCCCTTCTTGCCGGTTGCAGTCCCGGCACCCCCGGCTTCATCACTGGCATTGCCTGTGCCGGAACCTGTCTTTACCCGGGAATTATACTTCTGACCGCCAAATGCTGACTGCCGGCTGTCTCCAAGCCTTATGTTGTCACCTGCGCTCAGGTAATAGAGCATGAAATTCTGAAACACCACCGAGAAAAGCTTCCGGTATGATCCGGGTTCAATGGCCGAGGCATCGGCACCGTTGACCATGACCTGTCCCTTATCAGGCTCATACAGCCGGCAGAGCAGCTTAACCAGCGTGGTCTTGCCCGATCCGTTTGGACCTACTATTGCCACCTTCTCTCCGCGGCCAATCCTGACAGTCACATCCTGAAGCGCAGGCAGGTCACCCCCCGGGTAAGTAAAAGTCACCTTCTCTGCGGCAATCTCCCTGAATAATCCGGGGTCCGGCGCCTGGCTTCCGCCCTCCGTTTCGGGCCGGAGATCGAGGAAGCTGAAGAGGTCATTCAGGAAGAGCCTGTTCTCGTTAAGTCCGGAATAACCGGTGACAGTATCACGGAGGTAAACCAGCGCCTGCCTGAAAGCCACAAGGTACATTGCCAGCTCACCGGCAGTGATGGAAGAGGCGAGGTACCGCGACGTTGCATAGATCAATACCCCGGCAAAAGCAGCCACCTTGAGCAGCGAAGCGAGGCTTTCTGGAAGGATATTTCTCTTAACCGTTTCAAGCTCCGGCTCCTTTGATGCCCTGAAGTGCTTCCTGAAGAGACTGTCGAAGTATCCGCCGAGGTCAAAGAGTTTCACCTCCCTGGCCGGTTTCTCTCCGGTGAGCAGCCAGCTGAAGTATGACGCCTGCCGCGAATCTGCCGTCGCCTTCTTGCGGGCCTCCCAGAGCCTCGAAGAGTTGCGGGCTCTGACCAGCAGGAAGGGGATGAAGACAGCTACCAGGATCAGCAGCGGGACAAGCCCGAAGTTCCTCAGGACAAAAGCCATTGCGATGAAGGAGATCACCCCGCGCAGCAGCAGGATTAAGTCTGACACCAGCGCTGCGGGCCTCCATGAAATGTCCCTTGCAGCCCTCTCCAGTCTGTCGTGGAACAGCGGATCCTCGAAATACTTCAGTCCCAGGATACCGGCATGATTATGTATCAGCGATGAGATATGCCCCTCAACCAGGAAGGAGTGCCGCCTGGTAATATAGTTTCCGGCATAGGAGAGCAGGTCGTCAGCCAGGAGGGCAACGGCCATGGCAGCTATGAGCCATATGAGGATTGCCGGCATCCCGCCGCCCCAGGGGAGATTTCCGCCTCCGCTCCAGGGGATATTTCCGTCGCCGCCCCAGGGGAGACTTCCGGTTCCGCCCCAGGGGAGACTTCCGGTTCCGGCAGCTGCAGCCTCTGCAGTGTTTCCCGCTCCCGTCCCCGAACCGGCAATCCCGGAGACTGTTTCCATTCCCGGCGCCGCACTGAAAGCCTCTGATGCTGTTCTCTCTGCCATCCCCGAACCGGTCGCCCCTGTCACCTGGTCCACGAAATACCGCAGCAGTAACACAGCCACCAGCGGCAATAATGCCCTGATGATCAGAATGATGATGCTTATTGCAGTCTCCTTCGGAGAGCTCTCCGCCAGGAGGCCAAGAGCACGCCTTATTGTGTTCCTCTCCGGTTGCATCCGATAGTGATATACACAAATATAGCAAGAAGTGTCATTCCAATCCGGCAAGGCCGAAACTTATAAATTCAACCATAACATCGCCAATAAGATGAGATTTCTTACTTTTGCAACAATTCAGTCTTCTGTCAGTTTAATAATAGATAGGTTAATGCCGTTTTTTTGGGGAAGCAATGTATCATAAGACTAGGGGTTTAACATGAAAAGAATACTGTTACTTTCTGTCCTGGCCGTCATTCAGTTCTTGCCGGTAACAGCACAATTCCTGGGTGATGGAAGTATG
>Ga0209604_1000587_pt1 | contig 33287 bp, 30 predicted proteins | sample AD_UKC097_MetaG_FD_184405 | JGI IMG/M metagenome (GOLD analysis project Ga0209604, IMG submission 184405) | Active sludge microbial communities of municipal wastewater-treating anaerobic digesters from USA - AD_UKC097_MetaG (SPAdes) (version 2) | ecosystem: Engineered > Bioreactor > Anaerobic >... | reverse complement strand
ATCGAGGAAAGGCGCGCTCCGAGGTGCCGGGCCGCCTCGAGGACCGTCGTCCCCTCGGGAAGCTCCCCGCGCACGCCCTGGTCGAGGAAGACGACCTTCGGCATGTCAGACCTTCTCGTCCCCGGCTCCTTCGGGAGCGCGGGGCTTTCTCGTGATCCGGATCCGCTCGATTGCGCGCGGCGAGGCGCGCTCGACGACGAACTCCACGTCGCCGAGCCACGTCCGCGCGCCCGTTCGCGGGATCCGTCCGAACTTCTTCAGGAGGAAACCCGCCACCGTCTCCATCTCGGTCTCCCCGAGCGGGAGGCCGAGCTCCTTCTCGAGCGAGGCGACCGGGTAGGACCCCTCGATCAGGATCGAGGCCCCGTCCAGGACGGGGAGGGCGGCGTCCTCGTCGTGCTCGTCGTCGATGTCGCCGAGGACCTGCTCGATCAGGTCCTCGAGCGTCACGAGGCCGGAGACCGCGCCGAGCTCGTCGACGACGATCGCCATGTGGAAGCGGTGCCGGCGCATCTCCCGAAAAAGGTCGCCGGACCGTTTCTGCTCGGGCACGAAGATCGCGGGGCGCAGGAAGCGGGCAACGCTGAACGTGCGCTCCTCGGCGTCGGTGACGTCGAAGAGGTCCTTCAGGTGCAGGATGCCGACGATGTCCTCGGGGCCGTCGCGGTAGACCGGAAGCCGGCTGTAGCGCCAGACGCGGCCGATCGCCTCGACCTTCTCGAAGCTGGCGTCGGCGGCGAGGAGGACCATCTTCGCGCGCGGCACCATCGCGTCGACGACCGGCTGGTCCCCGAACTCCAGGACCGCGTGGAGGATCTCCTTCTCCTCGCGTTCCAGCTGGCCGTGCTCGTGCGAGAGGGAGATGAGGCTCTTCACGTCCTCCTCCGTCACGTCGGCCGTCGCGGTCGCCTGCCCGCCGAACGGTCGGAGGAGGAACCCCGCGATCGCCGAGAGGAGCCCGGCGAGCGGCGCGAAGGCCGTCATCAGGAGCTCGATGACGGGGGCGGCAAAGCAGGCCACGCGGTCGGCATTGCGCGCCGCGAGCGTCTTCGGCGTCACCTCGCCGAAGACGAGGAGGAGGAGCGTCGTGACGACCGTGGCGGCGAGGACTCCCCAGCGCGCGCCGAGGGCGTCGATCGCCAGGACGGTCCCGATCGAGCCGGCGGCGATGTTCACGAGGTTGTTCCCGATCAGGAGCGTCGAGATCGTCTGGGGAAGGCGCTCGCGCAGCCGCTCGAGGCGGGCGGCCTGCGGGTGCCGCTTCTCCTTCAGCCGGAAGACGGCGGCTTCCGAGAGCGTCGTCAGCGCGGTCTCGGAGCCCGAGAAGAAGCTGGAGAGGACGAGGCAGACGACGTAAAGGGAGAGGAGAAGGGCGTCGTTCATCCGCCGGCTTCCTCCGGCGCGGGCAAGCAAAGGCAGCCCTCTCTCCGCACGAGCCGCTCGACGAGGGGTCGATCGGCCGGGAGGAGCGGAAGGGAGAGGGCTTCGTCCGGTCGCGCCCACCGGACCTCGGCGACGCCGATCGGCGCGGGCTCGCCCCGCATCGAGGGAACTCGGAAGACGAGGAGAGTTACGTGCCGGCCGTGAGGCGCGCCCGAGGCGAAGGCCCAGGGCTCGAGGTCGGCGACGACGAGGTCGACGCCGAGCTCCTCTTTCCATTCCCTCCCGAGCGCTTCCTCGGGCGTCTCGCCCGGCTCCACCTTGCCGCCCGGGAGCTCCCAGAGGCCCGCGTGCGGGCCGTCGTCCGGCCTCCGCGTGAGAAGGAGACGGCCGGCGCTGAAGGCGGCTCCGGCGACGACGAGGAGGGTCCCGCTCACCGGGCCGCCTCGACCGCGGCGCGCGCGTTCCGCCGAAGCCCTTCGGCCGTCGCGCGGCGGATCGCGGAACCGGCGAACGTCCGCGCGAAGCCCTCGTCGTCGAGCGCGGCCAGCGCGGCCGGGTCGAGCGAGGCGGAAGGCTCCGGGGCTGGTTCGCTCCAGCGCGGCCCGGCGTTGTAGGGGCAGACGTCCTGGCAGTCGTCGCAGCCGAAGAGGCGTCCGCCGAGCCATGACGATTCCTCGGGAGTGAAGGGCCCTCGCTTCTCGATCGTGAGGTACGAGAGGCAGAGGCGGGCGTCGACGACGCGCGGGGCGAGGATCGCTCTCGTCGGGCAGGCCTGGAGGCAGGCGGCGCAGCCGCCGCAACGCTCCCAGGTCGGGTCGACGGACGCGGCGGTCGGCGCGAGCGCCACGTCGGTCAGGACCTCGCCGAGGACGACGTGCGAGCCGACGCCGGGGACGATGAGCATGCCGTTCTTCCCCACGAATCCGAGCCCGGCCCGGACCGCCCATTCGCGCTCGAGGACGGGGGCCGTGTCGACGCAGACGCGGAAGTGGGCACCGGGAGGCGAATGCCGCCGGATCGCGGCGACGACGGCCTTCAGGTCGCGACGGACCGCTTCGTGGTAGTCCTCGCCGCGCGCGTATCGGGCGACGTTCCCCGGACCTCCGGGCGGCACCTCCCGGGCCACGCAGAGGACCGCCTTCGCGAAGGGGAGGATCGACTCGATCGTCCGACGCGCCTCGGCGTCGCGGACGAGCCACTCCATCCCGCCCTGATGCCCCCGGTCGAGAAAGGCCCGATAGCCGTCCCAGCCCTCGGCCCGACTCCCCGCGACCACGCCCGCGGCGACGAAGCCGTGGTCGAGGGCGGCTCGGACGGCCGCGCGGGAAAGCGCGACGGGGTCGTCGGGCGGGGGCGCGGCCGGGAACCGGGGCCCCGACCGGCGCGAGCGGAAGCCGGGCATCGGCGGCGAGTCTAGCAACGGGCCGCTATGATCTTCGGCGTTTCCCGGCCGAGGAGCTTTCATGTCCGACGCACCCGCGACACGTCTCTACCCGACGGCCGTCTTCGCGCTCGTGGCGCTCGGCGTCGCGTCCCTGACCGTCCGGATCCTCGCTCCGTTCGGCGCCGCCATCGCCTGGGCGGTCGTCCTCGCGGTCGCCTTCGCCGCCCCCTGGCGGTTCTTCGAGAGGCGGCTTTCCCGCCGCCGGAACCTCGCCGCGGCGCTTCTGACGACGGGGATCGGTCTCCTCGTCCTCCTTCCGGCCGGCTTCCTCCTCGGCGTCCTGGTGAACGAGGCGATCGGCGTCTTCGGGCGGGCCTCGGCGGCGCTCGCCGCCCGGAACGTCTCGGAGCTCGAGGACCTCCTCCGGATCCCGGCGGTGGCGAGTGCCCTCGTCTGGATCGAGGCCCAGGCGGGGATGTCCCAGGCCGAGCTCCTCGCGAAGGCGGGGGAGCTCGCGGCCGGGGTCTCGGGCCTCCTCGCGCGCTTCTCGGGCGGCGTGGTGAAGGGCCTCTTCGACGCCGTCGTCTCGTTCCTCGTCACGCTCTTCATCCTCTTCTTCCTCTTCCGCGACGGGCAGGCGATGGTCCGAGCCGTGCTCGACCTCGTTCCGCTCGAGGAGACCCGCCGGGTCGCCGTCTTCGCGTCGCTCCGCGGGATGCTCCAGTCGATCTTCCGGGGCTCGCTCCTGTGCGCGCTCATCCAGGGAGCGACGGGCGGCATCGGCTGGGCGATCGCGGGCCTGCCGTCTCCGGTCCTCGCCGGCGCGGCGATGGCGGTCCTCTCGCTCCTCCCGATCGGAGGCACGGCGCTCGTCTGGGCGCCCGGGGCCGTCGCCTGCTGGCTCCAGGGGCGGCACGGTATGGCGATCTTCCTCGCGGTCTGGGGCCTCGTCGTCGTCTCGACGCTCGCCGACAACGTCCTGAAGCCGATCCTGATCGGCGGCGGGACGCAGCTCTCGACGCTCGTCGTCTTCCTCGGCGTCTTCGGCGGTCTCGCCGCGTTCGGGATCCTCGGCCTCTTCATCGGGCCGATGGTCCTCGCCTTCGCCCTGACACTCGTCGGGATCCTTCGCGAGGCGGTCCACCCGAAGGCCGAGGCCGGGGCGGCCTGACGCGACGCTACGGGACCCAGTCGGCGACGAAGACGTTCGTCTCCCCGGGCCTTCCGTTGTGGCGGTTCGAGCAGAATGCGAGGCGCCGGCCGTCGGGAGAGAACATCGGGAAGCCGTCGAACGTCGGGTTGTAGGTGATCCTCTCGAGGTCGGTGCCGTCGGAGCGGACGGCCCAGATGTCGAAGTCGCGGCCGCCGGGGTCGGCGAGGTTCGACACGAAGACGATCCGATCGTGCCCTCCCCGGAAGAAGAACGGCGCGAAGCTCGCGACGCCGTGGCTCGTCACCTGCCGGTCGTCCGAGCCGTCGGCGCGCATCATCCGGATCTCGAGGCGGCTCGGCCGCACGAGGTGCCGGCGAAGCAGCGAGAGGAACTCCTCGACGAGCTGCGGCGTCGCCGGGCGGGAAGCGCGGTAGACGATCCACTCGCCGTCGTCGCTGAAGAACGCCCCTCCGTCGTACCCGGGCGTCCGGGTCAGCCGGCGGACGTCGTTCCCGTCGGCGTTCATGGAGTAGAGCTCGAGGTCCCCGTCCCGCGCCGACGTGAAGACGATCCTCCGGCCGTCGGTCGAGATCGTCGCCTCGGCGTCGTACCCGATGCTGGCCGTGAGGCGCCGGAGGCCCGAGCCGTCGGGACGGGCGCTGAAGATCTCGTAGTCCGGATTCACGCTCCAGACGTATCCGGAGGACATGTCGGGCGGAGGGGGGCAGAGCGGCCCGCCGCCGAGGTGGGTCGAGGAGAAGAGAATCCGCTCCCCGTCCGGGAACCAGTAGGCGCAGGTTGTCCGCCCCTTGCCGGTCGAGACGAGGCGGGGCTCGCCCGGGTCGTCCGCGTCGACCACGAAGATCTGGTCGCAGCGGAAGGGGGGGCGCGTGGCCTGGAAGACGAGCTTCTTCCCGTCGGCCGACCAGTACGCCTCGGCGTTCTCACCGCCGAACGTGAGCTGGCGGACGTTCGCGAGGTGCCGTTCGCCCGGCCACTTGAGGGGCGAGAGGACGCCCTCCCAGGGGCCCGCCCGGCGGGCCGGCGCGTCCGGCGCGGCGGGCGTTGCGGCCGTGGTCACCTCGGTGGCCGACGGCCGGGACGAGTCGCACGCGGCGGAGCCGAGGAGAGCTGCGGCGGAGAGGAGGAGGAGGACGTCGCGGCGCATGGGTGGGCCGTAATATAAGGCGGATGACGAACGACCGACGTGGCGACGCGGCGGACCTCGCGCGCGAGCTCGCCGCACAGCTCGCTGCGCTCGCGACACCCGGACCGAACGCCCCTCTCCCCGCGCGCCCCGGGCACGGGCCGTCGCCGCAGGGCGTCCCGGACCTCTCGGGTCCCCGCACCATTCTCGAGAACGCCTCGCGCTTCTCCCAGCCGGTCCTCCCGGCGGACGCCCCGTTTCGCAGCCTGAAGGCCCTCGTCCTTCGCGCCCTCCGGATCGTGACGCGAGACCAGGGGGTCTTCAACTCGGCGCTCCACGAGGCGCTGCGGACGGCGCTCCTCGAGATCGAAGGGGCGCTCGGCGCGCTCGCGCAGTCGCAGCAGGAGACCCGATCGGAGCTCGACGCGAGGAGCCGCGCGCTTTCCGAGCGGGCGGACGCCCAGGAGGGGCGGCTCGACGCCGTCCGCGGCGGCCTCCTCGCCTCGGTCGGGGAGAAGGAGTCGGCGCTCCGGGAGCTGGTGTCGCGCGTCGCGGCGGAGGCCGCCGAGTCGCTCGGCCGGGAGGCCGGCGCCCGGGAGGCCCTCGGCCGCGAGGTGACGGGGAGCCAGGCACGGCTGGACATCCTCGAAAGCCGGTCCGACGGCGTCCTCGGGCGTCTCGAGGTGTCGACGTCGCGGCTCGACGCGGCGGAGGCACGGCTCGAGCGGCTCCAGGCGGACCTCTCGCGCGCCTCGGAGGACCTGCGGGCGGCGCGCCTCGAGTGGACGACGCTCCGGACCGAGCTCCGGAGCGGCACCCCTCTCGCGAACCTGGACGAAGAAGCGGCGCCCGGACCGGAGACGCGCTCCGCGTCCGACCCGATCTCCGCGGGCCTCTACGCGGACTTCGAGAGGGCGTTCCGGGGCGCGGAGTCGGAGATCCGTCGCCGGCAGGACGGGGACGTCGCCCTCTTCGCCGGGAGCCGGCTCCCGATCGCGGATCTCGGCTGCGGACGGGGGGAGTTCCTCGAGGCGCTCCGCGCGCGCGGGCTGCAAGGTCTCGGCTGCGACACGAACCCCGTGATGGTCGCGCGCTGCCGCGAGAAGGGGCTCGCGGTCGACGAGGCCGATCTCTTCGCCTGGCTCCGCGCGAGGGCGGTCGATTCTCTCGGTGGGGTGACGGCGTACCAGGTCGTCGAGCACCTCCCGGCCGACGCGCTCCTGCCGTTCGTCGAGCTCGCCGTCTCGCGCCTCGCGCCGGGGGGGCGGCTCCTGCTGGAGACCGTGAACGCCGAGTCGGTCTACGCGATGAAGTGGTTCTGGATGGACCTCACGCACGTCCGACCCGTCCCGGCGCCGTCGCTTGGACGCCTGATGGAGGCCTGCGGCCTGCGGAACGTCACGATCGCCCATCGCTCGCCGGTCCCCCGGGAGGAGTCGGGCGGCGGCGTGGAGCCGGCCGACCCCCTCGTCGCCGCCCTGGCGCGGCTCGTCTTCGCGCCGCAGGACGTCGCGGTGACGGGGGTGAAGTAGGTGGCGAACGTCCTCGTCTGCACGGCGCAGGTGCCGTTCGCCTCGGGGGGCGCCGAACGCCACGCCGCCGGCCTCGTCCGCGAGCTCCGCGCGCGCGGGCATCGGGTCGACCTCGTCCAGCTCCCGTTCAAGTGGTACCCGAGGGAGGAGATCCTCCTCTCCGCCGCGGCGTGGCGCCTCGTCGACGTCACGGAGGCCGACGGGACGAAGGTGGACCTCGTCGTCCCGATGAAGTTCCCGTCGTACCTCGTGCGTCACCCGAACAAGGTCGTCTGGCTGATCCACCAGTTCCGCCAGGCCTACGACCGCTTCGGGACGGAGCAGAGCGACTTCGGCCCGGGACCGGAAGACACGCGATGGCGGGAGCTGATCGCCGAGGCCGATACGACGGGCCTCGGCGAGGCTCGCAAGGTCTACACGAACGCGCGGAACACCGCCGACCGCCTCATGCGCTTCAACGGCATCGAGGCCGAAGCGCTCTACCACCCGCCGCCGCTCGCGGGGCGCTATCGCGACGACGGCCCGGGCCGCTGGGCTCTCGTCGTCGGCCGCCTCGACCCGTGGAAGAGGATGGACCTCGCGATCGAGGGGGCGGCGGCCGGAGGCTTCCCGCTCGTGATCGCGGGCTCGGGCCCCGACGAGGAGCGGCTTCGGAAGGTGTCCGCCCGGACCGGCGCCGACGTCGACTTCAAGGGGGCCGTCTCCGACGACGAGCTCCTCGCGCTCTACGCCGGCTGCGGCGCGGTCCTCTTCACGCCGGCCGACGAAGACTACGGCTACATCGCGCTCGAGGCGTTCCTGTCGAAGAAGCCGGTCGTCACCTGCACCGACTCCGGCGGGCCGCTCGAGTTCGTCGTCGACGGCGAGACCGGACGCGTCGCGCCTCCGAGCGGCGCGGCGGTCGGCGAGGCGGCGGCCGCGCTCCTCGCCGCGCCGGATACGGCGCAACGGATGGGGGAGCGCGGGTACGACGCGGTCCGGGGCATCTCCTGGGAGGCGGTGGTCTCGTCCCTCCTCCGCGCGGGCGGGCTCGGGTGACCGTCGCGCCGCTGGGCTTCGTCAGCCCGCTCCCGCCCGTTCGCTCGGGCATCGCAGACTACTCGGCCGACCTCCTCGCGGCGCTCCGCGCGGAGGTGGAGCTCGAGACCTACGCCCCGTCCGAGGCCGCCGCGGCGTTCCGGCGCGGGCACGGCGCCGTCCTCCTGCAGGTCGGCAACGACCCGCTCCACCTGCCATCGGTCGAAGCGCTCCGCGAGAACGCGGGGAAGGTGCCGGCCATCCTCGTCCTCCACGACTTCTCGCTGCACCACCTCTTCGCCGCGGGCTACCTCGACGCGGCGCGCTTGGAGGAGTACGCCCGCGAGCTCGAGCGGTCGCACGGAGCGAAGGGGCGCGCGCTCGGCGACAGGGCGCGCGCGGGGGAGCGGGTCCCCGTGTGGGACCTGGCGCCGTGGGACTGGCCGATGTCGCTCGGCGTCGTGGGGGACGCCGCCGCCGTGATCGTCCATTCGAGCCTCGTGCGCGGCGCGCTCCTGCGCCGGGGCGTCCGCGCGCCCGTCTTCGAGATCCCGCACCTCGTCGCGCCGGCCCCCGAGCACGACCGGGCCGAGGCGCGGGCCGCGCTGGACCTGCCGCTGGATCGCGTCGTCGCGGCGACCCTCGGTATCGTCACGCCCGCCAAGCGGATCGGCCGGCTCCTCGAAGGGCTCGCGCTCCTGCCGCCGGCGGAGCGGCCCTTCCTCGTCGTCGGAGGCGCCGTGGCGGACGACGACCCGCTGCGCGACATCGTCCGGGAGCACGGGCTCGCGGGCGACGTCCGCTTCACGGGCTATCTCCAGGAAGAGGACTTCTGGCGGCTCGCCCGGGCGGCGGACGTCTCGGTGAACCTCCGCTTCCCGACCGTCGGGGAGACCTCCGGCGCGGTCTGCCGTCTCGCCGGGACGGGCCTCCCGGTCGTCGTCAGCGACGTGGGGTGGTTCCGCGAGCTGCCCGACTCCTTCGCGGCGAAGGTCCCGATCGGGACCGGCGAGGTGGAGACGATCGCCGCCGTCCTCGGAGAGCTCGTCCGGGACGAAGGGATGCGCCGCGCCCGTGCGGCGACGGCGGCGGCCTGGGGTCGCGATCGGAGCCCGGCGCGGATCGCGGCGGCCTACGCCCGGGTCGTCCGGGCCGTCCTCGAAGGCCGAGCGCCCACTCTCGCTCTCCCGTCCCGGCTCGCGGCGGCGCTCTCCGCGGTCGGCGCCGGACGCCCCGGGGTCCACGGCTCCTCGGAGCGGGGCCCGGACGGGACGCTCGTCGCCGCGGCGGCCTCGCGAGAGGTCGGCGTCACGCCGCGGCCGCTCGTTCCGTTCCTCACGACCGAAGTCGCCTGAGGTCGTCGATGGCGGGCCGGGGGTCCTCGCCTCCGAGGAGCGCGGAGGAGATACGGAACGCGCCGTCGCGGATCTTCCGCGCGGGGAGCCCGCCGACCTCGTCCGGCGCGTCCTCGAGCTTCGAGAGAGCGCGCGAGAGAAGCCGCCCCGCCGGGGCGCGCCTTCCCGCCTCGAGGTGCAGCGCGGCCGCCGCGGTCTGGATCAGCCCCTGCAGGTGCCGCCGGTCCGGATCGACGGCGCCCCTCCAGGCCGACTCCCACTCCTCGTGAGCCTCGAACCAGCGCCCCTCCCGGAACGCGGCGAGGCCGCGGACGAGGGAGTCGGCCGGAAGGTCCGTGGAAATCGTCAGCCCTTCGGGAGGGCCGAAACGATCTTCACCATCTCGCTCGCGTCGACGTAGCCGTCGACCCGCTCGACGACCTTTCCGGCCCCGTCGAGGAAGAGGATCGTCGGGTAGCCGCGAACCCGGTAGCGCCGGGCGATCTCCTCTCCTCCCTTCTCGGCGTTCACCTTGACGGCGACGAGGTCCTTCGCGGCGACGCCGACGCGACCGTCCGCGAAGACTTCCCGGTCGAGCTTCTTGCACCAGCCGCACCAGTCCGTGTAGACGTCGACGAGGAGGAGGCGCTTCTCGGCCCGGGCCCGGGCGAGGGCCTCGTCGAATCCGTCGGCGGAGAACGCGATCCCGGTCCCGGAGGCGATCGTCCCGGCGGAAGACTCGGACCGGCTGCACGCCGCCGTCGGGAGAAGGGCGAGCAGGGCGATGGCGAGGAGGCGGGGCGCGCGACGGGAAAGGCTCGTCATGTCAGCGTCTCGGAACGTCGGTCGCCGCCGGGGAATTCCCGGGAGCGGTGGCGGGCGGAACGAGCAGGTCGTATCGGGCGAGACCACGCCAGAGGGACTCGGGGCCGTCCACGACGAAGCCGGGGATTCCGAGGGCGGACGCGGCGGCCACGAGCTCGGGGCGATCGTCGGCGTAGACGCATTCGTCGGGCCCGCAGCCCGCGGCCGCGAGGGCGGCTTCCCAGAACGCCGGGTCCGGCTTCGCGGCGCCGACGCGGAAAGAGAGGACGACCTCGTCGAGCAGCTCTTCGGGGCGAAAGACCGCGAGGACCCCCTCCCAGTGCAGAGAGTTCGTGTTCGACACCAGGACGCGGCGGACGCCCGGCCGGACGCGGCCGAGAGCCGCGATCGCCTCCGGCAGCGGCGTGAAGATGTCGCGCCAGGCCCCGATCCAGGTCTCGTCCGGGACGGGGGAGAGCGCGAGCCGCGCCTCGCAGGCTCGGAAGAACGCGGCGGGCGCCAGCCGTCCCCGGTCGAAGTCCCCTTCGAGCTCCCCGAAGAGGACGCCGCGGAGGCGGCCGGCGTTCACGCCGGTCGCCTCCGACATCCGCTCGCACGTGACCCTGTGGTCGAACGCGACGAGGACCTTCCCGAGGTCGACGAGGAGCGCCCGCGTCACGGCCTCATGGCTTCGGCGGGAATCAGGTACGGGTCGCCCGTCCGGGTGTCGGTGACGGTCGCGTAGCCGAGGATGCGGGCTCCGTTGTCGAGGTTGACGAAGATGTTGAGGCGCCAGGGGCCGCCCGCCGGAGGATTGAACGAGCGGAACTCGGTGCCGAAGACGTCGTTGAGCTGGTGGAGCGACAAGGGCTCCACCTCGTAGACGCGCGTCCCCCAGACGGTCCCCATCGCATCGACGAGCTGCACACCAGCCTCGAGCCTCTCCTGGCTCGGGTTCATCAGGACGGCGTTCGTGCGGAGCATGGGGTCGTTCGTCAGCCCGTTGATGTAGAGGTTTCCGTAGATCGAGTCCTCGAACCCGAGCGCGTTCCGTTTTGGCTGCCCGGGGGAATACTGGCCGTAGGTGCCCGGAATCGCCCCCGCGACGTTGTAGGTGTTGCTCGTCACCATGATCGGGTACTCGCCCTGGATCTCCAGGAGCCCGAACGTCTTCGTCTTCCCGAAGTAGTTCTTCAGGATGTCCTTCAGGGCGACCGACTCGCGCGGGGCGAGCGGGGGGTCGATCCGGAAGCCCGGCAGATTCGAGCCGTCGACGCCGGCCGGCGTGAAGTAGAGCCTCACGTCGTTCTCGAGGTTCGGCTCCGGGTTGAAGATCCAGACGTCAGTGATGAAGGTGCCCGTCGCGCCGTCGATGTTGACGACGGGGAGGAAGGCGCTCGTCGTGGCGATCGTGTCCGCCGGCGCGGGCGCGGCGACGAGAGCGGCGACGGCAAAGGCGGCGGCTGTTGCGATCGTGGCGATGCGGCTCATGCTGACCTCCGGCCTCTCGGCCGATCCGGATTCTGCAAGCGTCCTGCCAGCGCGGCGTCTCCCTACGGAGACGGAAAAGAGAAACGCCCCGCTTGCGCGGGGCGCTTCCAGAGGACGGATGGAGCTCGGCTCAGTTGGCCGGGGCCGGGGCGGCCTCGGTCGTCGGGGCCGGGGCGGCCTCCGTCGTGGCCGGAGCGGCCTCGGTCGTCGCGGGGGCGGCCTCGGTCGTGGCCGGAGCGGCCTCGGTGGCCGGGGCGGGCTCCTCGACGACGGCGGGGGCCTCGGCCGGGGCGGCTTCCTTCTTCTCGCCGCCGCAGGCGACGAGGGAAGCGGAGATGGCGATGAGGGCGACGACGGAAAGGATCTTCTTCATGGTGACTCCTTCTTTCTTTTCCCGGGGCGATTTTTCGCTGCGTGCCAGCGATCTCGGACTTGGTGAATACAGGTGCGCGTGACGTATCGGATCTCGAACCGGCCTGACGTCCGGGACGGCCTTTCGTGGCCCGCGGTGTCGACCCCGCTATGCACACGAAAACCGTCGACGAGGTTTCTCGCCCGAGCTTCGAGAAGAGGATAGAGGAGTCCGGGCGCCTGTCAAGGAGGAAATTTCGGTCGTAATACCAGCCCGCCGGGATCCGGAGCCCGCGGGGCCTCGCCCCTCACGTCCGAACCTCTCGGCCGTTTGACCACCCCGGCAGCGGCACGTAGACTCCGCGTCTTCGGGCGATGTTCGACTCACTGTCCGACCGTCTGCAACGCGTGATGAAGGGGCTCCGGGGTGAGGGTCACCTGACGGAGTTCCACGTCGACGAGGCTCTCAAGGAGATCCGGACCGGACTCCTCGAGGCGGACGTCCACCTGGACGTCGTGAAGGGCTTCACCCAGCGCGTCCGGGAAAAGGCCGTGGGGCAGGAGGTCCTGACGGCCTTCGCCCCGGCGCAGCAGGTCCTGAAGATCGTCCAGGCGGAGCTGGTCGCGCTCCTCGGCGGGACGACGGCGAACCTCACGCTGAAGAGGCGCCCGTCGGTCATCCTGCTCGTCGGCCTCCAGGGTTCCGGCAAGACGACCACCGCCGCCAAGCTCGCGCTTCACCTCAAGAGGAAGCTCGGAAAGCAGGTCCTCCTCGTGCCGGCCGACGTCTACCGTCCGGCCGCAACGGAGCAGCTCCGCACCCTCGGGAAAGAGAACGGCCTCCCGTGCTTCGACCCGAAGGGGGAGACCGACGCCGTGGCCCGGGTGAGGGCGGCGGTGAAGGAGGCGAAGCTCTTCGGCTGGGACGTGGCCATCGTCGACACCGCCGGTCGTCTCCACATCGACGACGCGCTCATGGACGAGGTCGCCCGGATCCGGGAGGTCTGCGACCCGGACGAGATCCTCTTCGTGGCCGACGCGATGACCGGCCAGGACGCCGTCACGTCGGCCCGAGCGTTCTCCGACCGCCTGCCGCTGACCGGCGTCATCCTCACGAAGCTCGACGGCGACGCCCGCGGCGGCGCCGCGCTCTCCCTCTCGACCGTCGTCGGCAAGCCGATCAAGTTCGCGGGGATCGGCGAGAAGACCGCCGACCTGGAGCCGTTCCACCCCGATCGCGCCGCGTCGCGGATCCTCGGGATGGGCGACGTGATGACGCTCATCGAGAAGGTCTCTTCGGAGGCCGACCAGAAGGCGGCCCAGAAGGCCGTGGAGCGCCTCCGGAAGAACGAGTTCACCCTCGACGACCTGAGGGACCACTTCCGGCAGCTCAAGCGGCTCGGCCCGCTCTCGACTCTCGTCGGGCACCTCCCGAAGGTGGGGCCGTTCAAGCAGCTTCGCGATCTCCAGATCGAGGACGACGCGACGAAGCACCTCGAGGCGATGATCGACTCGATGACGGCCGCGGAGCGGAACGACCCGAAGCTCCTCAACGGGAGCCGGAAGCTCCGGGTGGCCCGAGGCTCGGGCACCTCGGTCCAGGACATCAACCAGCTGCTCAAGCAGTACCTCGAGATGAAGAAAATGATGAAGGGCGCCTCCCGGATGCGCTTCTGATCCGGATGGCCCTGGACACCGCGCCGAAAGGAAACCGATGCTGAAGATCCGACTCCGCCGCACGGGCGGCACGAACGCCCCGGCGTACCGAATCGTCGTCTCCGACAGCCGCCGCACTCCGACCGCCATGGTCATCGAGGAGCTCGGCTACTACGACCCGACGAAGAACCCGCCGCTCCTCGAGCTCGACGTCGACAAGGCGAACGCCTGGATCGCCAAGGGCGCGACCGCGTCCGGGACGGTCGGCAAGCTTCTCGCCCGGCCGAAGGCCTGACGGGCGCCGGGCCGGCCGTGGCAGCGGAGGACCTCGTCGTCGTCGGACGCCTCGCGCGGCCCCACGGCCTTCGTGGCGAGATGAGCGTCGAGGTCCTCTCCGACTTCCCCGAACGGTTCGTGCCGGGGCTGGTCCTGGTCGCGACCGGGCCGTCCGGAGAGGCCCGCGGCGAGCTCGTCGTCTCGACGGTGCGCCCGGCGGGCGAGCGCCTTCTGATCGGCTTCGAAGGCGTCGGGACGCGGACCGAGGCAGAGGCGCTCCGGGGCCTCGACGTCGCCGTCCCGGCGGGCCACGAGGTCCCGCGGCCCGCGGGGTACGTCTACCACTTCGACCTCGAGGGCTGCCGCGCGGTCGACCGTGCCGGGCGCGAGCTCGGCGTCGTGACCGACCTCCAGGAAGTCGGGGGCCGGGACCTCCTCTCGATCCGAACCCCCGCCGGCGAGCGCGACGTCCCGTTCGTCGAGCCGATCGTCGTCTCCGTCGACGTGGCGCGGAAGCTCGTCGTCCTCGATCCTCCTCCGGGGCTCCTCGACGAATGAGGTTCGACCTCGTCACGATCTTCCCCGGGTACTTCGCCTCCCCGCTCGGAGAGGCGCTCGTCGGAAAGGCGATCGACGAGGGCCTCCTCGAGGTGCGGGTCGTCGACCTGCGGCCGTTCAGCGAGGACCCGCACCGGAAAGTCGACGACGAGGCGTTCGGAGGCGGGCCCGGCATGGTCCTCTCGGCACCGCCTCTCGTCGCCGCCCTCGAGGCGCTGCGCGCCGAGGACGGAGCCGCCCCGGCGCACGTCGTCGTCCTCTCGCCCCGAGGGAGGCGCCTCGACGCGGTCCTCGCCCGCGAGCTGGCGGCACGCCCGCGCCTGGTCCTCGTCTGCGGCCGGTACGAAGGGATCGACGAGCGGGTGCGCGAAGCCGGCCTCGTCGACGAGGAGGTCTCCCTGGGAGACTTCGTCCTCTCGGGGGGGGAGGCGGCCGCGCTGGCGCTCCTCGAGGCGGTCTCGCGGTTCGTGCCGGGAGTCGTGGGGGAGGAGGACAGCGTCCGCCTCGACAGCTTCGAGGACGGGCTCCTGGACCATCCTCACTACACCCGCCCGCGCGAGTTCCGGGGGCTCGCGGTCCCCGAGCCGCTCCTATCCGGTCATCACGAGAGGATCCGGCGGTGGCGGCGCGAGCAGCAGTTCGAGCAGACGGCACGGTATCGTCCGGACCTGCTCGACCGCTTCGTCCCCCGGACGCCGGAGGACCGCGACCTTCTCGACCGGGTTGCCCGCCGGGGCCGGACTCCGTAGAATCCGCGATCTGGCCGTCCGGAGGGGGGATACGTGTCCCCGACCGCCGGGGTGGCCAAGACGTCTTCGGAGGTTCCTCGAAATGGACAAGCTGCTCGAGGCGGAACGCCAGGCTCTGCGCGGGGACATTCCGCCGTTCGCCCCCGGCGACACCGTGAAGGTGCACGTCAAGGTGCGCGAGGGGGAGAAGGAGCGGATCCAGGTCTTCAACGGTCTCGTCATCGCCCGCAAGGGCGGCGGGGTCCGGGAGACCTTCACGGTGCGCAAGGTCTCCCAGGGGATCGGCGTGGAGCGGACGTTCCCGGTCCACTCCCCGGTCCTGGAGAAGATCGAGGTGGAGCGCCACGGCGTCGTCCGCCGCGCCAAGCTCTACTACCTCAGGAAGCTCCGCGGCAAGGCCGCCCGCATCGCCGAGAAGCGGGACGCCTGAACCTTTCGGGGCATGAAGCCCCGGGGCGGAGCGCTCGCGCCCGCCGGACGAGGAGAGGGATGGACCGTCGCCCGGGCTCTCCGCCTTCGTCGCCCCGCGTCGCCGCGCGCGAGCGGGGCGACGGCCGTTCCTCCCGGCTCTCGGACGAGGACGCCCGTCTTCGGGCCCTCGGGGCGGTCGAGGAGGCCGCCCGCGCGGCGGGAGCGCGGCGCGTCGCCGGGGTCGACGAGGCGGGACGGGGCGCGTTGGCCGGCCCCGTGTACGCCGGCGCGGTCATCCTCCCCGCCGGCGTCCTCCTGCGAGGCCTCGACGACTCGAAGGCCCTCCTGCCCGAGGTCCGCGAGGCCCTGGCGCCGCGTATCCGCGCGCGCGCGGAGGCGTGGGGCGTCTGTTCGGCCTCGGCCGCCGAGATCGACGAGCTCGGCATCGCCGCCGCTTCGTTCCTCGCGATGAGGCGCGCGCTCGCCCGACTCGCCGGCGGGCCGCCGGACCTCGTCCTGGTGGACGGCTTCCCGATCCCCGGCCTCGACCTCCCGCAGCGCGCCGTCGTGAAGGGGGACGCCACCGTCGCCTGCATCTCGGCGGCGTCGGTCCTCGCGAAGACGGCCCGGGACGCCGAGCTTCGCGCCCTCGACGAGCGGCACCCGTGGTACGGATTCGCCGCGCACAAGGGCTACGGGAGCGCCGCGCACCTCGAGGCGCTCCGCCGTCACGGTCCTTCGCCCGACCACCGGCTCACGTTCGCCGGGGTCCTTTCGCGTGGCCGCACCGCATCCACCGTTGCGGTCGCCTGAGGAATCGGGCGAAGATCAGCCGTGGCCAGCAAGCGCGAGTCGCTGATCGCTTCTGCGGAGAAGTCCCTGCTGAAGGGGAAGGTCGACGCCGCGCTCAAGGACTACCTGAAGGTCCTCGAGGAGACCCCGAACGACATCAACGTCCTGAACAAGGTCGGCGACCTGTACGTCCGCCTCGGAAGGAACGACGAGTCGATTCCCTTCTTCCTGCGCATCGCGGAGCACTACGCCCGGGACGGCTTCTACGTCCGCGGCATCGCGATGTACAAGAAGATCAACAAGCTCGACCCGGCCCGCCTCGACATCTACGAGAAGCTCGCGGAGCTCTACGTCAAGCAGCAGCTCTGGATGGAGGCGAAGAGCAACTACCAGGTCCTCGCCGACTACCTGCTGAAGCAGGACAACCTCCAGGGAGCCATCGGGATCTACCAGAAGATGGTCGCGATCGAGCCGCAGAACCTGCAGCTCCACGTCCGTCTCGCCGACCTCTTCACGCAGGCCAAGCGGCTGCCCGAGGCGCTTCAGGAATACGCGGTGGTCGCCGCGGCGCTCTCCGAGCGGGGCGCGAACGAGGAGTCGATCCGCGTCTACGAAAAGGCGCTGAAGCTCGCGCCGGACAACGTCGACATCCTCCGGACGCTCGTGCCTCTGCTCCTCTCGATCAACTCCGTCGATCAGGCGCGGTCCGTCCTCCGCAAGGGGCTCGAGGCGAGCCCGCGCTCGGTCCCGCTCTTCCTCCTCGCCGCCGAGGCGGCCCTCGCCGCGAACGACATGGCCGAGGCGCGCAGCTACTCGGACAAGGCGCGCGCGGTCGAGCCGGAGAACGAGGAGGTCCTCTCCGCCGCGGTCCGGATCCAGCTGAAGGGCCGCCGGCCCGACCTCGCGTGGCAGGCGGCGCTGCCCCTCGCGGACGCGTCGGTCCGGCGCGGCGAGACGAAGAAGGCCCTCGCTCTCCTCGTCCCGATCGCGCGGTCCGCGCCGGACAACGAGGAGATCGTCCGGAAGATCGTCGACCTCGCGGCGGGCTCCGGCGACGAGACGACCGCCCTGCCGTTTCGCTCCGCGCTCGCGGAGCTCTACCGGAAGAAGGGGATGCTCGTGGAGGCCGCGGACCTCCTGCGGATCTGCGCCCGCGTGCAGCCGGACAACACGGAGTTCCGGGCCCGTCTCTCGCAGCTGGAGGCGAAGGCCGGCATCCTCCCGCCCTCGCCGCCCCGGGTCCCGCCGCCGACGATGGAGCGGAACCTCGAGGTCACCGCCTCCGGATTCGCCCTGCCGGAGCGGCGCGCGAGCGTGCCGGCGGTCGTCCCGCCGCCGCCCCCGGAGCCGCCCGTATCCGAGTCCGAGTTCGAGTTCGACCTCGACGACGCCGAGCTGGCGGGGGAGGCGCTGCCGACGGCGCAGGAGGCCGCGCCTCCGACTCCTCCCCGTGGCCTCCCAGCCCCGTCCGGCTTCCCCGGGGCCACGATCGACGACCAGTCCGACGAGCCGGCCTGGGGGACGCTGTCGGCGGCCGAGGCGCTCGAGGCGTTCGAGGCTCGACAGGCGGAGGCGGCGGGTCGGGCCGCGGACCTCGGGGCCGACGGGGCGATCGGGCAGGCCCTCCCGCTCGCGCGGATGTCGCCGGCGACGCCGGTCTCCGGGCTTCCCGCGCCTCGCGGCTTCGACGTCCCCCTCGAGGCCCCGAGCGGCTTCGAGTCGTCGATCGGGGGGGTCGAGCCCGACTTTCCGCCGCCGACGTTCGGGGACGCGCTTTCGAGCGAGCCATCGTGGCCGATGCCCGCGCCGGCAGCGGCGTCGCCCGGAATCGAGGCGGGCGGACCGCCGTCCTGGGGGCCGGTCTCCGGCACGATCTCGCCGGACGCCGCCGTCGAAGACGCGCTCGTCGAGGCGGACGTCTTCCGTCGCTACGGCCTTCTCGAGAAGGCGCTCGACCAGCTCCTCCCCTGGATCGACAAGGCGCCCGGGAACCTGAAGGTCCGGGAGCGGCTGTTCGAGATCACGCTCGAGCAGGGAAATCGAGAGGCCGCCCGCGTCCACGGCCTCTTCCTCGCGGAGGCTTACGAGGCCGTCGGTCGGGACGACCGGATTCGCGGCCTCGAGGGGCTCCTGGGCGAGCCGCTTCGGCCCGCGACGGACGTCCCGCCCGCCGTCGTCGTCGAGGGCCCGGCCGAGCCGCTTCCCGAATCGTTCGAGGGCGAGGGGGAGCCCGAGCTCGAGCCGTCGCCAGCCGGCGAGGCTGCCCAGCCGCCTCACTCGGCGAGCGAGGGCTTCGGCTCGATCGAGGCCGCCGTCCCTGTGCTCGAGATGGCGGAGGTCGACGAGCCCCTCACGGAGATCCTCGCCGGTCCCATCCGGCTTCCCGGTGAGAGCGTCCCCGTTCCGGACCTGGAGCCCGGCGTTCCCGCGGTCTCCGACGAGCCGTCGTGGGAAGGGGAGTCGGCTCCGCAGGCGGGACCTTCTCTGGAGGAGGAGCCTTCGTTCGAGGCCGCCCCCGCCGTCGAGCCGTCGCTTTCCGTTTCTCCGGCGACCGACGTCGACGCGTCGCTCGAGATCGAGGAGCCGGTCGCCCCGTCCGCGCCGCTCCCGCTCCCGGAGCTCTCGGCCGAGCCCGAGGAGGTTGCTCCGGCGGAGGCGGTCGAACCTCCCGGGGTCGCGGTCGACGTTCCCGTCGACGCCCCGCCCGAAGAGGCCGTGGCGGGCCTTCCCGGGCCCGCCGACGTTCCGGGCCTCGAGGAGGCTCCGCACCTCCCCTCCGGGCGGCCCGCGCTCACGGGGCCACGAACGAAGCTCTCCGCGGAGGCGCTGCTCGGCCTGGACCGGGCCGCGCGTCCGGGCGCGGCGAAGAAGGTCCGTGCGGTCCGCCCCGAAGACGTCGAGCTGGACCTTCTCGGGAAGAGGGAGAAGCCGAAGTCGAAGGCCCCGAAGGCGAGCCGGACGGACGTCGTCCTGCCGGACGACCTGCTGCAGTCCCTGGGCAAGCGACCCCATGTCCCGACCGTCGCCGAGGAGGCCGGGAGCGTCCCGCTCGTTCCGAAGGCGACCGCGGTTCCAGAGATCCCGGGCGTCTCGGTTCCGGCCGCTCTCGGCCCGTCCGCCGAGGGCGCCGCGCCCGCGAGACCTGAAGCCGAAGCGCCGGTCGACGCCGAAGCGCTCGCGGGAGCGCCGGCCGTGGAGGCCGGAGCGGAGCCGGAGCGCGACGAGCTCGCGATGACCGGATCGGGCGGCCCGGCCCTCGACGAGGTTTCCGCCGAGGAGCCCGAGGCCGCAACCCCGGAGGCGCCGCCGGCGGGCGTCGAGCCCGCGGAGGTCGAGGAGCCCGGGGATTCGGCGGGAGCCTTCGTCGAGGCTCCGGCGGGGCCGTCGGAGGAGGACCTCTCCGAGCTCGACTTCTGTCTCGACCAGGGGATGGTCGTGGACGCGGCCGAGCGGCTCCAGGCGCTCGAGGGACGCTTCCCCGGCAATCCGGACCTCGCCGTACGCCGGGTCCGCCTCGAAGGAGGCCGAGGGGGCTCGGAGTCCTCCCGGGCTTCGCTCCGCGACCTCCTCTCCGACGACCTCGATTCGGTCCTGGACGCCGAGCTCGGCCGGGCACTGACGGAGGACATGGTCCGCGAGTCGAACCAGCCGTCCGGCCCGATCCCGGTCGTCCCGGAAGGGGCGCCGGCGCTCGACGACTCAGGCCTCTTCTCGGACGAGCAGGAGTTCTTCAACTTCGCCGACGAGCTGCACACCGAGCTCCGGAAGGAGGGGGAGACGGCCCCGACGGAAGAGGGGCGGGAGGTCTCGCTCGAGGAGATCTTCCGCGACTTCAAGAAGGGGGTCGAGCAGCAGCTCTCTCCCGAGGACTACGAGACCCACTACAACCTCGGGATCGCCTACAAGGAGATGGGCCTCACCGACGAGGCCATCGGCGAGTTCCAGCTCGCGGCGAAGGACCCGCTCCACGCCGTGGAGTGCTGCGCGATGCTCGGGCTCTGCTTCCTGGAGAAGGGCCTTCCCCAGCTCGCCGTGAAGTGGTATCGCAAGGGCCTCGACACCGTCGGCATCAAGGACGACGACCGACTCGGCCTCCAGTACGCGCTCGCCGGGGTCCTCGAGCAGATCGGAGACGCCGAAGGCGCCTACCGGACGTACCTCGAGATCTTCAGCTCGAACGCGGCGTACCGGGACGTCCCGGCCCGGATCAAGGAGCTCCGCCCCATCGTCGCGCCCTGAGCTTCCGATCCGGAACCGGCGCCGGGCGTGACGCGAACGGAAACCGCCGCCGCGCCGGTATCATCGGAGCTCCGATGACGAGCGACGGAGCAGCCGGCCCGGGCGACGTCCCGCTGCTCAGCGTGCGCTCCCTCTCGATCGACTTCGGTGAGAGCCGCGTCGTCGACGACGTCTCGTTCCACGTTTCCCGGGGCGAGGTCGTCGCCCTCGTCGGCGAGTCGGGCGCGGGGAAGACGGTGACCGCGCTCTCCCTTCTCGATCTCGTCCCCGAGCCGGGGCGCCGGGTGACGGGCGAGGTCGTCTTCGAGGGTCGCGACGTCGCGACCCTCCCGCCGTCGGAGCTCCGCCGGCTTCGCGGCGGCGGGATCGGCTTTGTCTTCCAGGAGCCGGGCGAGGCGCTCGACCCGGTCCGGACGGTCGGCTCCGAGCTCGTCGCCGTCCTGCGGCGGCACAGGGGACTCTCCCGCGACGAAGCGCGGCGCGAGGCGCTCTCGTGGCTCTCCCGGGTCGCCCTTCCCGAGCCGGACTCCCGGATGGAGGACTTCCCTCACCGGATGTCGGGCGGGATGCGGCAGCGCGCGATGGTCGCGCTCGCGCTCGCCGGCGGGCCGCGACTCCTCGTCGCCGACGAGCCGACGACGGCGCTCGACGTCACGATCCAGGCGCAGCTCCTCGAGCAGATTCGCGCTCTCCGGGACGAGCTGGGGCTCGCCGTCCTCCTCGTCACGCACGATCTCGACGTCGTCGCCGAGGTCGCCGACCGCGCCTTGGTCATGTACGCCGGCGAGATCGTCGAGGAGGGACCGGTCTCCCGGCTCCTCGCCTCTCCCGCCCATCCGTACACGAGGGCCCTGCTCGCCGCGCGGCCCCCGGACGGGAGCGGGGCGGAGCGCCGCTCCCTGCCGGCGACCGAGGGGCCCGCGGCCGTCCCGGGAGCCTGGCCGCCGGGATGCCGGTTCGCCCCCCGCTGCCCGGTCGCATACGGCCTCTGCGGCCGCGAGAAGCCTCGCCTGACGCCCCTCGCGGGAGGCCGGGCCGCGTGCCACCTCACCGGACGAGGCGGCACGTGACGGGCTCCAACGGGCGCCCGGACCCGCTCCTCTCCGTCCGGGGGCTTGCCCGGGCCTTCCGCTCGCCGCGCGTCCTCCTCCCGGGACGGACACGCCGGGAGGTCCGCGCGGTCGCGGACGTCTCCTTCGACCTCGCCGCCGGCGAGACGCTCGCGCTCGTCGGCGAGTCGGGCTCGGGGAAGAGCACGACGGCCCGGCTCGTCCTCCGTCTCCTCGCGCCGGACCGCGGCCGGATCGACTTCGACGGGCGCGACTGGCTCGCCCTGTCGCCCGGCGAGCTTCGGCGGGCCCGAAAGGACGTCGGCGTCGTCTTCCAGGACCCGGGGCGCTCGCTGAACCCGCGCATGAGCGTCGGCGCCGTCGTGGGCGAGCCGCTCGCGATCCACGGAATCGGCGACGCCCGCGGCCGGCGCGCGCGCGTGGCCGAGCTCCTCACCGCCGTCGGGCTCTCCCCGGAGTCGCGTCTCGCCCGGCCGGGCGAGCTCTCCACCGGCCAGCGACAGCGCGTCGCGATCGCCCGCGCGCTCGCCACGACGCCGAAGCTCGTCGTCCTCGACGAGCCCGTCTCCGCGCTCGACGTCTCGGTCCGGGCGCAGGTGCTGAACCTCCTCCTCGACCTCCAGGTCACGACGCCGTCCCGCCCGGCGTACCTCTTCATCGGGCACGACCTCGGCGTGGTCGGGCACGTGGCGACGCGGACGGCCGTGATGTACCTCGGCCGGATCGTCGAGGAGGGGCCGACCGCCGAGGTCCTCGGGACGCCGAGACATCCGTACACCGCGCTGCTGCTCGCGTCCCGCCCCGGCCTCGGACGGGGCGCCGACGCCGGGGCCGCCGAGCGGCGCCGTCTCGCCGGGGAGCCGGCGTCCGCGTCCAGCCCGCCCCCCGGATGTCCCTTCCACCCCCGCTGTCCCCGAGCGTCGGAGCGCTGCCGGACGGAGCTTCCGGCCGAGACGAGGCTTCCGGCCCCGGGCGGGCGGCGCTACTCGTGTCACGATCCCGAGCCGACCGCTCCGGGAAACTTTTTCCCTCCAACTTCGTAAGGGATTGGCGTGGATACACCTGGCAAGGAGGACGCCTTGAGAATCGACGAACGGGAGCGCCGCTTCCCGCGCCGCGCGGCCGCGGCCGCGCTCCTCGCCCTCGCGCCGTTCTGGAACGGCCCCGCCCTCGGCAGCGACGCGGGGGCCCGCGTCACCGTGCCGATCGAGAGCGGCAAGAGGCAGCCGCAGCCGCTCCCCGAGGCGGAGAGGGTCGAGCTGACGCTCTCTCAGGCGATCGAGCTCGCGCTCCGGAACACCCTCGACCTCGACGTCGCGTCGCTCACCTACGAGCGTTCCGCGTTCGGGCTCGGGGCCGCCGAGGGGATCTTCGACCCGTCTCTCACGGCGTCGGTCGAGACCAGCTCGCGGAAGTCGCCCCAGACGCGCAGCTTCCAGTCGGACGTCTCGAAGACCCAGAGCTTCGACCTCGGGATCGGAGGCCTCACGGCCTACGGTACGCAGTACAGCCTCGGGATCGGCGGGACCCGCTCCGACTCGCCGACGAACACCTCGATCCCGGGCTACGTCGAGATCAACCCGACGTTCTCCACCGGGCTCACGGCATCGGTCACGCAGCCGATCCTGCGCGGCTTCGGGAAGGGCGTGAACACGCGCCTCATCGTGCAGAGCCGCCTCGCCCGCGACGCGTCCGCCTGGGACTTCGTCGCGAGCGTCCAGGAGGTCGTTCAGGCGGTCGAGAACGCCTACTGGGACCTCTCCTACGCCCTCGGCAACCTCGAGTCGAAGAAGGAAGCCCTCGATCGCGCGAAGGACTTCAACCGGATCACGCAGATCAAGATCGACGTCGGCGCGCTCGCCCCGATCGAGATCGTCCAGACCGAGGTGACGATCGCCCAGCGCGAGCAGGAGATCATCCTGGCCGAGGGGCAGATCGGCGCGGCGCAGGACCAGCTCAAGCGGCTCCTGAACCTGACCGACCTCGCCTCCTGGACCCGTCCGATCGTCCCCGTCGACGCGCCCCCGCAGGAGGACGTCGCGCTCGACGTCGAGTCGGGCATCCGCTCCGCGCTCGAGCTCCGGCCCGAGGTGAAGCAGGCGCTCAACTCGATCGAGTCGCGGAAGGTCAACCTCGCCTGGAACCGGGACGAGCTCCGGCCGCGCCTGGACGCGAAGGGCACGTACGGTCTGTCGGGCAGCGGCTTCAACCAGGAGTCGGTCCGGCCCGGCTCGAGCTACTCCGACGCGTTCTACCAGCTCAAGGATTTCGACTACCCGAACTGGTCGCTCGGGCTGAGCTTCTCGGTCCCGGTCTTCAACAGGACGGCGCGGTCGAACGCCGCGGTCGCCGCGACGGAGCTGGAGCTGGCGAAGACGAACCTCGCGCTCCTGAAGCAGAACCTCGCCGTGGAGGTCCGCGCCGCCGCGCGGAACGTCGACACGGCCGTCCGCTCCGTGGCCGCGGCCCGGAAGGCGCGCGAGCTCGCCGAGCGTAACCTCGACGCCGAGCGGAAGAAGTTCGACAACGGGATGACCACCTCGTTCACCGTGGCCCAGGTCCAGAACGACCTGACCTCGGCCCGCTCGAACGAGCTCCTCGCCGTCGCGGGGCACCTGAAGGCGCTCACCGCCTGGCACAAGGCGGTGGGGGACCTCCTCCCGACGAAGGGGGTCGAGCTGTCCGGAATGCCGGTGCCGCTCGAGAGGACGCCGGTCGAGGAGGGGACGCGGCCGTGACCGAGACCGAGCCCGGCGCCCCGGCCGGGGCGCCGGAGAGCCCGTCCCTCGAGGGACCGTCCGCCTTCGGCGCGATCGCCGGAACCTTCACGAGCCCCGCGGCGACGTTCGCGGGGCTCGTCCGCCGTCCGACGTGGTGGCTCCCGTTCCTCCTCTGGATCGCCGGGATCGTCGTCGTCGTCTTCGTCTCGACTCCGAAGATCGACATGGAGCGCTCTTTCCGCGAGATGTTCGAGAAGCGGGCCGAGAAGACGGGTCAGTCGATCTCGGACGAGCAGATCCGCGAGATGGCCACGCGCTCCGAGAGGCCGCCGGCGAAGGCGGTCCTCTGGGCGCTCCCGTTCACGGCGGCCACCTTCTTCCTCGTCGTGCTCCTCCTCTGGGGAGGGGCGCGGGCTTCGGGCTCCGATGCCCGATTCGGGCAAGCGACGGCCGTCTGGGCCCACGCGAACCTGCCGAACGTCGTGGGGCTGCTCGTCTCGATCCCGCTCCTGATGTCGCTCCCGGACGCCTCGGAGACGCAGCTTTCGGTGCAGAGGATCCTGAAGTCGAACGTGGGGGCCTTCCTCTCTCCGGAGAGCCCGGCGTTCCTCGCGTCGATCGCGTCCTCGATCGACCTCTTCAGCCTCGCGGCGCTCGCGCTCCTCGTCGTCGGAATGAGGAAGCTCCCGTCGATGCCGCCCGCCGCCGGAGCGGCCGTCCCGATCGTCCTCTGGGCCCTCTACGTGCTCGGAAAGTCGGCCCTCGCGGCCGCGTTCCTGGGGTGACGCCGTGTCGACGCTGATCGAGATGCGGGAGATCGAGAAGACCTACGTCGTGGGCGAGGAGAAGGTCCGCGCCCTGCGCGGGGTCACCTTCGCCATCGGCCGGGGGGAATACGTCGCGATCATGGGTCCGTCGGGCTCGGGTAAGTCGACCCTGATGAACCTCATCGGCTGCCTCGACACGCCGACGGGCGGCAGCTACCTCCTGAACGGCCAGCTCGTCCAGGACCTCGACGACGACGCCCTGGCCCGGATCCGGAACAAGGAGATCGGGTTCGTCTTCCAGACGTTCAACCTCCTTCCCCGGACGAACGCGCTCCAGCAGGTCGAGCTCCCGCTCGTCTACGCGGGGCTCGCCCGGAAGGAGCGACGCGACAAGGCCGAGAAGGCGCTCGAGCACGTCGGCCTCACGGACCGGGCGCACCACAACCCGAACGAGCTCTCCGGCGGTCAGCGGCAGCGCGTGGCGATCGCGCGGGCCCTCGTGACGAACCCGTCGATCCTCCTGGCCGACGAGCCGACGGGGAACCTCGACTCGCAGACGGGCGAGGACATCATGAGGCTCTTCCGCGAGCTGAACGAGCTGGGGAACACGATCGTCCTCGTCACCCACGAGGAGGACATCGCCGCGCACGCGAAGCGGATCATCCGCATCCGCGACGGCCAGATCTCGGACGACCGTCCGAACGACTCGGCCCGCGCGGAGGCCTTCTCTCGGGCGAAGAAGGTCGCGCTCGAGTCCTGAAGAGGAGCGGGGCGGCGGAGCGGCCGCCCCGTCGCCTCAGCCGGCCGCCGAGAGGTGGACGGCGAGCGACTCGAGGAAGAGCGTCAGGTCGACGTTCTTCACGGTCGCGGCCGGGAACGGGCCGACGGTCGCCGGCGCGAAGTTCAGCACCCCGCGCACGCCCGCGTCCGCGAGGGCCCGAGCGGCGCGCGGAGCCTCGCCGGCGGGCACCGTCACGACCCCGATCTCCGCGCCGAGCTCCGCGACCGACCGGGGGAGCTCGTCGACGTGGAGGATCGGCACCCCCGTGCGGGACCGGCCGCCGACCTTCCGCCCGTCGACGTCGAAGAGCGCCGCGACGCGAAACGACTCCCCGTTGAAGTTCCCGGAATCGGCGAGCGCTTGGCCGAGATGACCCGCGCCGACGATGACGACGACGCGGACCCTGTCGAGCCCGAGTATCGAGCCGAGGCGGGCCCGGAGGTCCGCGACCCGGTAGCCCACCCCGCGCACGCCGAACTCCCCGAGGTGGGCGAGGTCCTTCCGGATCTGGGCCGCGTTCATGCCGAATCGCTCCGCGAGGGCCTTCGAAGAGACCGTCTCGACGCCGTCCGTCGGCAGGTGCGCGAGGCTTCGCAGGAGGAGCGAAAGCCGGAGGACCGCCGCCTCGGAGAGGCGCTCCTTCCCGGGCCGGGCCGCCGACGTCACGGGAGGGCCCTCCGGGGCGCTCCCGTGACATCGGGCCCCGCGCGCATCGCGGGTCAGTAGGGGAGGGACCGGGCGGCGACCCGGGCGAGGTCGAGGAGCAGCCGCGGGAAGACGCCCAGGTAGAGCATCGCCACGGAGACGAGGATGTAGGCCGCCCCGGAGAGGACGTCCTCCTCGGGCACCGACACCTCGCGGCTCGGCTCCTTCATCCAGAGGGTGTAGACGACGCGGAGGTAGTACCCCGCGGAGACGAGGCTCCCGAAGATGCCGACGAGCGCGAGCGTCATCAGGCCGGCGTCGATCGCGGCGCGGAAGACGAGGAGCTTTCCGATGAACCCGACCGTCGGCGGGAGCCCCGTGAGCGAGAGCATCGCGAGCGTCAGGACCGAGGCGGCGAACGGCCGGTTCCGCCCCATCCCGGCGAGGTCGGCGAGCGGGTGGGCCTCCTTCTCGCCGTTCGAGAGGGCGGCGACCGCGAGGAACGCCGCGATGTTCGTCGCGAGGTAGCCGGCGAGGAAGACCAGGATCCCCTCGAACGCGGCGCCGTCGAACGTCGCGAGGCCGATCGCGACGTAGCCCATCTGCGCGATGCCCGAGTAGGCGAGCATCCGCTTCAGGTCGCGCTGCGCGAGCGCGACGACGTTCCCGAAGAGGATCGACAGGATCGCGAGGAGCGAGAGGAGAGGCCGCCACGGCTCGCCGAGGCCGGACGGCGCGAGCGTCCCGAGCACCTTGACGGCGACGACGACGGCCGCCGCTTTCGGGGCGGTGGAGAGGAACGCGACGGCCGGGGTCGTCATCCCCTGGTAGACGTCGGGCGCCCAGGAGTGGAATGGAACGAGGGCGATCTTGAACGCGAGGGCCGCGAGGATCGCGAGGAGCCCGACCTGGAGCATCGGGTCGGAGAAGCCCTCGCCGGAGGCGAGGGCGCCCTTCAGCGCCGTCAGGCGGGTGGAGCCGAGACGGCCGTAGACGAGCGCGACGCCGAGGAGGAGGAACGTCGAGGCGAGCGCCCCCATCAGGAAGTACTTCATCGCCGCCTCGGTCGCCTCGGCGACCTCCCGGTACCACGCGGCGAGGACGTAGAGCGCGATGGACATCACCTCGAGGCCGATGAAGACGACGAGGAGGTCGTCGCCCTTCACCATCAGCATCAGGCCGGCGGCGGACCAGAGGAGGAGCGCGTAGAACTCCCCCTGGTTCTTCCGGTCGCGGGCGAGGAGCGCTCCGCCGCCGAGCGTCGCGAGCGCGACGGCCGCGAGGGCGAGCAGGTCGACGAATCGCGTCAGCTCGGAGGTCTCGATCGCGCCGGCGAAGGCGCTCCCGGACGGGTAGCCGCCCAGGAAGTTCGCCACGGCGACGCCGCCGAGGGCGAGGTAGGGGAAGGAGGGCCGGAGGCTCCTCGCGAAGGCGTCGAGGAGGACGAGCGCGATCCCGACGACGCAGAGGAAGGCCTCGGGGCCGACGGCGGAGACGTCGGCGGCGGTGACGTGAAGGAAGCCGGGCACGTTCAGCAGCTCCTCTCGGCGGCGGACGTCACGGGACCATCCGGACGGACGCGATCTGCACGACCGTCTCGACGGAGTTGCGGACGAGGTCGAGGACCGGCTGCGGCCAGACCCCGAGGACGACGACGAGGACGATCATCGGGAGCGCGCCCGCGAGCTCCCAGCCGTTGATGTCGGTCAGCCCGAGGTTCGCCGCGACCCGGTTCGGACCCCAGAAGACCTTCTGCGTGAGCGTCAGGAGGTAGATCGCGCCGAGGATGAGCCCGGTCGCCGCGAACGCGGCCCACCAGACGTTCGCCTTGAAGACCCCGGCCAGGATCAGGAACTCGCCGACGAAGCCGTTCAGGCCGGGAAGGCCGACGGAGCCGAGCATCGCGATCACGAAGAGCGTCGTCGTGACGGGGACCTGCGAGGCGACGCCGCCGTAGTCGGCCATCTCCCGCGTGTGCCGCCTCTCGTAGAGGACGCCGACGAGCAGGAAGAGGAGGCCGGTCGTCAGCCCGTGCCCGACCATCTGCATCACGGCGCCGGAGACGGCCGTGACGTTCCCCGCGAAGATCCCGAGGACGACGAGCGCGAGGTGGCTCACCGAGGAGTAGGCCACCAGCTTCTTCATGTCCTTCTGCGCCGCGGCGACCCAGGCGCCGTAGACGACGCCGATCAGGGCGAGCACCGCGATGAGCGGCGTGTAGCGCGCCGCTGCGCCGGGGAAGAGCGGGATCGCGAAGCGGAGGAGGCCGTACGTCCCGAGCTTCAGGAGGACGCCGGCCAGGATGATCGAGCCCCCCGTCGGCGCCTCGACGTGGGCGTCGGGGAGCCAGGTGTGGAGCGGCCAGAGCGGCACCTTCACGAGGAACGCGAGGGCGAAGGCCCAGAAAAGCAGGGCCTCCTGGCCCGAGGTCAGGCCCCAGGCGCCGGCCGAGGCGGCCGGGATCCACTCGAGGAGTGAGAACGTCAGGATGCCGGTCGCCTTCGCGTGGACGCCCGAGGCGAAGAGGATCGCCACGAACATCAGGAGCGAGCCGGCGAGCGTGAAGAGGACGAACTTCATCGTCGCGTAGATGCGACGCTTGCCACCCCAGATCCCGATGATGAAGTACATCGGGACGAGCATCACTTCCCAGAAGACGTAGAAGAGGACGGCGTCGAGCGCGACGAGGCTCCCGACCATCCCCGTCTCCAGGACGAGGAAGGCCGCGACGTAGCCGCGCAGCTTCGGGATCGTCTGCCCGAAGGAGAAGACCAGGACGCAGAGCGTCAGGAGCGTCGTCAGGACGACGAGGATCAGCGAGAGGCCGTCGACGCCGAGGAGGTAGCGGATCCCGAAGCGGGGGATCCAGGGGCGGTCCACGAGGAGCGGCCGGAACGCTTCCAGGCCGGCGATCGCCGGGTTGAAGCGCTGGAGGACGAGGACCGACAGGGCGAACGTCGCGCCGCTCGCGAGCAGGGCGACGGCCCGGATCGCGTTCTTCGCCCCGTTCGGGAGGAGGAGGAGGACCAGCGCCCCGAGCGACGGCAGGAAGACGAGCGTCGTCAGGATGTCGGCCCCGAGCCACTGGATGGGGGTGCTGGAGTCGAGCATGCTCTCCTACCGCAGGAAGACGTAGAGCGCGAGGACGAGGACGCCGAGCGAGAAGCTCAGCGCGTAATTGCGGACGTTGCCGGTCGTGAAGAAGCGGACGAGGTCTCCCGTCAGCTCGACGAGGAAGGCCGAGGCGTTGACGATCCCGTCGATGACGAGGGAATCGAATCCGCGCCAGAGGAACGTCCCGATCTTCCGGAAGGGGGAGAGCACCGCGGCCTCGATCCCCTCGTCGACGTACCACTTGTTCGCAACGAGGCGGCCGAGGGCGCCCGACTTCTCGTAGAAGGCCTGCGCGGCGGCGCTCGGGACCTCCGGCGTCGCCCCCTTCTGCCCGTACCAGCGCCAGGCCAGGAGGATGCCGGCCGCGGCGACGGCGACGGAGAGGGCCATCAGGACGTACTCCGTCGCGTGGGAGAGGTGGTGCGGGTGGGCCGTCGCGAGCGACGGCGCCAGGAACGAGACGAAGCGGTTCGACCCGCCGAGCGCCTCGGGGACGCCGAGGAAGCCGACGAGGATCGACCCGGCGGCGAGGACGATCAGCGGGACCGTCATCGTGGCGGGCGACTCGTGAACGTGCTTCTCCGCCTCCTCCGTCCCGCGGAACTCGCCGTAGAACGTCATCCGGGCGAGGCGGAACATGTAGAACGCGGTCATTCCGGCGGTGAAGAGGCCGATCGCGAAGAGGACCAGGTGCCCGCCGGCGAACGCCGCGCCGAGGATCTGGTCCTTCGAGAAGAAGCCGGCGAGGGGCGGGATCCCCGCGATGGCGACCGTCGCGACCATCATCGTCAGGTACGTCCGCTTCACCTTCGGGGCGAGGCCGCCCATCGCCCTCATGTCCTGCTCGTGGTGCATCGCCATGATGACGGAGCCCGAGCCGAGGAAGAGGCAGGCCTTGAAGAAGGCGTGGGTGAAGACGTGGAACATGCCGACGCCGAACGCCCCGACCCCGCACGCCAGGAACATGTAGCCGAGCTGCGAGACGGTGGAGTAGGCGAGGACCTTCTTGATGTCGTTCTGGGCGAGGCCGATCGTCGCCGCGAAGACGGCCGTCCCGGCGCCGACCCAGGCGACGAGTGTCAGGGCGTCGGGCGCGAGGACGAAGACGGCCGAGCAGCGGGCGACGAGGTAGACGCCCGCGGTGACCATCGTGGCCGCGTGGATGAGAGCCGAGACCGGCGTCGGGCCGGCCATCGCGTCCGGCAGCCAGACGTAGAGCGGCACCTGCGCGCTCTTGCCGACGGCGCCGAGGAAGAGGAGGAGGCAGACGGCGTAGACCGTGATCGAGGCCGTCCCGTTCATCGCGCCGGCCTTCGCCAGGTCGACGAAGGAGAAGTCCGTCGTCCCGAAGAGGGCCAGTATCCCGAAGATCCCGAGGACCATTCCGAAGTCGCCGATCCGGTTCGTGACGAACGCCTTCTTGCCGGCGGCGTGGGCGAAGTCCTTGTCGTAGTAGTAGCCGATCAGGAGGTAGGAGCAGAGCCCGACCCCTTCCCAGCCGATAAAGAGGACGACCAGGCTGTCCGCGAGGATCAGCGTCAGCATTGCGAACATGAAGAGGTTCAGGTAGGCGAAGTAGCGCCCGTACCCTTCCTCGTCCTGCATGTAGCCGACGCTGAAGACGTGGATGAGGAGGCCGACGAAGGTGACGAACGACACCATCATGGCCGACAGCGGGTCGAGCCGGAACGCCATTTCGACCGACACGTGGCCCGCCGCCATCCACTTCCAGACGCTCTGGACGACGGGGCCGATCCCGCCTTCCGAGGCCGTCGAAGCGAGGGCGTACGGGACGGCGTTCGCCAGGGCGACGACCGTCGCGAGGCCGACGGAGAGGACCCCGACGACGCCGTAGAAGAGCCGCTCGCCGTACGGCAGGAACGGGCCGGAAGGGCCGTGGGCGTCGTGTCCGTGGTCGTCGTGCCCGTGACCGGCGGCGGCGTCTCCGTCGTGGCCGTGGTCTTCGGGATGGGCCTCGCGCCAGGCGGCGGTGGACTTCCGGGCCCGCCGCCAGCCCGCGAAGAGGGCGACGGAGCCGTTCAGGAGGAAGCCGGCGAGCGGGAGCGCGGGGATGAGCCAGAGGGGGAGATTCATCGCATCGTCTCCCTCACCACTTCAGCGAGGCGATCTGGTCGACGTCGATCGTCCGCTTCGCCCGGAAGAGGGCGACGAAGATCGCGAGCCCCACGGCGGCCTCGGCGGCCGCGACGGCGATGACGAAGAAGACGACCATCTGGCCCGAGGCGTCCCCCCGCATCCGGGCGTAGGCCAGGAAGAGGAGGTTCACGGCGTTCATCATCAGCTCGATGGAGAGGAACATCGAGAGGGCGTTCCTCTTCAGGAGCACCCCGGCGAGCCCGATGACGAAGAGGATCGTCCCGACGGCCAGGAAGGCGTTCAGGGGGACGGTCATCGGGACGACGGCGTTCATCGCGGCGCCCTCCATCTCAGTCGAACCTCCGCTTGGAGAGGACGAGCGCGCCGACGGCTGCCAGCAGGAGCAGCACCGAGAGCGCCTCGAACGCGAGCAGGTAGTCGGAGAAGAGGAGCCTCCCGAGGATCGGGATCTCGTCCTTCGCCGGGATGAGGCCGCCGGCGGCCGGCACGGGCGGAGCCCCGGCCCGGAGCGTGACGCCGAGGAGGAGCCCCCCGAGCGCGACGACCGACACGAGGCCGAGGAGCTTCTGAATCGGTCTCCGGTCGGTCGCCTCGGCCTCCTTCGTCAGGTTCAGGAGCATGACGACGAACAGGAAGAGGACCAGGATCGCGCCGGCGTAGACGATGACCTGGATCGCGGCGATGAAGGGCGCCGCCAGGAGGATCGAGAGGACCGCCAGGGCGAAGAACGTCACGACGAGGGAGATCACGCTCCTCACGGGGGTCTTCACGACCACCATGGCGAGGGCGGAGACGATCGCGAGCCCCGAGGCGATCGCGAAGACGACGAGCTCGAGCGACATCGGCTTCAGCCCCTCACTTCGCGGCGACGAACGCCGCGACGGCGATCAGGTGGAAGAAGGAGAGCGGCAGGAGGAACTTCCAGCCGAGGTCCATCAGCTGGTCGTAGCGGAAGCGGGGGAAGGTCCAGCGGACCCAGAGGAAGAGGAAGATGAATCCGATCGTCTTCGCGAAGAAGACCGCCACGGAGGCGAGCGCCCCCCAGACCCCGGTGAACGTGACGCCCGGGAGCGACCAGCCGCCGAAGTAGAGCGTCGCCATCAGGGCGGAGGCGGCGATCAGGTTCGCGTACTCGCCCATGAAGAACATGCCGAACTTGAACGACGAGTATTCGGCGTGGAAGCCGCCGGCGAGCTCCTCCTCGGCCTCGGCGAGGTCGAAGGGGAGCCGGTTCGTCTCGGCGAAAGCGGCGATCAGGAAGACGAGGAAGCCGACGAACTGCGGGACGACGTTCCAGACGTGGGCCTGCTGCCATTCGACGACGCCGGCGAGACGGAGCGTCCCGGCGGCGAGGAAGACCCCGGCGGCCGCGAACCCCATGGAGAGCTCGTAGCTGATGATCTGGGCCGAGGCGCGGAGCCCGCCCATCAGGGAGTACTTGTTGTTCGACGACCAGCCGGCCAGGACGAGGCCGTAGATGCCGAGCCCGGTGAACGCGAAGATGTAGAGGACGCCGATGTTCACGTCGGCGATGACGAGCGGAACCTCCCGCGTCACCCCGCCGATCGTGACGGGGAGCGTCGCCCCGAACGGGATGACCGCGAACGTCACGAGCCCCGGCATCAGGGTGATCCAGGGCGCGAGGTTGTAGAGGAGCTTGTCGACGTAGAGCGGCGTCACGCTCTCCTTCATGAAGAACTTCGTGCCGTCCGCGATGATCTGGAAGAAGCCGAAGGGGCCGACGCGGTTCGGGCCGGGACGGTCCTGGATCATCCCGGCGACCCGCCGCTCCGCC
>Ga0209604_1000586_pt1 | contig 33306 bp, 21 predicted proteins | sample AD_UKC097_MetaG_FD_184405 | JGI IMG/M metagenome (GOLD analysis project Ga0209604, IMG submission 184405) | Active sludge microbial communities of municipal wastewater-treating anaerobic digesters from USA - AD_UKC097_MetaG (SPAdes) (version 2) | ecosystem: Engineered > Bioreactor > Anaerobic >... | reverse complement strand
CCGGTCTTGGACAGCCGGTGGCGGCGTGAAGGGGGGCCTCTTCCCGCAACCGGCCCCAGAAGGGCCACTGGAGCCGCTATTCATGCGGGGCATCCCCGTCGAACCGAGCTGTCTTGGACAGCAGTGGCAGCAGGCAGTCTTCGACAACGGCAAGACCCTCGTCATTTCCGAGACGACGCAGGGACGGCTCGACTCGCTGACTCTCATCCGCGTCGGCCGCGTCGCGATGCTCTGGAACCATGCGCGCCACGTGATCGTCTACGAGCGGACGACCCGCACGGCGCCGCGCTACACGCATGGCGAGCAGCCCGACGACTTCGAGGGCCTCGCGGCGCTCCGAAAGGTGCGCGAGTACGTCGAGATTCTCCAGCCACGCCGGGACTATCCCGACTTCCCGGCCGGGCTCCCGTACGCAGGCCCGCTCCAGCGGAGCACCTTCGAGACGACCGTGATCCCCGTGAAGTCGACCTGGGGACGAGACGTGGAGAACGGCTGGGTGATGCCTCTGCGCGGGCCACTGTCGCCCGAGGAGGAAGAAGCGTTCCCCGTTCCCAAGGTCTTCTCCGAGCTGGCCCGGGCCGCGGGGAAGGGCGAAGGGCGGATCGCCCACCGCGTGACGAACCCCGACGTCCTCCACTTCTTCACCTCCACGCGCGACGAGGACGGCGGCGACACCGACGCCTGGCCTTCCTTCCCGGATGTGGACTTCCCGGTGACAGAGAGGCCGTCCCAGCCGCCGCTTCCGTCCGCGCCACGCTTCTCGGATCTCTCCATCCAGCCCGACGCGGTCGGCGTCGGGTACGGGCAGCGGCGTTTCACCGTGGATCTCGCGCCCGCGGAGGAAGCCGCGAACCTGATGCACGGCCGGCCCGTCCCCGGGATCGAAGCTCGCGTCCACAACCTCTCCCTCGCGCGTGGAAAGCCCCCGGTCCTCGCGCCGTGCGACTCCCTCGAGGCGCTTGCTGGGCGCCCGTTCGCCGAGGCTGAAGCTGTCCTGCGAGACGGGATCGCCGAACTCTCTGGCTCGCTCGCGCGGCTCGACCGGGGCGGCGATGCGACGCTCGGCCAGATCGGGCAATCGTGGAGTGAGGCGCAGGCGCTGCACAAGAACCTGGCGAACCGCGCCACGGCGCTGAGGGGAACGCTCGAGAAACAGCGAAGCGACCTCGAGAAGTACGCCTTCTCCTGGAGGAAGGAGCAGGACCTCTGGCTCGAGCGCCACGGAGCGTCGGCGAAGCGGCTCGTCGAGCGAGAGCTGAAGCCCGCCGTCGAGACGGCCCTTCAAACCGCCGGGGACCTTGTCGGAAAAGGGCAAGACGCCCTCAAGCAGTCGCTCACCATCGACCTCGAAGGCCTCTGCCGCCAGGCGCGCGGGCACCTCGACGAGGTCTCATTGCTGCCCGAGCTCGCGCTGGAGCCCTTGCGCCGCGCCTCGCGAGACCTCCGCGCGCGCACGGAGGCGACCCTCGCCGGCGCTCGAGTCCGCATCGACGCGCTCCTGTCCGATCTCGAGGCCCGCTACGCAGCGGAGGGAGCCCGAGCCCTGGAGGCCGAGCTCTTCGAAGGGCTCTTCGACGTCCGAGAGCGTCTCGTCGCTTTCCAGTCGCAGGCGCGCAGGTTAGGCAGCGAGGCGCTCGGAGTGTGGTTCGGGCTCCAGCGAGACGCGGCCGGCAAGCCGAACGCGGTGGACCAGATCGCGGACGCGGTCAACATCGCCTGCGGGAATGTCCTCCGCGAGCTGGAGCTCGCCATCGGGGAGATCCCGCCGCTCGAGGTCGGCGTCGACTGGGCGTCGATTCGGGCGCTCTTCGGGAGCCTCGAGGTCGACGTCGCACCGCTCTTCGACAAGATCGACGCGCACATCTCAAAGCTCGCGAACGTCGACATCGAGATCGGCGGAAAGCGCTACGGCCTCCTTCCGAAGGATGGGCGGTCGCGCTGGAAGGAGCTCCTCGACCCGGGCGCATCCATCGAGAAGGCGTGTGGCGCCGCGCACGACATCATCGAGAAGCTCAAGTTCGAGAACGTCGCGAGCGACCTCGCGACCGCGCACGGCGTGCTTCAGAGTTTCGTCGAGAAGGCCGGCGAGAAGCTCGCGACATCGAGCCCCGAGCTCGGGGCGTTCCTCGACGCCTTTGGGAAGATCGAATCGTGGAACTCCACCCTCGGCGAGACGGGCGACATCAATCAGCCGCTCGACGCGATCGAGTCGGCGCTGGAAGAGCTGGGGAGCGTCCTCGCGAGTGCCGGCTCTCCGGTCGCGGACGCGGCCGCCGCGGCGGGTCGCGCCGCCACCCTGCTTGGCGAGCACCTGGATGCCCTCGGCCGGCGGGTGGAGGGGGCCGTCCTTGCCGAAGCCCGGGCTCTCGGCCGACTCCTGCCGAGCGACGGGATTCACCTCGAGCTGACGCGGGCGCTGGCCGAAGGCCCAGTGACGGACGCGCTGCGCTGCACGCGGCGGCTCCTCGGCTACACCTATGACGCGGCAAGCGCGCTGCTCCAGGCTACGCGCAGCAGCGCCCTTTTCAACGACCTCGGGCCGGGGGTCCTCAACTCGCTCGGCGTGCGACTCCCGTTCGATCGCCTCGGCGACCGGCTGCTGCCGCGCCTCGATGGTCTGGCCATCGGAGACCTCTTTCCCGACTTCGGCGGCCTCAAGCTGGCTCATTTCCTGAAGGGACTCCGTGTGCCGTCCGACCCAGCGCAGGAGTTCGGCTGGGTGCGCGTGACGCACGGCTTCGACAAGGACCGCCTGCTTGGATGGGCCGAGGTCGTCGTCGACAAGCGGTTCGAGGAGGAGCCTTCGCTTTTCGACCTGCCACCGTTCTCGCTACGACTGGTTCGACCTCACTTCTCGGCAACGAGCCGATTCGAGGCCGATGCCACGGGCGGCCGCCATCAGACCAGCCGGGCCTCCCTGGCGGCCGACTGGAAGCTCTGCCTCTCGAACCAGCCCGTGATCACCATCAAGAAGGGCGTGCTCCGGCACGAGAGCGACGGAGGCTTCGGGTTCGACTTCAAGGCAAAGGACCTCGAGCTCGCCGAGCCGCTCCGTTTCGTGACCGATGCGGTGAGCGCGCTCCTGCCGCAGGCGGAGGGGCTGACCGTCTCGCCGGTCCCTCCCGGGGGCATCAGCGCAGAGCTCAACCTCCCGCTGCCGGACCTCGCCGCGGGTGCCTTCACGCTCACGGGCATCACCCTCCACAGCCACTTCGACCTCCTCATCGGGCAGGGCTTCGAGGTGCGGGCGGGGCTCTGGCTCAGCAAGCCCGATCGCCCCTTCGGCCTCGCGGTCCTGTTTCTCGGCGGCGGCGGCTGGTTCGGCGTCGACGTCTCCTATAGGCCGCCCGACGTCTTCGAGACTCGCCTCTCCGTCGGAATCTCCGCGGGTGCCTTCGTTTCTCTGAACTTCGGGGTCGCGAAAGGATCGGCCGGCGTCCTCTTCACGGCGGGACTCGATTTCTACAGAAGCGACCGAACCGGAGCCCGGGGCGACACGTCGGTTTCCCTCGGGCTCCTCGTCTGGGGAGAGTTCTCGATCGTCGGGATCGCCTCGGCCCACCTGCGAATGGTCCTTCGCGTCACCTACCGGAACGGGGAGATGAAAGGCCACGGCCGGATGAGCGTGCGCATCAAGATCTGTTGGTGCTTTACATTGGAGGTGGAGTCCGAAATCGACTTACCCTTCGATAGGGGGGGCGCGCCACGGGCAATGCCCGCGGGCACGAAGGCTCTCTCGGCGCCTCGACTCGGCACCGCCGCGTCAGTCACTCCCGTCGCGACGATCGAACGAGCTGTCGATCTCCACCTCGGCAGCCTCGACCTCGTGGAGGCCGCATGAGCACGCTGCGCGTCATCCTGAGTCTCCACGCCGTCGGGCCACGCGACCATCTCCTCGATCTCGACACGATTCCCTTCGCCCTTCAGCTCTCCGCCGGATTCGAAGGCGACGTGCCGGATGCGGCGAGGAAGGCGTGGGCAACCGCCGCGCTTCCCTGGGAGTTCTGCCTGCCCCTGCCTGGAGGCGACGACGGAAGGCGCGACCAGCTCGAGCTGCGCCTCTACCGGGGCGTCACGAACGACCTGAACACCATCGGCGTCGTGCGGGCGCACCGACTCGGGTACGGCCCGCGGCACCCGTTTCTTTCCGCGCTCGCGCAGGGCGTCGTCGATCGATTCGTGAACGACCAGATGGTCCTGCAGAGGCTCGCGCTCTCGTGGGACGCAAACAAGCCGGTTGCGGCCTCCGAGACGAGTCCGCACTGGGGTGCGATCATCCAGTCTCTATCCGTGCTCCCGCCCGAGATTGCGAGCGGCGTCTCCGCGGCCTGGTATTTCGAGGTTCCCCGGGACGCTCTCTTCAAGAACGTCGGCGGGACCTTCACCCCCGTCGTTCCGTACTTCATCGCCGCGCCCGTTCGGTTGCGTGATGGGAGACACGACCGGGAGGCGTCCCTTCAGGGGAAGCGGGAGGGCCCGTCAGAGGTCACCTTCGAATACGAGGACGTGAAAGCTCTCCCGGCGATTCGCGCCATCGGCCCCGCCTTTCCCCTCGCATCGCTCGGGGCGGAGGCGGGCGGCGGCTCCTTCAGCCTTGGCGACTACTGGCTTTCGGTAAAGGACTCTCGCGGCGTGGCCCTCGCGGACGTGGACGGCGTCCTCGCTCAGGCGCTCGAACCACGAGTGATGGCGGCGGAGGTCGACCAGGACGTCGTCGGGAGGGTGCTACGGATCCGCGACGGCGGAGCGCCGCGGCGCGCGACCGGCGAGCAGGCCGAGCTTTTCCGGACGCTGGCCGGCCAGACGAGCTTGGAGGACGCGATCGAGCGCGATCTGATGGCCGAGAGCGTCCTCGCCGGTCTGAAGAACGCCGGAACCGACGACGCCCGGACTGTCTTGCGTCGCCTTCTCGGGGATGCGCTCTCGAAGCGCTGGAAGGATCTGGCGGGTTCGACGGTCGCCGCCGCCCGCGAGCGGGGGCTCCTTCGGGATGGCGAAATGTGGGAGCTCGACGATGCCGGGGCGGACGAGCTCGCGAGGCCGCTGGTCGAGCACGCCGTGGCGCGAAACGACACGGCTGTCGTCCGCACCGCACTGCCGGGGGAGGGGCTCGACTTCGTGGCCGGTGCGAGCGAGCATCGGTTGGTCCACGAGGAAAACAGTAGCTTCGGGAGCAACCGCGAAGGGGCGTACTCGGTCGTATCGGGTGTCGGCGTCCTCGTGCGGCGGTGGAATGACAAGGCGACCGCCGAATCACGCCCGTGGCGTCTCGTGACGGCGGGCGTCCCCCACCTTGCGAGCAGGGGTGAGTGGTTCGAGCTCGAGCCGCTCCCGCTCACCGCGGGGTTCCTGAACGGCGTTCTTCGGAGTGACAGGACGTACCTGGGCGAGCCCATGCGGACGCCGAGTACCCTGGTGAAGGCGCACGCCTACCGGGCGCCCGAAAACGAAAAGCGTCCCGGTGACCCGACGGCCCTCGAGGACCTCGAGTTCCTCTCGATCGCACACTACAGAGCGGCCAACGAAGCTGAGGCGCCGAACGCCGGCTGGGCCTCCGCCCCCCCGCTCCGGTACGGAGACGGATACGACGTGGCGGCCTTCGTCGTGGACAAGGCCGGCGGTCTTCCCGTGGAGATGGCGCGGTGGCGGGAACAGCCGGTGACCGTCGACTGGTCCAGTCTTCGCACGCTCGCGCCACGGGGATTCGCGCGGATTACCTTCCTGCGTCGCGTGCCGGTGGGGGCCGTGAACGTCCTCCCGGGCGCGAAGGAAGACGCGATGGAACGAGCCGCATGGCCCGCGATTCCCGATGGGGTCGCCCTGCGTTCGCGGGAGTGGTACCGCGGCGCGAACCTGGGTAGCGGCGACTCTCCGGCCCTTCTCTTGAGCACCCATCCAGACTGGAGAGGAACCCTTCGGGACTATTCATTCCGCGTCGAGCCGCCCCGGCTCGACGAGCACACCCTTCTGCGCTGGGCCGTTCCGGCACTCGGCTCGAAGGACGCCGTGACGGAGACGAAACGTCTTCGAGACGCGTGGGTGAGGATCCTCGCGTGGCGGGACGCCGAGACGGCGCGGGACCCGGAAGGGAAGACCCCGCGCTACTCGGTGCCAGGCCTGCCGCACGACCCCGCCGTCACAGCGCTCGGGTTCCGACTCACGAAAGTCGACGCGTCAGGTGCGGGCGCAGAGCCGAAGCTGGTGGTCGTTCCGCTCGAGGAGCGCGCGCCGTTCGAGATGCAGCCGATCCAGGTGACCGTTGCCGCCTCGGAGACAACCTCCATTTCCTCGGCGAACGCCTCGGTGACGGTAACCCTGAAAGAGGGGGATTTCGCCGCTTTCGAGGTGTGCGCTCTCGTACTCGAGACGGACTTCTCGCGGTTCGAGGGTGAAGCCATGAAAGAACTCGTAGAGGCGCGCCTTTGGCCTCATGCCGGAACCGCCTACAGGGCCTTCTGCGGGACGACTCTACTCCTCGAGGGCGCGACGAACGCGCTCCCGGAGGCGGAGGACCTGTTCGGGGCGCTTGGACTCCAGGAGCGCGAGGGGCGGATTCACGTCACGCTGCAGGGTCGTCCCGGCGATCTCCACTTCGTCGATACTGTCGAGATCGAGCGGGAGCGCTGGGTCTGGCGCAACCGGCCCCTGGTGATGAGCGCCAGTAGTGACGAAGGCCCCGAGGAGCGCCGCCGCCGCCTCGCGAGCGGCTTGCCGAACGCTCTGTCCGACGCCGCGATGCGCGACGTGGATGGTCGCGTGCGCGAGTTCGATGCCATCGCCGGGCCCGATCGCGGCTTTGTCGACCGCGGCACGGTCCGCCTTCGCCTGCCGCGTGACGGCGATGGCGGCGGCGCGCCGAATGCGCTTCTCCTCGTGGACGAACGAGACGGCAGCCCGAGCGGCGATTACCTGAGCTACGGCCTCCGGGTGAGATCGCGCTATGCGCCCGTCCTCCCGCCGAATGAGCGTGAGGTTCTGGCGGTCAGGGCGGCGTCAGAGTCCCCGGCGAACGAGCCCGACGACTTCACACGGAGGTGGAGGACCCGCCGGCGTGTGGTCGGGACCTACCGCGGAGGCCCGTTGAAGCCCCCCAAGATCCTGGCGGTCGTCCCGCTTACACGCGATCTGACGGATGAACCGGGGCGTGACACACACACACCGGGAGTTCCGCCTCACCTCGTGCTCGTCGACGAGGTCTGGTTCCGCGAGTACGGGCCGGGCGAGCGTCTGGAGGCCCGTCTCGTTCTGGAGACACGGGAGATCGGCGAGGCCGAAGACGGCGCACGGCCCTACCGCACCGGCCCGATGCCGGATCATCACCTGGCTCCGCCCGCGGGAACGGAGACCAAGGAGACGGGAACCGAGGTGTCGGAGCCGAATCGGTACTACCGGCACCGCATGAGAAGCGACACCGGCGACGAAGAAGATCCCATCCTCCTCGACGTCTTCGGCCCATTCGGCTACACGGTCGACCGGTCGGGCAACGAGGCGCTCGCGAACGCCACCGCCTTCCTCGTCTATCTGCCGAACGATGTGGGGCCGCACTGGTGTTCTTACGTCCGGTTCAGCCGCGTTCTCGACGGCCCGGGCTGCCCCGAGCCCAGGCGGAGCGAGAGGTCGGGTCTCTACCCGCTCTACACGAGGCCGGATGCCGGCCGGCTTGCCTCGGGTGACGAAGGCGGCTTGCTTCTCGCGGGAGGTATCGCCCGTCTCACCGGCGGACTGAAGCTGCTGCTCGACCCCATAGCGGTGCCCTCTGGCAAGCCCGCGGCGGCGTCCGAGACGCTGGCCAGGAGGAACTACCGGTACCTTCTCCTGGTCAGCCGAGCGGTCGTCGACGCGGCGCAGGGCGTGGAGGTCGAGCTTCCGCAGAACCTCTACCGGCTCACCGGGACGAAGCTCAACAAGGACCGCGTCGAGTTCCGTGAGGGGCAGCCGCTCATGGCAACCCCGATCGGCGACCAAGCGAGGCCAGGGGAGTATCGAGGGAGGATCCTGGAGGTCCTCGTGAACGGCGTCTACGAAGACGGTCGCGCTCCGCTCGACGACGCTAAGAACGTCAAGGACTTTCTGCGCCGGCTCCTGCCCACGCCGAAAGAGCCGCGCGAAGGTGATCGCCTTCCGTACGTATCCGAGCTCGAGGACGCGCCCGGCCTGCTCTTGCCCATATCCTGCGCCTTCCCCGTTCGAGTCGAGGACGAAGGCCCCCCGGAGGCCCTCGATCCGAAGGTCTACATGACGCGACCGCCGAAGCCCACGCCAAACGACATGGTCACCCTCCGCTTCAGAGCCGTCTCGACAGGCGCGAAGCTCGAGTACGGACCGCACGCCGCGCTGCCCGGATTCACCCAGGCCTTCGAGGTGAGAGTGGAGGACAGGCGGGAGCTGCCGTCGACAGTGCACCTGGAAGGATCGGAGGTCACCCCGCTCCGGTGGGCATGTGGGAGTCTCATCTGGCGGACGTTCGAAGACGTGACCAGCGAGGGCTTCCTCGAGTACGGTCTCGATCTCTGGAAGGAGACGCAAGTCCGCGAATTCCCCGACGACGAGCTCCGCTGGACGATGCCTCATCGGATCCCCGCGTCGATCCTCCCGGGAGAGAGCTGGACGCAGGAGGTCGAGGAGCTCGTGAGGGACCGTGACGGGAATCCGAAGGGCCCGCGGAGGTACACGCGCACCGTCACCTTCGAGGGCTTCGAGGCACTTGTACCTTCCGGAGAAGCCTTCAATGAGTGCGCACGCGTGCGCGAGGACTTCCTCGCGCCGGGCGACGGGGGGGCCGAATGGATTGTCCGCTGGTTCGCGCCAGGGATCGGCGAGGTCCGCTCCGAGGACTCGGGAGGAAGCGTCTGGGAGCTGTTGGCGACGAAGGCTGCTGATCCCGAGGCGGAGAAGTCAGTGGGGCCACCACCGGACCGCCCGGCGTTGGTTGGCCGCTCATTACCGCTCTCACTGAAGAACGGAGAGTCAACCATGACGAAGAAGAGTCTCTCGAGGAAGGCGACGCCCAGAAGAGGGAGCGGTGTCATCTCGACGAAGACCGGCAAGCCGACCTCGCTGAGGGGCACGAGGGCGCCGTCCGACCGGAAGGTCGTCCGGAAGACGGCGGCGAGGATCCGGCGTCGCGTGAGCCTGACCGCAGGATTGGAATCGGCGTCGCTGGCACTCGCGGCCGCCAACGTTCCAACCGCAAGCAAGAAGCCGAACGAGCGCGTCAATGCGTTCTGGGCGATCGCGGAGGCGGTCGCGCAAGAGCTCGATCAACCGTCGGTTCGGTACCGGGCGAAGGTCTTCCTCCTCCGGGTGGCATGGCACGAGTCCGCTCGGCTCACGACGCGGCTCCAGGGAGGAGGCGGACCCGCGCGGGGTCTCCTCCAGTTCGAGACCATCCGTGCCGAGGAAGCTGGGGGCTACGCCGAGCAGAAGGGCTACCTGAAGGACCTGTCGAGAGTGTCATCTCGAACCGAGGCCGCACTGAAGGGGGCGTTTGCGGCGTTGCATGGGCACGCGACCTATCCCTCCGGCAACCTGATCGAGGATCTCCTCTCCGGCAATGCGAACGCCAATGATCACTTCTGCGTGCTGCTCGGCAGAATCGCTCTCAAGCGAGGCGCAAAGGCCCTCCCAGACGAGGCCGATCTCGGGGCGACTGCGGATTACTGGTATTGCCAGTGGAATCACAACTTCAGCGACAAGGTGTGCCAGGCAAGCAAGAATCCGGGTGATCCAAACAACGCGGACCGGAACGACAAGATACAGGCCTTCTTGTCGAGCTGCGCCGCGTTGGCGGAGCATCTTCCCTCTTCGTAGTCTCGACCCTCAGAGGTTGTGGAGCTATCCCGGACGGATACCGGGACAGCGTCACAGCCTCTGAGCGGATATGGGGAGAGAGCCCGGGCGGAGGAATCGGCGGAGGATGCTGAAGGACGAGACTCTGGAGTTCGACACCCAGCAGGAGGCGTACCGACTGCAGAGACGTTCACCGTGGGCAATCAGTTGTGCGACGTTGAGCGTGAATCCTTGTAGGCGCGCGCGCCGTCTCAGCCGACGCGCGACGCCCCTGCCGACGAGACGGTCGCCGAGCATGGCGCCGACCCTTCAGAGCCGCTCATCGCGCGACGGTAGGGTTGGCTCTTCGAGGCGGTCCGGCTCGGGCTCCGGCAGGAGTACGCGGAGCACGCCGATGTCCTCTCCGTTCGCCGCAGGGCGGGAAGCTCGACGCAGCGCAGCCTTGCTTCGAAGGTCGCAGGCTGTCAGAGTCCCGCCGCATGAGCAGCCTGATTCCGACCGTCGCCGCCATCGCCGCGCTGATGGCCCCGCAATTCGGTGGCATGGACCTGGCCGCGGCGCAGAAGTGGGAAGCGGCCAAGGTCGTCCACTACCGCATCGTTGGCGTGCACGACGGGCGCGAGATGGTCGTCTTCGGCGACTACGAGGGGAAGGCGGACGTCCTCGATCGCGTCACGGTCGAGCTGGACTGGGACGTCCGGAAGAGGAAGGTCATCGGAGCGGTCAAGGTGACGGACGCGGCGTCCACGCTGAAGAACGTCAAGTCCGACGGCACCAACTGCCCGCCGCCGCAGCTCAACGGCGCGTACGAGCACTTCAAGTACGTGTCGCACTCGATGTCGACGAACGACCAGATCGTCATCAAGGGGTCGCGGACCTACCCGGCGGCGAAGGTCTCCAACTACCCGGCGAGCTGCTCCATGCGGTCCATTTCCGGCGGGAGGGAGGACACGATCCTCGGGGTGGCGATCGTCGCTCCGGAGGTCCTCGGCATGCCGATCATGAAGGACGGCCCCGTCGTCGTCGCGGACGACCGGAAGACCTTCTCCGTCAAGGCGAACGACAACTGGGTCTGGACCTACACGCCGACCGTCACGCAGTAGCGGCGGGCCTCGCCGGGCCGCGCGGATCTACACGTTCCTCGGTTTGGGCGTGAACGTCCACGTCCAGTCGGCGTCCCTGTAGATCAGCGACTTCCTGTCGGGCGAGACGGTCACCTTGCTCGACGCGGGGAGCTTCATCCCGAAGGTCACCGGGGACGGCACCACGAGCTCCGCCCTGCGCGTCTTCGCCGCGCCGGGGATCGGCTTTCGCGCGCCGGTACAGAACTGCACGACCTCGACGAGAGGGTAGGTCGTCCGGACGTCGAGCTCGAGCGCTCCGCCGAGGCCGTTCTTCACGCTCAGGACGTCCGCGTGCTCGTACTCGCCCTTGAGCACCGGCGGCAGGCACTTGGGCTCCAGGTCGCGCGGGTTCTTCAGGGCGCTCTTCGAGTTCTGGATCCTCGGCGTGCCGACGAGGCCCGATGCCGCGAGGTCCCACTTGAAGTCGAGGATGACCTGGTCGGTGACGTCGGCAACCCCGCTGCCCTTTCCGGGATCGCTCGTGATCTGGGGCTTGCCGCTGTAGACGCCGACGGCGTGATAGTCGATCGGCCCACCGGTCCACTTCCGCGAGTCGTCGACCTGCTTCTTCGCCCCCATGACGTCGTCGGGGTTGGCCCCGCTCGCCGCGATCATGTCGCGGTAGACCTTCTCCTGCTCGGGAGTCATCTGCGTCTGCGCCACGGCGGTTCCGCCGGCAAGGAGGAGCGACGCCAGAAGCACGGGAAGGGACGCGCTGCGGATGGATCTCGGGGTCTTCATGGTTCTCTCCTCATCTGTGGGGTCAGGTCTACCTTCTACACTCTGCGCAATCCTGCGGTCGTTACCGGGCGGAGGCGGCTAGCGGCAGTACAGCGTCGGCCCGATCACGAGGCACGAAGCTCCGCTGGCGCCGATCGTGGTGATCCAGCCCGGCCCGTCCGCGGGCCGGAGCGCGAGCAGGTAGCCGTCGAGCACGTACGTGCCGCGGGCGCCGGCGGCGATGGTCAGCTCGCTGCTCGCGCTGACGTGGCCGGACTCGTAGGTGCCGTCGGGCCGGAAGACGTACCGGCCGCCCGCGCCGCTCCAGGTGCCGACCAGGCCCTTCGCGGCCGGCGGCGCGAGGGGCCGGTGCCGCCCGGCTCCGATCTCGATCCACGCGCCGTCGGCGTCGCTTCCCGTTCGGAACGTGTCGGTCTTCACGAAGCCGTCGTACGACTGCGTGATCCTGCCGCCGGCCGCCTCGAACGTGCCGACTCCGGTGGCGCCCCTCTGTCGCTTCTGGCCCTCGACGTCGAAGAGGTCTCCGGCGCCGGGCCGGGGGCTGCTCGCGCGGGTGCCGTCGGGCAGGAAGAGCGTCAGCATGGCGACGGTCCGGCCGGAGCGAGCCTGCGGGTGCCACCAGAGGCCCTGGGGACGGCCCTCGACGAGGCGCGCGGGCGGAATCCGGACCCCGCGCCCGCTGGGCAGCCAGCCCGGCGAGCCCGGGAAGAGGTCGGGGGTTTCGCCGGTCGGGATCCGGCTCGAGGCCGACGGCGCCGCGGGAACGGCAGGCCGGGACGCCGGCACCGGCGCGGCCGGGACCGCGGAAGGGCTGATCGCGAGGCTGTCGATCAAAGCCTGGACACCCGCTCCGTACTTCTGCAGCACGGCGTTCGTGCTGAAGACGAGCATCGCCACGGCGCGCCGGTTCCCGCCGACGATCAGGACCACCATCCGGGTGTGCGCGCCGAGGTCCGCCGACTCGACGTCGAAGCTCTGGATGTGAAACGTCCCGACCGCGCCGCGGTCGGTGGTGACGAGCCGGCCCGAGCCGACGACCTTCGCGTCGGCGTTGACCCCGTCCGCCACCTGCGCGACCTGCGCCGCGGGCGTCCCGCTCGCCGCCTGGACGCCGATGACGAGAGCCGACATCACCTCGCCGGGCGCGAGCCTCGAGGGCGCGATGACCGGCAGGCCGTTCCGCTCGGTCGCCTTCCAGCCCTCGGGCACGGCGAAGCGCACGCCGTTGGCCTCGTCGGCGGCCGCGGGCGACGCGCCGAGCGCGAGCGCGATCAGGGCCACGAGGGTCGACGCCCGGGCACACGAGGAGCGCGGCGGGAAGAGGGCCCTGATCGTCATGGGCGCAGCATTCCACAGGAACCTAGCCCGCGCCAGCCCGCGATGGCGAAGCGCGCGCGAGCCCGCCGCGGAGGATGCCTTTCCTTGAAAGCCGGGCTTCGATCGCCGAGACTCCGGGGTGCCCTGCGGATCGACCTTTCTGAAAGGACGATGCGGAACATGCGCTCCTCCGTTGTCCGCGACGAGTTGATCCGCGCCCTGCGCCTCGACCTGATCGGGCCGGAGCCCGGGAGCGAGCACGAGCGCGAGGAGCTGCCGCACGAGCCCTCGCGCTGGTACGTCGGAGGGTTCCTGGTGCCGTTCGAGGCGCCGGAGGAGCAGAAGGTCGACCCGACCGGGCAGGAAGAGCTGTTCGCGGCGGGAGACGAGAACGGCGCGGACGACGCGGACGTGCCCGAGCGCGCGTCGGCGCGGAAGGTCTTCCTGCCGTCGTCCGTCGGGCTGAGCGTGCTCGTGGCGAAGGGGACGGGCGCGCTCGAAGCCGAGTTGACGTGGGGCGACTACCGGCTCCCGAAGGCGGAGGAGGGCGAGCCGCGGGGCAGGGAGTCCGCGTGGACGCGTGAGCCGAGGCGGGCCGTCGTGGCGCTCGCTCTGCCCGAGGGTGACGCGAAGGCCGCCACCGTGGCGGTGCCGGACTCGGATGGCCTGAACCTCGTCGTCTCGGGGCGGGCCGCGGGCGAAGCCGAGGCGCTGGGGCTGCCGAAGGGAACGCGGAGCGTTTCGGTCTTCCTCGTGAACGACCGCAAGCCGGCTCCCGAGGAGCGGAAGGACGAGGCGGTGGCCTTCCAGGTGCGGCTCGCGCTGCGATCGAAAGAGCCTCTCGTCGCGCGACCGAACGCCACGGGGATCGACTCGACCGACTGGGACGACCGCGTGGCCGACCTCCAGTACCGCGACGTCTTCGAGTACGCGGTGGGGCACGGGGTCTCGGCGCGGGCGGAGGTCGCGGAGGACGGGAGCTGCCGCGAGGTGGCGACCGAGTGGGTGCCGACTGCCGCCGTGGAGAAGGTGGAGCCGTCGCGTCTCGAAGGCGTCGAGCTGGGGATGGAGGCGCTCGCCGCGACGGGCGACTCCGAGGCTCTCGCGGCCTCCCTCGCGGCGTTCCCGGCGCGGTACGGCGAGTGGATCGCGCGGCAGCGGGGGACGAAGCTCGAGGGGAAGCGGGCCGAGGCGGCGGCGATCCTCCTCGACGAGGCGAAGCACGCCTGCGCACGGATCGAGCGGGGAATCGCCCTCCTGAAGGAGCCCGACGTCTTCAAGGCGTTCCGGGTCGCGAACCGGGCCATGGCGCGGGCCGCGCGCAGGAGGAGCGCGCGGGCGGCGAACGTCGCGCCGGAGGCGGTCGAGCCGCCGCGGTGGCGCCCGTTCCAGCTCGCCTTCCTCCTCATGAACCTCGAGGGGATCGCGCGTCCCGGCTCGAGCGACCGCGAGGCCGTGGACCTCCTCTTCTTCCCGACGGGCGGCGGCAAGACCGAAGGCTACCTGGGCCTCGCGGCCTTCACGATGGTGCTCCGGCGGCTCCGCAACTCGGGGCTCTCCTCCGCCGGCGTCGCCGTGCTGATGCGCTACACGCTGCGCCTCCTGACGCTCGACCAGCTCGGGCGCGTGGCGGCGCTCGTCTGCGCGCTGGAGCTGGAGCGGGAGGCGGACGCGGCGCTCGGGACGTGGCCGTTCGAGGTGGGGCTCTGGGTGGGGCGCGCCGCGACCCCGAACCGGATGGGGGCGAAGGGCGACGACGACGAGACGACGGCGCGGTCGAAGACGCTGAAGTACAAGAAAGACAGCAAGCGCTGGCCGCCGCCGATTCCGCTCGAGAGCTGCCCGTGGTGCGGGACGCCGTTCACGAAGGACTCTTTCTCGCTCCAGCCGACGTCGGACCGACCGACCGACCTGCGGGTCGTCTGCGTGAGCCGGAGGTGTGAGTTCCGGGGCGACCGGCCGCTGCCGATCCTCACCGTGGACGAGCCGATCTACGCGCGGCGCCCGGCGTTCCTCATCGCCACCGTCGACAAGTTCGCGAGCCTGCCGTGGGTGGGCGACGTGGGACGGCTGTTCGGCAAGGGAGAGAAGGAGCCGCTCCCGCCGCCCGAGCTGATCATCCAGGACGAGCTGCACCTCATCTCCGGCCCGCTCGGGACGATGGCGGGGCTCTACGAGATCGCCGTGGACCACCTCTCGACTCGCGAGGAGGCGGGGAAGCGGATCCCGCCGAAGGTCGTCGCGTCGACGGCGACGATCCGGAGGGCCGAGGCGCAGGTGCGAGCGCTCTTCGGCCGGAGCGCCGTCTACGTCTTCCCGCCGCCGGGTCCGGACCGGCGCGACTCCTTCTTCGCGCGTACGGTCGCGCAGTCGGAGAGAGAACCCCGGATGTACGTCGGCCTCTCGGCGCAGGGGCGGAGCCTGAAGGTGCTTCTCCTGCGGGCGTATCTCGCGCTCCTCGGCGCCTCGCAGCGGCTCTTCGAGGAAGCCGGGGGCGCCTCGCTCGGCGAGAAGAACCCCGCCGACCCGTACCTGACGCTCCTCGGCTACTTCTCGAGCCTTCGCGAGCTGGGCGGCACGCGGCGGATCGTGGAGGACGAGGTGGCGGCGCGGGCCGCGCGCTACGGTGAGCGGCGGCGCGCGGGAGAAGCGGCCGGGGCGTTCCGCGACCGGACGATCCAGCAGGAGGTCGTGGAGCTGACGTCGCGCGAGTCGACGGCGAAGGTGGCGCGCGCCAAGGAGCGGCTGGCGCTGCCGTTCACGAGCAGGGATCACGTGGACGTGGCCCTCGCCACGAACATGATCTCCGTGGGCCTCGACATCACCCGGCTCGGGCTCATGGTCGTCCTCGGGCAACCGAAGACGACGTCGGAGTACATCCAGGCGACGAGCCGGGTGGGGCGCGACGACGCGCGGCCTGGCCTCGTCGTGACGCTCCAGAACGTCCACCGCCCGCGCGACCGCTCGCACTTCGAGCGGTTCGGGGCGTACCACGCGTCGTTCTACCGGGCCGTCGAGGCGACGAGCGTGACGCCCTTCTCGGCGCGGGCGCTCGACCGCGGGGCCGCGGCGGTGGCCGTGGCCCTGGCGCGGCACGGGCTGGCGGCGTTGACGCCTGCGGCGGGAGCGGGACAGGTCGAGGCGGTGCGGAAGGACCTCGCCTTCGTCGGCGAGGAGATGGCCGAGCGGGCATCGCGGCACGACACGGAGAAGGGGGCCGAGGAGCTGGAGGCTCTCCGCAAGAGAGTGAAGAGCCTCGTGGACGACCTCCTCGACAGCTGGGCCGTCCTCGCGCACGAGAAGAGGCAGAACGACGTGAAGCTCGCCTACCAGGCGAAGGAGCGCGGCGGGCCGCCGAACGCCTTCGCCCTGCTCCGCGACCCGCTCGACCCGGAGCTGGAGTCGCTCCCCTCTTCGGCGCGGAAGTTCCGGGCGCAGCGGTCGATGCGCGACGTGGAGCCGAGCGTCCCTCTCGTTCTCCGGAGGCTCGACGACGTCGAGGTGCCCGACGCCGAGGAGGCCGGCTCGTGAAGAAGAGGCACCACGGCGAGATCCGCCGCAGCCAGCTCGTGAGGACGTTCGGGCCGGGTGCGATGGTCGACCTCCCGAATCACTCCGTCGTCGTGAGCGGTCTCGACTCCTGGTTCCCGGCCTCGGAGATGCCGACGATCGTCGAGGAGCGCCTCTCGCTGAAGGTGGCGAGCGTGCTCGGGCACGGGAAGCCCGTGCCGCTGAAGGGCCCCCCGGTCGTCTCCGACGACGAGCGGACGCCGGCCACGGGCGTGCCGGCGTTCCAGTTCCCCGAGTGGTTCGTGGTGCAGGTGAACGCGAAGCGGCGGCCGCTCGTTCACCTCGAGAGCCTCGACAAGGGGAAGTACGAGGTCGACCGGAAGAAGGTCCCGGCCGTCCCGGTCCGCTTCGTCCAGGCATGCGTCCTCGGGCATCTCTCCGACATCGACTGGCGGGGCTTCATTCACATGTACCGGGGCGACTGCTCCCGGCCGATCTGGATGGAAGAGCGCGGCTCGTCGGGAGACCTCGCGGACGTCGTCGTCGGCTGCGACTGCGGGGCCGAACGCTCGATGGCGCAGGCGACGCGGCGGGGCGCCGAGAGCCTCGGCGAGTGCGCCGGCCGGAGGCCCTGGCTCGGACGGCACGGCGGGGAGCGGTGCGGGGGAGAGAACGGGAAGAGGCAGCTCGCGCGGCTCCTCGTCCGCTCCGCGAGCGACGCCTACTTCCCCCAGGTGCTGAGCGTCATCTCCCTGCCCGACCGTGGCTCGGTCGTCCGCGACGCGGTGGCGAAGGTCTGGGAGAACTTCCTCTCGCTCGTCGAGGAGGCGGGCGAGCTCGAGAAGGAGAAGAAGCGCCCGGCGGTGAAGGCCGCGCTCGAGGGCCTCACGGACGAGGAGGTCTGGACCGAGATCGAGCGGCGGAGGACGGGTGCGCCCGCGCAGACGGAGAAGATCAAGGAGGTGGAGCTGGCGACGCTCCTCTCCGTGAAGGAGAAGCTGGGCGACGACGTCCACAGCGGGCACGACTTCCTCGCGCGGCGGCTCCCGCTCGAGGCGACGACCGGGCCGATGATGGCAATCGAGCGGGTCGTCCTCGTGGACCGGCTCCGCGAGGTGACGGCCCAGGTGGGGTTCACGCGGTTCGAGGCGCAGACGGCCGACATCGACGGCGAGCTTTCGCTCGACGTGAGGACGGCGCCCCTGGCCGCGGAGGTGAAATGGGTGCCGGCCGTCGAGAACCGGGGCGAGGGGATCTTCCTCGCGCTCGACCCGGCCCGCATCGGCGCGTGGCTCGAGAGGCCCGGGGTCGTGGAGCGGGGGAGCCGCCTCTCGCGCGGCTTCGAGCGCTGGAAGGCGGCCCACAGGAAGCCCGCGATGCCGTTCCCGGGGCTTCCGTACGTTCTCCTCCACTCGCTTTCGCACCTGCTCCTGACGGCCGTCTCGCTCGACTGCGGCTACGCGACGAGCTCGATCCGGGAGCGGATCTACGTGGGCGACGAGGCCTTCGGAATCCTCCTCTACACGTCGAGCCCCGACGCGGAAGGGACGCTCGGCGGCCTCGTGGAGGTGGGGCGGAACCTCGGCCGGCACCTGGGCCGCGCGCTGGATCTGGCCCGCCTCTGCGCCAGCGACCCGGTCTGCGCGATGCACCGGCCCGACAGCGGACACGAGGAGCGGTTCCTCACGGGCGCGGCCTGCCACGGTTGCCTGCTCGTCCCGGAGCCGAGCTGCGAGAACAGGAACGACTTCCTCGATCGGGCCCTCGTGGTGCCGACGGTCCTCGGCGGCGACGCCGCCTTCTTCGCGGGAGACCTGGCGTGAAGGGGCCGTGGGAGGAGCTCTCGCGGGCGGGGCTCGAAGGCCTCGCCGGGGCGCTCGCCGCAGGTCGAATCTCCGGGCCGTACTCGGCCGGCGCCCTGGGCCGCCACCTTCCGGGCGTCGACCTCGCGAACGCCCTCGCGGAGCTGAACCGGCTCCACGACGCGGGACTTCCACCCGCGCACCTCGCGGAGGTCCTGCGGGCCGTCGCGGCCGAGCGGAAGCTCCGCGAGGTCACATCGGACCGTGTCGAGCTCGTCTGGACGGGACCGGAGATGCCCGGGAGCCAGAGCCGCGAGACGGCGATCGTGGCGCGGGAGCTGTTCGCGAGGGCGAAGCGGAGGCTCCTCGTCTCGAGCTACGCGGTCTTTCTCGGGAAGGACGTCTTCGAGCCTCTCGCGAGGAGGATGGAGGAGGTGCCCGACCTCCGCGTCCTCCTGTTCCTCAACGTCCCGGCCCCGGGCGGAGCGGACTTCGACCCCGACGCCGTGGCGCGCGAGTTCTTCCGCGAGTTCCTGAAGAAGAACTGGCCCGCCGGCCGTCAGCCCGAGCTCTACTACGACCCGCGATCGCTCGCCGCAAAGGCCGACGAGCGCGCCGTCATCCACGCCAAGTGCGTCGTCGTGGACGGCCACACCGCGCTCGTCACCTCCGCCAACTTCACCGAGGCGGCTCACGCCCGGAACATCGAGGCCGGCGCCGTCGTCCACGATTCGGGCTTCGCCGGCTCGCTGGAGGCGCAGTTCACGTCGCTCGTCGCGGCGGGGAAGCTGCGGCGCGTCTTCCCGTAGTCCGGTTCGGCTGCCGTTCGGCCGCCGTCGCATGCCGCGCGTAACATCCGCCGCCGAAATGAGCAGCGTGACGAGGCGAGCGGGAGCGAGCTGCATCGCGGGAGCGGTCCTCCTCCTGACGCTCACGCTGGCCGACGGGGCGGCAGCGGCGACGCTGAAGGACCCGCGCGGGGCGATGGGCTCGAAGTTCGAGATCACGGCGGTCCACGCCGACGAGGCGAAGGGGCGCGCGGCGATCGACGCGGCGTACGCCGAGATCGAACGGATCGAGGGGCTCCTTTCGGAGTGGAGGGAGTCCTCGAAGGTGAGCGAGATCAACCGGCAGGCGGGGGTCGCTCCGGTCGAGGTTCCGAAGGAGCTGCTTCACCTCGTCCGCCGCTCGCTGAAGGTCTCGGCGCTCACGGACGGGGCGTTCGACGTCACGTTCCACACCGTCGGACGCCTCTGGAACTTCAAGTCGCGAACGGCGCCCGTCCCCTCGGAGGAGGCGATCCGCGCGGCCCTCGTCGACGCCGGCTATCGGCACGTGGTCCTCGACGAGGGGAAATCGACCGTCTTCCTCGACCGGAAGGGGACGCGGATCGGGTTCGGCGGCATCGGGAAGGGCTACGCCGCGAACCGGGCCGTCTTCGTCCTGAAAGAGCACGGCGTCACGGGCGGTGTCGTGAACGCGGCGGGCGACCTCGTCGTCTTCGGCACGCAGGAGAGCGGCAAGCCCTGGCGCATCGGCATCGCGAACCCGCTCGAGAAGGGCCGCGTCTTCGCCTGGCTGGAGACGACCGAGCAGGCGGTCGTGACGTCGGGCGATTACGAGAACTACGTGGAGCTCGGCGGGCGGCGCTACTCGCACATCCTCGACCCGCGAACCGGCTGGCCCGTGACCGAGCTGCGCAGCGTGACGGTCGTCTGTCCCGACGGGGAGGTCGCCGACGCGCTCGCGACGGGCGTCTCGGTCCTCGGCGTCGAGAAGGGGCTCGCGCTGGTGAACCGGCTGAACGGCGTCGAGGCGATGCTCGTCGACGCGAACGGAAAGCTCCATTTCTCGAGAGGCCTCGAAGCGATGTTGACGAAGGAAGGCGGCGACCGTTGAAAAGACGACTCCCGGTGATCCTCGCCCTGGTCGGGCTCTCGGCCCTCTTCCCGGGCTGCACGACGGTGCAGCCGTGGGAGCGCGGGGCGCTCGCGACCGAGCCGATGAAGCTCGACGACTGCCGGACGCACCGCTTCGAGCGCGCGGCCGAGACCTACCGGGAGGGCGCCGTCGGCGGCGCCGGCGGAAAGTCGGGCGGGGGATGCGGATGCAGCTGAGCCGGCTCGCGAGGCTGCTGGGCGCCGCCGCCCTCGGGACAGTGCTGGCGGCGACGGCTCCGGCGGCGCTCGCCGGGGAGCCGCCCGAAGGCGTCCTCGACGCCGACTTCCTCTTCGGCTACTACGACCAGGACGGCGACCGCTCTCCCGTCACCGGAGGCGTCGGCACGGAGAAGCTCCATGTCTACTCGCCCGTCCTCCAGCTGGCCTGGCGCCTGAACGAGTCCTTCTCGCTCTCGGCCGACGTCGGCGTCGACCAGGTCTCCTCGGCCTCCATGGGGAACATCCAGTCGGAGCTGAGCAGCGCGAGCATCCCGGCCAGCGACCAGCGCTTCTTCGGGACGCTCCGGGCGAAGAAGAAGTGGAAGAGCGGCACGTGGGGGCTGACCGTCGGGGCCGCAAAGGAGTACGACTATCGCTCCTTCTCGTACGGGATCGACTGGGGCCTCGAGCTGAACAAGGCGAACACGGCCCTCTCCGCCTCCGTGCGGCGCTTCGACGACGCCATCGACCTGATCGGCATCGACGGCTACGGGTACCAGGGCCCGGGTCTCCCGATCACCACCGGCAGCGGAGACCGGACGACGACCGACGTCACGCTCGGCGTTTCGCAGACGCTCGGCCGGCGGACCGTCGGCTCGCTCGAGCTCTTCCTGAGCAGCCAGGACGGCGTCCTCTCGACGCCGTATCACGAGGTCGTCCTCGGGCCGTTCGAGCCCGGCGCCGTTCGCGTGGCCGAGCGCCTCCCCGACAGCCGGCTTCGGAAGGCCGTCGCCCTCCGCCTCAGCCACTCCTTCTCCGACCGGCTCGTCCTCCGCTCGGGCTACCGCTTCTACACGGACGACTGGGGCATCTCTGCCCACGCCGTCGAGCTCGAGCCCCACTTCAGGCTCCGGTCGGAGCGGGAGATGTGGCTCTTCCCGATCCTCCGCTTCAGCACGCAGGCGGGCGCCGACTGGTTCGGCACGCCCGGCACGTTCACCGGCACCGAGACCTACTACACCTCGGACGGGGACCTCGCCGAAACGACGACGCAGAAGTACGGCGTGGGCTTCACGCTCAACACCAAGCCCGGGCAGACCTGGCTCGGCATCTTCCGGAGGTTCGAGGCGCGCGCCGCGGTCTACGACCGCGACGACGGCCTGACGGCCTTCTCCACGTCGTTCTCGTTCGGGTGGACGTACTGATGCGACGCGCGGCCCTCTTGCTCGCGCTCCTCCTCGCGCCTCCGCTCGCGGCGGCCGAGACCGACCAGCACGGCGTCGCGCAGGGGTGGGCCGGCGCGTCCTCCGGCTACACCGTCCTCGACTTCGCCGCCTCCTGGTGCACGCCGTGCTGGAGCGTCCTCCCTCGTCTCGAGAAGCTCGCGGCCGAGCACCCGGAGGTGCGCGTCGTCGTCGTCAGCGTGGACGACAAAGTCTCGGGGCGAGACCTCCTCGTCTCGAAGCTGAAGCTGACGATCCCCGTCCTCTGGGACGGGAAGCACCGGATCGCCGAGCACTACAGGCCCGAGGGCATGCCCCACACCGTCGTCCTCGATCCCGCCGGCAACGTCGTCCACCGCCACACCGGCTCGGGGCCGAAAGAGTGGGAGGCGATGGTGGCGTTCCTGGCGAAGGCCACGAAGCGCTGAACGGAGCGCCGTCCTTCTCCTACACCTTCTCGGCGACGAGGAGGGTGATGTCGTCCTCGAGGAAGAGCTTCTCGGCGTGGCCGAAAACGCCGGCCCGGAGCGCCTCGATGATCCCGTGCGCCCCCTCGTGCGCCGCGTCGGCGATGACGTCCCTCACCGCGTCGACGCCCCAGAGGAGCCCGTCGGGGCTCGAGGCTTCGTAGAGGCCGTCCGTCGCGAGGATCACGAGGTCACCGGGCGAGAGAGGCTCGATGTCGAAGGCGCGATACGTCGTCGTCGTCGACCAGCCGAGGACGAGGTCGGTCTCCTCGAGGCGGTCGAACGAGCGGGAGCGGGCCCGGTAGACGAGGGGCGGAAGGTGGCCGGCCGAGACGTAGCACGCTTCACCGGCGGGCTGGATCCGGCAGGCGACGAGGGTGGCGAAGGCGTCGTCGGGGATGTCCGGCGTCATGAGCCGGTTGAGCTTCTCGAGGAGCCTCTGCGGGTCGGCCTCGACGAGGTGGAGGGCGCGGAGGTAGGCGCGCGCCGTCGACATCAGGACGGTGGAGGCGATCCCATGGCCGGAGACGTCGCAGACGAGGAGGTCGAGGGCCCCGAGAGGCGCCTCCATGACGTCGTAGTAGTCGCCGCCCGTCCGCTCGGCCGTCTCCTGCCACGCGGCGAGACGGAGGCCCGGCCGCTCGGGCAGGACGCGCGGGCGCAGGCCTTCCTGAATCCTCCGGGCGAGCTCGAGCTCGCTCTCCATCCGCTCCCGACGGAGCTCGCCCTCCAGGAGGCGCTGCGTCTCGACGGCGAGGGCGGCGTGGCTCCCGAGGGCGTGCAGCGCCTCGGCGTCGTCGGCGTCGAACGCGGCGTCCCCCTTCTTGTTCATCGCCTCGATGACGCCGACGACGGAGCCGGACGGCGTCACGAGCGGGACGCAGAGGACGGAGCGCGTCCGGAAGCCCGTCTTCAGGTCGATGTCGCGCGAGAAGCGCGGGTCCTCGTAGGCGTCGGGGATCGAGATCGTCTCGCCGGTCCGCGCGACGATCCCGGCGATGCCGAAGCCGGGAGGGAGGCGGATGTCGGAGGAATCCTGGGCGACGCGCGTCCAGAGGCTTCCGTCCGGCTCGAGGAGGAAGAGGCTCGTCCGGTCGGCGTCGACGAGCCGGCTCGCGGAGGCGACGATCAGCTCGAGGAGGGGCTGGAGCTGGCGGACGCCCGTCATCGCCTGAGCGACCTCGAGGAGCGTGCGAAGGTCCTGGAGCCTCTTCTCGTCCGTCAGTGCCATGGCGTCGTGCGTCATGTTACTTTCGCCGGTCGGGGGTTTCGACACCATGATCGAGACGGTGAAGCAGATTCTGATCCGGGCCCGGGAGGCCGGCCGGAGCGCCCTCCTCGAGCACGAGGTCTACGAGGTCCTTCGTGCCGCGGGGCTCGACGTCCCCCGGTTCGCGTTCTGGGAGGGGGAGCCGGCCGGCGAGGCGCCGGCCGCCGTCGCCGCGCTCCTGTCCGGGGGAGCGGCGGAGGTGGTCCTGAAGATCGTCTCGCCCGAGATCCTCCACAAGTCGGACGTCGGCGGGGTCGCGATCGTCGCCGCGGAGCCGGCGGCCGTCGCCGCGGCGGCGCGGAAGGTCTGGGAGGACGTGGGGCGGCGGATGCCGGACGCGTCGCGCTCGGGCGTCCTCGTCGTGGAGAAGGTGAAGACGAAGGGCGGCTCGCCCGCCTCCGAGACGCTCCTCTCCCTCAAGCAGGACCCGGCCTTCGGCCCGGTCCTCGTCCTCGGTCTCGGCGGCGTCCTGACGGAATGGTTCGGGGCCGCCACGGGCGGGACGTCGACGGTCGTCCTGCGGCCCGGCCGGGTCCGCGAAGGGCTCGAGCGGGCGGTCGCGACGCGGCCGGCCGCCGCGCTCCTCTTCAGGCCGAGCCGCCTCCACGATCGGGCCCCGCTCGACCTCGCCGCCACGGCGGAGCGGCTCGAGAGGCTCGGCGCTGTCGCGACGGCGTTCGGGGAGGGAGCTCAGGCCGGCGAAGCGGACCCCCTCACGCTCGAAGAGCTGGAGGTCAACCCGCTCCTCCTCGCCGCCGACGGGCGCTGGATCGCGGTCGACGGGAAGGGGAGCATGGGCCGTTCGACGGCGACGCTCCCGAAGCGGCCGCTTCGGAAGGTGAAGAACCTCCTCGAGCCGAAGTCGGCCGCCGTCCTCGGCGCGTCGGCCACGGCGATGAACCCCGGCCGGATCATCCTCCGGAACCTGAAGCTCTCCGAGGGGGTCCGCTATGGACACATCTGGGCGGTCCACCCGAAGGAGGAGGCGATCGACGGCATCCCGTGCGTGAAGACGGTCGCCGAGCTGCCGCAGAAGGTCGACGTCGCGGTCGTCTCGATACCGGCGGAGGGTGCGAGGGACGCGATCCGGGCGCTTTGTGACACGGGGAAGGCCGAGTCGATCATCCTGATTCCGGGCGGCTTCGCGGAGACGGGGAAGAAGGCGCTCGAGGAGGAGATCGTCTCGATCCTCCGCGCCTCGCGCTCCCGGGCCGACGAGGGGCCCGTCCTCGTCGGCGGGAACTGCCTCGGGATCGTCTCGAAGCACCAGTACAACACGTTCTTCCTGCCGCAGTACAAGCTGCCGTTCCACGACGCACCGGGCGACCGGCTCCTGGCCGTCAGCCAGAGCGGGGCCTACCTCGTCTCGCTGACCTCGAACCTGGACGGGATCATCTTCCCGAAGGCGTCGGTCTCGTACGGGAACCAGATGGACCTGACGATCTCCGACTTCCTCGAGGCGGCTCTCGAGGACGACGGGGTGGACGTCGTCGCCTGCTACGTCGAGGGGTTCAAGCCTCTCGACGGGACGCGCTTCGTCGACCTGGCGCGGCGCCTGCGCGAGAAGGGGAAGCGGGTCCTCGCGTTCAAGGCGGGGAAGACCCCGCTCGCCGCGAAGGCGACGCAGAGCCACACCGCCTCCCTCGCGGGGGACTACGCGGTCGCGGAGGCCCTCATGAAGGGGGCCGGCGTCGTCGTCGCGGAGACCCTCGACATGCTCGAGGACTACACGAAGGCGTTCACGATGCTCTACGACCGGCTCCCGCGCGGGAACCGGGTCGCCGTCCTCTCGAACGCCGGGTTCGAGTGCTCCTCGGTCCTCGACAAGCTCTACGGCCTCGTCCCGGCGCCGCTCACCGACGAGACGAAGGCGAAGCTCGAAGCGTGCCTGCCGGGCGTCGGCCACGCGGGGAACCCCGCGGACGCCACGCCGATGGCGACGACGGCGCAGTTCGTGGCCGCGGCGCAGGCGATGGTCGACGACCCGAACGTCGACCTCCTCCTCGTCTCGCCCGTCCCGGTCACGCCCGCGCTGGACAACCTCGCGCCCGACCTCTCCGGCACGCACCGCGAGAACATCCACTCGCCCGGCTCGCTCCCGAACGGTCTCCTGGAGCTCTTCGGGAGCACGACGAAGCCGGTCGCGGTCGCGGTCGACTCGGGGCGCCTCTACGACGACTTCGTCTTCGTCCTCCAGCGGGGCGGCATCCCCGTCTGGCGGAAGATCGACCGCGCCTCCCGCGCGCTCTCGGCGCTCGCCACGCTCTGACCGGCGGGCACGAAGAGGGAAAGGCCCCGGACGGCGGCGAGCCGGCCGGGGCCTTCGTCCTTCCCGGGGGAAGGGCCGGGGCTCAGAGCCCGTAGTAGAGCTCGATCTCGTACGGGTGCGGGCGGTTGCGCACCTCGCGGTCTTCGGCCCGCTTCTTCTTCGCCCACCGCTCGAGGAGGTCGTCGTTGAAGACGCCTCCCTCGAGGAGGAACGCGCGGTCGGCCTCGAGCGCCTCCATGGCCGCCTCGAGCGAGGTGGGGAGCGCCTTGATCGTGGCCCGCTTCTCGGCGTCCCACGAGAAGATGTCGTCGTCCAGGGGGCCGAAGCCGAGGGCGGTCGGGTCGAGCCCCTTGCGGATGCCGTCGACGCCCGCGAGGAGCTGGGCCGCGATCGCGAGGTAGGGGTTGCAGGTGGCGTCGGGCGGACGGAACTCGAAGCGCGCGTTGTCGGGACGGTTCGCGTACTTCGGAATCCGGATCGCCGCGCTCCGGTTGCCGAGCGAGAAGATGGCGCTGATCGGCGCCTCGTAGCCCGGGACGAGCCGGCGGTAGGAGTTCGTCGAAGGGTTCGTGAAGGCCATGACGGCGCCGCCGTGCTGGAGGAGGCCCGCGATGTACGAGCGCTCCGCGGCGCTCGAGGAGCCGTAGCCGTTCGCGTCGTAGAAGAGGTTCTTCCCGCCCTTGAGGAGGCGCTGGTGGAAGTGCATGCCGGAGCCGGCCTCGCCGTAGAGCGGCTTCGGCATGAACGTGGCCGTCAGGCCGAGCTGCGTCGCCGCCATCCGGGTGACGTACTTGACGATCATCACCGCGTCGGCCGCCTTCATCATCGGGAAGATCGGGATCTCGATCTCGCACTGGCCGGGGCCGCCCACCTCGTGGTGGTGGTACTTCACCTCGATGCCCATCTGCGAGACGAGCTTGCAGATGCGCGTCCGGAAGTTGAACAGGCGGTCCTGCGGCGGGATCGCGTGGTACCCGCCGTGCCTCGGGATGTTGTACCCGGTGCCGAGCTCGTGGGAGTTCCAGTCCCCCTCGGAGGACTGCACGCGGTAGGAGGCGACGTTCATCCCGTTCTCGTACGAGACGCCGTCGAAGACGTAGAACTCGAACTCGGGGCCCCAGACGCTCTCGTCGGCGACGCCGCTCGCCCGGAGGAACTCCTCGGCCCGGCGGGCGATGGAGCGCGGGTCGTAGGGGAAGAGGGCGCGCGTGTCGGCCTCGAGCGTCGTGCAGATGAACGACAGCGTCGGGACCTCCCAGAACGGGTCGAGGAAGCCCGTCGCGAGGTCGGGGACGAGGGCCATGTCGCCGGAGCTGACCGACTTGAAGCCGACGCTCGAGCCGTCGAACCCGACGCCCTTCTCCATCAGGACGGGGGTGAAGCCCGAGGCGGGGATCGTGACGTGGTGCCAGCGGCCCCACAGGTCGCAGAACTTGAGGTCCACCATCTCGACGGACCGCTTCTCGACGAAGGACTTCGCCTCGCTGAAGTCGCTGAACATGACGGGTCTCTCTCCCTTCGGCACGCCGCACGAGAAGACGCGGCGCGGCCGACTATGGTAACGCCGGAGGAGGGGGGCTGTCCCGCCGGCGAAGGCGCGCCGGCTGCTACGATGAGAAATTCGGGCTCGCCCGGACGGCGGGCCCTGGAGTAGACGATGCCCATGGAAGTCCGTTTCCCGGGCGGGGTCGCCGTCGAGGCGATCCACGCCGGAATGACGATCCGAACCGATCAGCCCGTCGCGGCCGGCGGGGCCGGCTCGGCCCCCTCCCCGTTCGACCTCTTCCTCGTCTCCCTCTCGACCTGCGCCGGCTTCTACGCCCTCCGCTTCTGCCAGGAGCGCGGCCTGCCGACGGAGGGGCTCGGCGTCACGATGGACTGGGAGCGCTCCCCCGAGACGAAGCTGATCTCGAAGATCCGGATCTCCGTGAAGCTCCCGGAGGGGTTCCCGGAGAAGTACCGCGCCGCGATCCTCCGCGCGACGGACCAGTGCGCCGTGAAGAAGCACCTCGTCTCGCCGCCGGCGATCGAGGTCGAGGCCGTCTGAGGGCCGGGGCCTAGGAGAGCGTCTCGAAGACCCCGAGCCCCCGGTTCTTCCGGACGTCGTTCCAGGGGAAGTAGGTGCCGTTCATGGCGACGTAGACGCCGTGCGGGAGGACCTGGACGAACGAGAGGGCGCTCCCGAGGTTGAAGAGGCCGTCGGAGCTCCCGAAGGCGTACGGGATCATCGCGCCGGTCAGGACGATCGTCTTCGGCAGGCCGACCGCGCCGAGGACGCGCGCGGTCTCTTCCATCGTGTCGGTCCCGTGAGTGATCACGATCTGCTCTTCCTCGGACTTGCGGCAGATCTCCTCGATGATCTTCCGGTCCGACTCGGTCATCTCGAGGCTGTCGACCATCATGACCGTCCGGACGCGCGTCTGGAGCCGGCAACGGCCCAGCTTCAGCATTTCGTGGATGTGGGTGTCCCGGAAGTAGAGCTTCCCGGTCAGCTCGTCGTAGTCCTTGTCGAACGTGCCGCCGGTGATGAGGAGCTTGATCGCCATCGATTCCCCCGGACCTCGATGATAGTGCGGACGCGAGACGCCCTCCGGATTCTCCTTGTACGGACCCGCGATCTCCGCTACGTTCCGCCCACCGCCCGGATGAATGCGCGATCGGAGAGGGACCGGCCTCTTCGCGGAGGAGAAGTATGAAGGTCAGGCTGGGTACGGCGATCCTCGTCGGAGCTCTCGGGCTGGCGCACGGGACGGTGTCCGCCCAGGGGAAACCCGCGTCTTCCGTCAAGAAGTTCCGCTTCAAGGCGGGGAAGATCGAAACGGGTCGTCTCTACGCCTACGATCGGTTCGACCCCCGGGGAGGCCGGGCGGGGAGCGTCCTCGTCTTCGTCCCCGACCGAAAGAGGGTCGAGGTCTTCCGCGTGAAGGCGGGGGCGACCGACGGGCAGCTCTTCTCCGGCGAGATGAACTGGGAGACGTTCACGCTTCGGACATTCGAGCTCTCGAAGCTCTCCCGCGACGGGACGGCGACCCGCCAGGCCACCGGGACGTTCGGCGCGGATTCCCTGGCCGTGTCGGTCGAGGACCCCGCTCTCTACCGTGGAGCGGAGGGGGCGACCGCTTTCACGGTCCCCCTTCCGGCGATCCCGGCCCACGTCTACAGCCTCGACCTGATCACGCTCGGGCTCGCCCTGCGGCACGTGGCCGACCCGACCGGGGCCGTGGAGTTCGGCGTCCTGACGGAGAACCCGAAGGTCGGGCCGGAGAGCCCGGGCCTCTTCGTCGCCTCGGGGACGGCCACGGTGGAGTTCGTCGAGGACGTGACGCGCGACGGCGTCCCCTGCTCCAAGTACCGGGTCTCGGGCCCGGCGCTCGGCGGCCAGGAAGGCTTCGTCTGGCTCCACAAGGACGAGGGTTACCTCCAGGACGCGGAGATTCCCGTCTCCCCGACGCCCGACCTCCCGGACGTGAGGATCACGCTGCGGTCGGTCGACAAGCTGTCGGAGAAGGACTGGCCGGCGCGCCGCCTCCTCGAGCTCTCCGGCGGGCCGAAGTAGAGCCGCGGCCCCGATCCGTCAGGAGACCATCGGCAGGAGGAGAGGCGCCTCAACGAGGAACGGCAGGCTCGCGATCTCGTCGAGAGCCCGGGCGACGCGGTCCTCCGGCGTCGGCTCGAGCGTCACGACGAACGGGAGGGCGCGCTTCTCCGTCCAGGGGACCTGGAGGACGGCGTCGACGTTCACCTCGGCGCGGGCGAACGCCGCGGTGAGGGCGGCGAGAACTCCCGGGCGGTCGTCCACGACGAATCGGACGTAGAACGGCGCGACGGAATCGGCGGGCCCCCCGGCGACGCAGGGACGCGGCGCGTCCGTCCCGAACGGCGGGACGAGGAACGGGGCGCCGCGCCGGGCGATCTCGACGACGTCGGCGAGGACGGCGGCCGCGGTTGGCGCGCCCCCGGCTCCGGGCCCCGAAAGGACGTACTCGCCGGCGTGCGCCGTCGTGACGCGGACGGCGTTGAGCGGCCCGTCGACCCGGGCGAGGAGCGAGGAGGCCGGAACGAGAGCGGTCCGGACGGCGAGGAGGAGGCGGCCGTCCGGGAGGCGCCGCGCGAGGCCGAGCTGGCGCGGTACCTGCCCGAGGAGCCGCGCGTAGACGAAGTCGACCGGCCGGAGCCGGGTCACGCCCTCGGTCCGGACCACCTCGAGCGGGACGTCGGCGCCGAACGCCATCCGGGCCAGGAGCGCGACCTTGCAGGCGGCGTCCGCCCCCTCGACGTCCGCGGTCGGGTCGGCCTCCGCGTAGCCGAGGGTCCGCGCCTCGGCGAGGACTTCGGCGTAAGGCCGGCCGGTCCGCGCCATCTCTGTGAGGAGGTAGTTGCAGGTGCCGTTGAGGATCCCGCCGATCTCCTCGATGCGATCGGAGACGAAGCTCTCGCGGAGAGCCCGGAGGATCGGGATGCCGCCCGCGACCGCGGCTTCGAAGGCGAGGGCCGCTCCCGTCCGGCTCGCGAGGCGGGCGAGCTCGGCGCCGCGGGTGGCCAGGAGGAGCTTGTTGGCGGTGACGACGGATCGGCCCGCCCGGAGCGCCGACTCGACGAGGGGGCCCGCGGGGTCGAGGCCGCCGAGGAGCTCGACGACGAGGTCCACGTCCGGCGCGAGGGCGACGGCGGAGAGGTCCTCGCCGACGCGGACTCCCGGCGGGATCGTCGAGAGGAGCTCGGACCGGCTGGGGAGGGCGCGGCTCGCGACGGCGACGAGGCGGAGGTCGACCCCGTGCGCCTCCGCGAGACGCGGTGCCTCCGAAGCGAACAGGCGGACGAGCTCCCGCCCCACGGCGCCGCAACCGAGGAGCCCGATCCGGAGGGTCGGGGTCACGGCGCCTTCGGCAGCCAGGAGTCGTGGTAGTCGGGGAGCTCGAGGGCCCGCGCCTGTTCCGTGACGCGAAGGGGGAGGAAGGTGTCGATCATGACGGCGAGCTCGTCGGTCGACCGCGTGCCGATCGACGCCTCGTAGGCGCCGGGGTGCGGACCGTGCGGAATCCCGGCCGGGTGGAGGGAGACCGCCCCCGGCCCGACGCCGCGGCGGCTCGTGAAGTTGCCGCGCACGTAATAGATCAGCTCGTCGCAGTCGACCGAGGAGTGGGGATAGGGGCACGGGATCGCCTCGGGGTGGAAGTCGGTCACCCGCGGGACGAACGAGCAGACGAGCGCCCCGCGCGCCGCGAACGTCGCGTGGATCGTCGGCGGGAGGTGGACGAGGCCGGTCTTCGGCTGGAACGCGAGGATCGGGAACGCGAACGGCCAGACGGTCCCGTCCCAGCCGACGACGTCGAACGGCGAGACGAGGGGCTCGCGGCGAACGAAGGCGTCCCCCTTCTTGACGAGGACGGCCGTCGGCCCGGGCCGGGGGCCGCGGAAGACGGGCCGCCGGAAGTCGCGGTGCGTGAACGGCGCGTCCATCCGGAGCTGGCCGACGGTGTTGCGGTACTGGGTCGGAACGTGGAGGCCGCCCCGGAGCTCGAAGGCGATGCCGGTGATCCGCTCGTCGACGCGCCACCGGTGGACGACGCTCCGCGGGACGAGGACGTAGTCCCCCGCGCCTGCGGCGAGGTCGCCGAACGGGGTCTCGAGCGTCGCCTTCCCCGAGAAGACGTAGAGGAGGTCGTCCCCGTCGCCGTTCGCGAAACCCGTCTCGGGGGCCGGGGCGGCCGGGAGGTCGAAGAGGGAGACGACGACGTCGGCGTTGCCGCAGACGGGCGTCCAGCCCTGCGGCGTCCTGTCGCCGAGGAGGAGCCGGCGGCGGAGCGGCTGGTCGGGCGCCCACGCGGGGACGCGGCGGTCGAGCGGTCCCGGCTCCGCGGGTCCGATCGACCGGTCGGTCATCGGCGGGCCCTCGTGGTAGAGGATCGAGTACTCGCCGTCGAAGCCGAGACGGGTGAAGCACTCCTCGAAGCGGAGCGCGCCCGAAGCCGAGCGGAACGCGACGTGGGGCTTCGCCGGCACGTCGCCGAGCTGCATCCGGTCGATCATGTCAGCCGACCACCTCGAGGGAGGTCGCGTCGGTGCTCTGCGCCGCCTCGATCGACTCGAAGAGGGCCCGGAAGTTCCCGTAGCCGAAGCCCTTGTCCCCCTCGCGCTGGATGACCTCGTAGAAGAAGGGGCCCGCCTTCGCGTCGCCGTAGAGCGTGCCGGCGTCGTGCATGAAGATCTGGAGCATGTAGCGGTCGTCCTTACCGTCGACGAGGACGTGGTTCGCGCGAAGGGCGTCCATCGGCTCCTTCACGTTCGAGACCTTCACGCGCTCGAGCCGCTCCGGGAGCCGGTCGTAGTAGGCCGGCGGCGCCGAGAGGAACTGGACGCCTCGCGAACGGAGGCTCTCGACCGCCGGGAGGATCTCCTTCACGAGGAGGGCGACGTGCTGGACGCCGGCGCCATGGTGGTCCTCGCAGAACCGGTTGATCTGGCTGTCGCGGAAGAACGGGCGCATCGGCTCGTTCGTCGCGAACTTGATCCCGCTCGACGGGTCGGCCATGACGATGGAGCGCAGGCCCGAGCCCGTCATCTTCCGTCCGCCGTCGACCTCCGACGTGTGGAACTCGACGTCCCAGTAGCGGGCGAAGCCGAGGACGTCGCGATACCAGTTGACGACGGGGAGCATCGTGTAGGCGTTCGAGGTGACGTGGTCGATCGTCGCGAAGCCGTGAGGGTTGTCGGACGGGAGGCCGTCGCCGACGTTCTCGAAGTCGGGGGCGAAGGAGGGGTAGGTCCCTCGCCTCTCAATGAAGCGGAACGTGACGTCGTCGAGCGGCGTGGCGATCGAGAACGTCCGGAAGTAGCCGCCGCCCTCCTCGTGGACCTGGACGTCGGTGAGGAACGTGGCGCCGCGGGGCTCGAGGAAGCGCCAGGCGGCGTCGACGTCCCGTACCCGGAACGCGAGCGAGGAGACGCCGTCGGGGTGGACCCGGAGCCAGCGGGCGGCTCTCGAATCGGGACGGACCGGCGTCGAAACGAGGACGCGGATCTGGCCTGCCCCGAAGACGCTCGCCTCCTCGCCGCCGGCCTCGACCTTCGCGCGCGACGCGCGGGCGACCTCGGTGAAGCCGAGGGCCTCGGTGTAGAAGCGGCGGCTCCGCTCGAGGTCGCCGACGATGAAGTGGAACGAGTCGTATCCGACGATGCCGAGTTCCTGGCTCATGAGACGGATTCTAGGAGGGTTCGGCGCGGGCGGGAGAACGGACGGCCCGGCCGTCCGACGCCGCGGGCCGAGGCCCCGTAAAATCGGGACGTGGAGGCGACCCCGACCCAGACGCGCCCGAGCGAGTTCTTCCTGCGCGACCTGCCTCTCTACCTCGATTACCTCGCGGTGGAGAAGGGGCTCGCGCGCAACTCGCTCGAGGCCTACCGGCGGGACCTGGCCGCCTTCGGCCGCCACCTCGACGCGGAGGGGGTCCCGGCCGCGGAGGTGACGCGCGACGTCCTCGTCCGCTGGTTCGGCCTCCGGCGGTCGGAAGGGGCTTCGCCCCGGTCGATCGCGCGGGCCACGTCGGCGCTTCGCGGCCTCTTCCGCTTCCTCTTCGCCGAGAAGCGGATCGCCGCGGACCCCACCTCCGGCCTCGAGAACCCGCGGCGCTGGATGACCCTCCCGAAGCTGCTCGGTCGCGACGAGGTGGAGCGCCTCCTCGAGGCGCCCGACGT